>ENA-ORCN01001635-ORCN01001635.1-human-gut-metagenome-genome-assembly--contig:-NODE-1635-length-14518-cov-10.861852_pt1 | contig 14518 bp, 9 predicted proteins | sample MGYA00242984_ERZ507984 | MGnify/ENA primary metagenome ERZ507984 (study PRJEB26167, sample SAMN06115395) | human gut metagenome | host: Homo sapiens | place: China:Hubei | collected 2016-05-19... | reverse complement strand
TGGTGAAGCTCTGCGGCGACGTGCGCTTCTTTGACGTGGACTTTGCCTATGACCCCGAAAAGCCGGTCCTGCACGACATCACGCTCTACGCCAAGCCCGGACAGAAGCTGGCATTTGTCGGTGCAACAGGCGCGGGCAAGACTACGATCACGAACCTCATCAACCGCTTCTATGATCTCGCCGACGGCAAGATTCGCTATGATGGCATCAACATCAACCATATCAAAAAGGCCGATCTGCGCCACTCGCTCGGTATTGTGCTGCAGGACGTGAACCTGTTTACCGGCACGGTTATGGACAACATCCGCTACGGCAAGCTTGACGCAACGGATGAGGAATGTATCGCTGCGGCGAAGCTTGCCAACGCGCATGATTTTATCACGCGCCTGCCGGACGGCTACAACACCATGCTTACGGCCAACGGCGCAAATCTCTCGCAGGGCCAGCGGCAGCTGTTGTCCATCGCCCGCGCGGCAGTGGCCGACCCGCCTGTTATGATTCTTGACGAAGCGACCAGTTCCATCGACACGCGCACAGAACTTCTGGTGCAGCGCGGTATGGATGCACTGATGAAGGGACGCACGGTCTTCGTCATTGCCCACCGCCTGTCAACGGTGCAGAACTCCGACGCGATCATGGTGCTCGACCATGGCCGCATCATTGAACGCGGCACGCACGACGACCTGATTGCCCAGAAGGGCACTTATTACCAACTCTACACCGGTGCATTCGAGCTTGAATAACCAAAACAGCCACGCCCATACCGGACGTGGCTGTTTTGATGCAAAAGGTTGGTAGGGGCGGGGCTCTGCTCCGCCCGGCAGGATGCAGTTGTTCTATAGAAATTTTCGGCGAATCCGGGTGCATCTGCGTATTTGGTCGTAGGGGCCGATGCCCACATCGGCCCGGCAGAATGCACCGTTTTTACGGGGATCTTCGGCGAATTCGTAATTTCCTAACGGGCCGATGTGGGCATCGGCCCCTACAGGATGCGGCACGAATTTGCGGTTTCCCATCGGGCAGAGCCTCGTTTCTACCAACTGCATTGGGTTCCGGAATATTGGCTGTTATCCTACTCCACCCGCCTGAATTCTCCCTGAGAGAACATCCGCTCAAACCCAAGCGACAGATACAGATGATACGAAACCGGATTCTTCCGGTCGACGTTCAGCGTCGCGCGCTTCCCGGACGCCAAAATCTCGTTTTTTGCGCTGTTGACCACCTTGCGCGCATAGCCCCTTCCGCGGTATTCGTCCCGTGTGTAGACGAGCACGAGCCGCAGATCATCTCCTGTGGCCGGCGCGATGCGCGCCATGCTGACGATTTTTCCATCCGCCCGGATGACCCGGATCGAATCGAGCACCTTGCGGAACGACTCCTTTTTCGGTTTGTCCAGCAACCCGCAGTCGGCCACGAACCGCTGCGCGCAGTCAAAAATTTCGTCCAGATCGTCCTCCCGCGCCGGCTCGACCTCCGGTGCGGACGGCTCGGTGACGCGCCGCGCCTCCATGAAGTCCATGGCCAGCGCCTCCTCATAGCACCGTCCATACGGCTGCATTTCCCGCATCAGTACATAACCCAGCTCCGACGCGCACAGATAGTTTTTGATCTCATAGCCGCCGTCGAACAAAAATCGCAGCAGCTCCGGCACACACGCTTCCTCACCGAACAGCAGCAGATTATACGGCTCGACCTTCAGAGCCAGCAGACGCGTTTCGCCCTGTTCGCAGCGCAGCGCGTAATTGATTTTGCCGGCCTCCTGCAAAAGCGGAGCGTCGAGCGTAAAAAACGTGGAAAGATAGGGATTTTTCTGCAAATATGTCTGATTGTCCTGCAAAAACTCTGCTCCGGTCTTGTAAGGAACGATCATATTCATACCTCCATAGTGAAACGGCACGCCGCAGAGGGTGTGCCATTTTGTTTATTCGTCAAGCTCTTTCAGAATCTGCCGCACCTGTTCCGGTGTGTAATCATAGATTCTGTCGCAGAACTGGCAGTCGATGTGAATGTCCTTGCCGTCGTCAACAATGGACTGCAGTTCCTTGCGTCCCAGACTGATGAGCGTCCGCGTCACGCGGTCGCGCGAGCAGTAGCAGCGGTATTCGACCGGCTGCGTTTCGAGAATTTCCAGATCAAATCCGTGCAGCACAGTCTCCAGCACGACCTGTCCGTCCATGCCTGCCGCCAGCAACCGGCTGACCGCGCCTGCGTTCTGAATGCCTGCCTCGATCTTATCAATGATATCGTCCGGCGCGCCGGGCAGCAGTTGGATGATATAGCCGCCCGCCGCCGTGACGGACTGATCCTTCCCGACCAGAACGCCGAGCGCACAGGCCGTGGGGATCTGTTCGCTCTGGGCAAAATACGACGTGATATCCTCGGCGATCTCGCCGGAGACAAGGTCGATTGTGCCGATATACGGCTCCTTCATGCGAAGATCCCGGATCACGGTGAGTGTTCCGTCCGTGCCGACAGCCGCTCCGACGTCCAGCTTGCCGGGGGCCTTTTCCAGCATGGAGATCTGCGGGTTCTCGACCCAGCCGCGCACATTGCCCTCTGCATCCGACACGGCAAGCAGCCGCCCCAGCGGCCCGCTTCCCTTGAGCTGGAGCGTGATGGAGCCGTCGTCGACCTTCTGCATATTGCCCATCATGGACGCCGCCGTCAAAAGCCTGCCGAGTGCCGCTGTTGCGGTCGGAAGTGTTTTATGGATCTGCCGCGCACGCTCGACAATGCCGGTCGTGGTGACGGCGACGGCGTTTACAAAGCCGTCCTTCGTCATGGCGCGTACAAGTTCGTCTTTCATAGTCAGTCCTTCTTTGCGGAAAAATAAATGCGCTGCTCATCCTGCTTTGGTGCGCGCAGCACGCGGTCGCCATATTGCCGGATGTGTGTGAAGCCCGCCTCTTCGAGCCACAGCGCAAGCTCGTCCGGCTCATAGGCATATTCGATATGCTCCTCAAACGAGCGATCCCAAAGGCTGCCGTTCAGCCGGAAAATGTCCATGCCATAAAAGCACAGCCGTTTTTTTGCGTCAAACTCTGTCCGCCAGACGCAGTAGGTGTCGTCCGTCTCGTCCAGAAATACCTGCCCGTCCAGACCGCGCAGCTTTGCGGGCGTGTTGATATCAAACACGAACAGCCCGCCGGACTTCAGCGCATTGTATACGCGCCGGAGCGTCTTCCGGCAGTCGTCCGGATGCGTCAGATAGTTGAGGCTGTCCAGCGCGCAGATCACCGCGTCCACCGGCTCCGCCAGACGAAGCCTCTGCATCGGCTGGCAGATGAAAAACGGGCGGCTGCCCTCCGGCAGCTCCCGCGCCTTCCGCTCTGCCTCCGCCAGCATATCCTCCGACAGATCTGCACCGATCACCCGGTATCCGCGCCCGGCCAGCAGCATGGACAATGAACCCGTGCCGCAGGCCAGATCCAGAACCAAATGCGGCTGCACTTGCTCCCGCGCGCACAGACGCTCAAAAAAGGTCAGCGTTTTTTCGTATCGGATGTCGTAGGTCAGCTCGTCATAGCAGCCCGCAAGCGCTTCATATGCGCTCACGCCTGCTGCTCCTTCTGCTTCTGCTCCTCTTCCTTCATGCGGTCGAAGATGATGCGGTACGCGCCCATGCCGTAGTTGAGACTGCGGTTGACGCGGCTGATGGTTGCGCTGGAAGCGCCGGTCTTTTCCAGAATGTCGTTGTAGATCAGGCCGTCATTCAGAAGCTTCGCCAGCTCAAAGCGCTGCTCCATGGCCTTGAGCTCGGAAAACGTGCAAAGATCGGTAAAGAAATCATAGCATTCCTCGACAGTCTGGAGCTTGAGAATGGCGCTGTAGAGCTGGCTGTCAGGATCAGAGTGTTTATTTCGATTGTTCAAGATAAAATATCTCCTTTATTAATAGTGGGGTTCAGGCGTAATTATGGTAACACTTTAACGCTTGAAAGTAAAGTGGTATTTTATAAATTTGTCGCTTTCCACGAAAAAAGTTGTCCGTTTCTGGGCAAAACAGAAGCGAATTTTGTCCGCGCCCGGCGCACAGACAATCAAAAATCAAGAATCGACGCCAGATACTGCCATCTAAGTGTTCCGCGCCGGAAAAGCTTCAGCAGCAGCGCCTGATTGTCCTCCGAGTGCTCGACCTCTTTGCTGTACAGACTCACCACTTCAGTCAATTCCTGCACCGTTGCAGCATCTGCGCTAAGTTCGCGCAGGCAAAGCAGATGAAACACGCACTGCTCGACCCGCGCCAGATATTGCCGGTCGTTGACGGCCTTGAGTGCATAGCGGAACAGAAAATAGACCGTCAGATTTTCGTACTGGGCGGAAAACGCGTCCCGGAAGGGGGCGGGCGGCGCGTCCTGACCGACTGCCGCGTCCAGCATGACCCCGAAGCGGCGCGTCAGATGCTCCATGTTGTTGAGCACCATCCAGCACGGGAAAAACCGTCCGCTCCTGCTGCGAAGCCGCGCCAGCCGGACAAGACTACGATCCTGATACTGCTTTCCAAGGAACCGCCGCGCCAGCACCGGGACAAGCTCGTCCCGCCCCTCGTCCAACAGACGCTGCACCCGTCGTGCCAGCAGCAGAATGAGCGCCAGGCGGTCTGCAACAGGCCGTGCGCGATCCTGCGCCAGCCGGATCGAAGCCGTCCGCGCGGCAAGCAGCGCCGGATATAATGCCGGGTCAAGCTCGTTCGGTATGACCGGGCCGCCGTCGTCCGTTTCCGTCAGCGTCAGCGGCGCGTCGTGCTCCAGCAGAAGTCTTGCCGCCTCCGGGCAGGAGGCGGAGAGCGTCAGCTCCGCCGTCTGGCCGTATTCCTCGGTAAAGCGCGGGTGCGTAAAGCAGGTGCGGCAGAGCATTTCCGCACCGTATGCGGCCTGAAGCGGACAGAGGCCGTCGTCACGCAGCAGAACGCAGTTCCCGCCCCGCTCCCGGAAGCGCGTCTCACCGTTCTCCGCCAGCATAGCCGCGCGCACCTGTTCGCCCAGCTCACCGGGCAGGGAAGCGTAGCGCGCGATGGCGTCCTCGTCCAGAATGATCTGCCAGTCCTTGCAGCAGGTATCCGGGCATTTGCCCGCCAGACAGGAAAACTTGTTTACATAATCAAATTGCACATACTTCATAACGCACCCTCTTTTCCAGCGTCAGCCGACGTTTCGATGATATCAGCTTTTGCAGCACGCGTCAACTTGTCATTTGCGGACATTTGTGCTATACTGTCAAAAAATAACCAATCAAAGAGGCATTTCATGAAAAAACTCAAACGTACGTATACGCGCTGTGCGCTGACGGCGGCGCTTGTGCTGCTGGTCATGCTGATCGCAGGCTCGATCTGGGACCTGCCGATCTCCAAATTTCTCTATCCCGGCCACGAAAGCTCCATCGGCCAGTTCTTTGCCGCCTTCGGCGAGCTGCCTGCGTTTTCGCTTCTGGCCGGATGCGGCGTTCTGCTGATCGTCCACCGCGCCAAATTCCGCCCGGAACTGAACATTGTCATTCTGGCCTTCGGCGTCTGCCTGACGCTTGCGAGCATATTCCTCTCCGTCCATGAGGCGACGGACAATGTGCCTGCCCTGCCCATGCCTGTCGCGCTGCTCGTGACGGCGTTTGTCGACGCGCTCATGGCGGCTGCGCTGCTGTTCCTGACGCGCGAGTGCCAGACCAAGACGATCCTTCGTTTTATCTGCACGGTGATCGTGGTCTGTGTCGGCATCATGCTGCTGATCAACATCATCAAGGTTCCCTGGGGCCGCGCCCGTATGCGTCTGATCTATTCCACGGGCAACGACACCTATTTCTCCAACTGGTGGCAGGCCGGCACGGCGCTCAAGAAAAAGCTCGTCGCCGACGGCGTTTCGTCGGATGACTTCCGTTCGTTCCCGTCTGGCCATACGGCCTGTGCTGCCTGCTCCATGCTCCTGATCCTCCTGCCGACGCTCTACCGCCGCCTGCACGATAAGGAAAAGCTGTTCATGGTCCTCGGCGGCGTCTGGACGCTTGCTGTCGCAGTTTCACGCCTGCGCATGGGGATGCACTTCCTGTCCGACGTGAGCGTCTCGTCTCTCCTGACCATTGCCCTCGGCGCAGTTGCCGTCTGGCTGTTCTACTTCAATAAGCCCTTCTTCAACAAAATCTGGTCCTTCGCCTCCGGCGATCCCAAACCGGCAAAGAAGCCGAGGACCCCGGAAGAACCGTAATATGTTCCGTTAAAGCAGCCGCAGCCGGTAGGGGCGGACGACTCTGTCCGTCCGCAGAAAACAGCGGTTTTTCGGAAATCTACGGTGAATTTGCAACATTTTCGGGCCGACAGAGTCGCCGGCCCCTACAACGCCCACAGCAGATTGGGCAGAACCCGGCCCAAACAATGGGCTAACACCCACCAACATTTCAGAAAGAGCAGGAAACGCATATGCGAATGAGAAGAAGAAACAATCTGGCCCCGCGGATGGAGGCCTGCGAGTCTGTCTGGATCCATGACCCGGAGGCGCTGCGCGGCAGCTGGCGCAGCCTGATGCCGGACTGCCGGGAGCTTCGCGTTGAGGTCGGCTGCGGCAAGGGAAAATTCACTGTAGAGACGGCCGAGGCCGAGCCGGATGTGCTGCTGATCGCCATCGAGCGCGTGCAGGACGCACTTGTCCTCGCCATGGAGGCCGCGATCAGTAAGGGGCTCAAAAACGTCTTTTTCGTCTCGCTCGACGCGGCGAATATCGACCAGTTTTTTGCGGACGACGAGATCGACCTGCTCTATATCAACTTCTGCGACCCGTGGCCGCGCAAGAAGAACGCCAAGCGCCGCCTGACGTACCACACTTTCCTCGAAAAATACAAGAAGGTGCTGAAGCTCGGCGGGCAGATCCACTTCAAGACCGACAACGCGAATCTGTTTGCCTGGTCGCTGCCGGAAATGGAAAGCTGCTTCCTCGAACTGCGGAATGTCACCGACGATCTGCACGCGAACGGCCCGGTCGGCATTATGACCGGCTATGAGGAAAAATTCTACGCGCTCGGCACGCCCATCCACCGTGTTGAGGCCGTCATCACGACCAAGCAGCCCCGCCCGGCAGAGGAAAAGCCGGACCCGGAGGATGCAGAGGAATAATCCGCTGATGCAAAGGAAGTTCCTCAAACTGGAAATATTATAACTGAAATTCATATTTAAGAATATTGCTCTTTTTAGGGTGTATCTGAAAACTGAAAATGTGCCGGCAGCACGAAAAGGTCCGCTGCCCGGTGCATTGGTGGTTTTCCGATACACCCGAAACAATTAGCAAAGGCATACGGACTCAAGTGAAAGAACAGAGTTCGTATGCCTTTGCTTTTGGAGGTTATTCCCGAAAAAAATTTTGAGACAAACGCTCTCCTCGCTTTACCGTTTGTCCCTGTCCACGCTGCGGAGCGCCAGTATCGACAAAAGCGTATATCTCATCCAGAACGGTGCGGACCGCTTCTCCTTCATTTTCTTCCGGGGCTTCGGCACGGGAGCGATGCACGTCCTCTGCGGCCTGATCGTGGGCGGCGGACTTGCATACACATGGCAGCGGACGTGGCTGAAGATCGCAGGCACCTGCGGCCTCTTGGGTGCGGCTATCACCCTCCACGCCATCTACAATCTGCTCATCGCCTACGGCGGCGCGGCGCAGTATGTGGCCTACGCCCTGCCGGTGCTGCTGGTGGCGGCGGGAAAGCTGTCCGCTTTCCGCCTCGGGCAGAGGAAATAACCGAATAATCACTCCCTGAGAGCTGCTTTTTGGCGGCTCTCAAAATTTTTTTGAAAAATTTTGCGTTTTGGGTGAGAGTTTTTTCGATTTTTTGTACCTATATAAGTGAAAGGGTTTTTAGGCCACAGTTTCAGACAAACCGGAAAGGGGGTTCAAACGATATGTACGATACCGCAAGACGGGTCGCACTCGTCAAGCATCGGGTGCGGGAAAACACCCGCCGGAGGCAGCGGCGCGAGGCAATAAGCCTCTCCGCTTTCTGCCTGATGTTATTCACGGCACTTGCCGGGGCGGCGGACGCACTTATAGTGCGGGGACAGACCGCCGCGTGGGGCGCGTTCGGCGCGATGCTGCTGCGGGAGGACGCGGGCGGCTATGTGCTGGTGGCCGTCGTCTCCTTTGCCGCAGCGGCAGCGATCACCGCGCTGTGCTTCCGGCTCAGAAACAGAGAAAATCAGAAAAAGACGGGACGGACAAGCCGAACCAACACAAACAGGAGGGAAAAACGACATGAAGAAACGAATACTCAGCATCCTGCTTCTATGCTGCATGGTGCTGACGCTGCTGCCGACAGCGGCCTTCGCGGCGGGTGAAATCGACGAGCAGTTCACCCTTGCCCCCGGCGGCACCTATTACTTTGACCTCTCGGCAATGGGCATCCCCGGCACGGTGAACGACGCTCTGCCGGACAAAACAATGCGCTATATCCCCTTTACCTATGCCGGGACAGTGGACGCCTACAAGCTCACCTCTGCGATGGCAGCCACCGATGAGTACGCAGAGACGAACAAATATGCACACAGCCTGTTTGTGGCGGACTATACCGTAACGCATACGGTAAGCTGGGATGAGCTGAATGCCGGAAGGCTGATTTTCGGCAGGGACTACGCCGCCGGCGGCGTGGACTATATACTGCGCGCACCGTCCGTGGGGAGTGGTAGGATAGGCTCGGGTGCTTTAGAACGCGGCACGCCCCAAAGCAACGAATGGGACAGGATACTGGACAAGGACGACGGATATATCAAAAACTGGAGAAATATAGGTTCCTGGGGACAAGATACTTTACCCAATACGCTATCGAACCGTGTGATTCGCGGCCGGTACGATTTGCCCCGCAAATATGCCGGCGCCAATACTACGCTCTCCTTCCCGTTCCTCGGTTTCCGCCCCGTCCTTGAAGTCCTGAACCCCGGCACGCTGGGCTCTGACGGGCTGAAAGCCGTTACCCTTGACCTTGGCGGCGGAAAATTGGGAGGAAGCTCGGATACTATCCAGATCATTGTGAAAACCGGCGAGAGCTTTACCGCGCCTGCGTCCGAAGGTCTGACCCGCCCGGACGGAAATGCCGACAGTTATTTTCAGTGGCTTGGCAGCGATGGGAAACTGTACGCGCCCGGCGATAGCGTTCCGGCGGATGTAACCACGCTCACGGCGCGGTTTGTTCCCCCAGAGCAGTTCAACCTCGCTCCCGGCGGTACCTATTACTTTGACCTCTCCGGCGAGGGCATACCCGGCACAGTAAGCGGTAATTTGCCGGACAAATCAATGCACTATGTTCCCTTTACCTACGCCGGAACAGTGGACGCCTACAAGCTCACATCAGAGATGGCCACCACCGAGGAGTATGCACAGCAGAACGAATATGCCCATAGCCTGTTCGTGGCGGACTATTCCGTAACGTACGCGGAAAGCTGGGATAATTTGGATGCCACAGACATGATTTTCGGCAAGAACTACGCCGCCGGCGGCGTGGACTATACGCTGCGCGCGCCGTCCGAGGGAAGTGGTTATACAGGCTCAGGTGATTCAGAACGCGGCACGCCCCATAGCAACGAATGGGACAGGATACTGGACAAGGACGACGGATATATCAAAAACTGGAACGGGATTTTTTCGTGTGGACAAGATTCTGTGATCAGATTGTCGTGGCGCCGTACGGTTCGCGGGCACTATTCGAGCCGCTTCTGTGGCCACCGCGACGCTGCGGGCCAAAACCCGCAGGTCGGTTTCCGCCCCGTCCTTGAGGTTTTGAACCATGGCACGATAGGTCCTGACGGACTGAAGGACGTTACCCTTGACCTTGGCGGCGGCAAGCTGGGCGATAAAAGCAGCATTCGGATCATCGTGAAAAACGGCAGCGAATTTACCGCGCCTGCGTCCGACGGTCTGACCCGCCCGGAGGGAGCTACAGGCAATTACTTTAAGTGGCTTGGCAGCGACGGCAAGCTCTACGCGCCCGGTGATAGCGTTCCGGCGGATGTAACCACGCTCACGGCGCGGTTTGTGCCAGACACCTACACCGTCATCGTGACCACGGACAGTCTGCCGGACGGCAAGACAGGCAAGGCTTACAGCCATACCCTGACCGCCATCAGCACAGCGCCCATTACATGGAGGATTGATGAAGGCGCTCTGCCTGCCGGTTTACGTCTGAACGAAAAAACCGGAGAAATCAGCGGCATACCCACTGCGGCGGGAACCGCCACCTTCACCGTCAAGGCAGAAAACAGCGAGGGCAGCGACACAAGGGCGCTGAGCATTATCATTAGTAACCCGGTCGAGCAAACCCCCGTGCGCTATCTGGACGCGGACGGCAAGGAGCGCTTCTGCACCGAATACACGGTGCTGGAAAGCGTTATTATCGAGGATTTTTTCGATAGCGACAACAAATGGTACGATCTGCCCGCCGGCTGGTATGTGGTGAAGGGCGACGTGACCATCACGCCCCGTTTGGACACCCACGGCGCGGTCAATCTGATTCTAAAGGACGACTGCCACCTCACGGTACCGTGGGGCATCAACGTGAAGGAGGGCGACACCTTCACCATATACGCCCAGAGCACCGCTGAGGCATCCATGGGCAAGCTGACGGCGTGCCTCCCGGAGCTGTCTGATCATGAAAAGAGTGTGTGGCCTGTGGCTGGACTGTCCGGCATCGGCGCCGGTGTGCGCGTGTGGGCTGCCAACGACAACTACTATGAAAACGAGGGTACGATCATCATCAACGGCGGCAATATCCACGCCAAAGGACAGCAGGGCTCCTCCGCCATCGGCGGATCGGATTATGATCGCAACGTTTCCTCCGACGGAGATACGCCTGGCAATCTCAGGCAAGGCGGCAGCATCACCATCAACGGCGGCATCGTCTGTACCGAGCTCAGGACGAGCGGCGGCGCTCACACTGCAGACAGCTTTGGGATCGGCACATGCTACGGTAATGGCGGCAGCGTCACCATCAACGGCGGCACGATCATCGCCGAGGCCTCCAGCAGCGCGATCAGTAGCGGCCGGGGCGGCAGCATCACCATCAACGGCGGCAATGTGACCGCTCACGGCGGTATCAATCGCTATGAAAACCAGCCGCTATACGCGATTCCCGGAAACGGGATCGGCCCGCTTGAGGGCGGCAGCATCACCATCAACGGCGGTACTGTCAAGGCATCTTCCGAGGGAGATGGCTTTGGCATCGGCGGAGCCGGAGTTCACCACACGGCGGAAATGCACATTACCATCAACGGCGGAAATATAGAAACCACGGCAAATCGCAATAACGCCGCCATTGGCGACAAAAGCAAACACAAGAGCAGCGTCACCATCAACGGCGGCGTCATCCATGCGGTCGGAAAAGGCAGCGCGGCAGGCATCGGCAGCACCGGCGACATCCGCATCACCGGCGGTGAGCTCGCCGTTTTCGCCGAGGGCGGCGGCGCAGCCATCGGCAGCATTAGGGGAGTGGATTGCAAAAGCATCACCATCAACGGCAATGCGATCAAATCCATTTCCAGTAAGGACGGCGCCTGCATCGGCGGAACCACCGGCGGAAGCGTCGGAAGCATCACCATTTCGGACGCAAAGCTTCCGCTTCTCAGCGCCGAAAAGATTCTGATCGGCTGGGACGCAGACTCGCCGGGCGGGAAGCTCACCATCCGAAACTGCCGCGTTGAATCCACGGACATACCCACCACTCGTACCGACGGGATCCGCGTGGGCAGCAATAGCGAGCTCGTCATTGAAGAAAGCGAGATCAGGCTGCCGCATTTTAGAAGCATCCGCGTCGGCGGCAACGGGAGCATCGCCGTCCGGGATTCCGATCTGCACACCTACGGCATTTTTATGGACGAAACCGTGCAATCACCGAATGACGCAAAGACGCTGAAAAAGCTGGAGATCACGGACAGCACCGTGCTGACAGGCTATACCATCGGCGCTATTGGACAATATGCTTCCGTTGACGAGATCGCGATCCACGGCAGCAGCATCCGCCTGAACGAGGAGTACACCTATAATCGCTGCACGATTGGCGGCGGCGAACAGGCTTCCTTTGGCAGCATCGACATTCAGGATAGCCAAATCGATATTACGTCTTCACTCAACGCGCCCATCGGCAGCGGTTTGCGATCCTCAACCGATCGCGAGAGCCGTATCCGCATTGCGAACAGTCAGGTGTCCGTTCGCAACTTAAAGTTCGGTCCCGCCATCGGCTCGGGGTATACCTCTCATGGCGGCCGGATGGATATCATCATTGAAAACAGCACCGTGACCGCAAAGGGCGGCTCTTTAAGGAGTGATAGCGACTATATTCCCGGCATCGGGAAAAACGCGAGCGGCTGTTATACGGTGATCGGGATCCAGATCCTGAACAGCACGGTGGACTCCTTCCGGCTTGAGGAAAAGGACGGCACAAACTATGTCTATGACAAGCTGCACACAAAGGAGCTGCCCGGTATTCCGGCGGAAAACATCACCATCTGCGGCAGCACCGTCAACGGAAAGACCATTGACCATAGCCCTGACGAGTACGGCAAATGCGCGCTCTGCGACAAGTATGATCTTGGATACTGCTATGAGCATGGGCTTTTGACGCTCGAGGGGCTGACGGACTGCGCCTATGACGGCAGCGAAAAGAAGCTGACGGGGCTTTCCCATCAGACGGGCGAGAACGAAACGAAGCAGCTTACGGAGAACACGGACTACACCGCCATCTATTCCAACAACGTCCATCCCTACACCCTCAAACCGGACGACGCGGGCTTTGACCCGGAAAAAGCCCCCAAGGTGACGCTGTACGGCACGGGGAACTACTGCGGCAAGGCGGAGCACTACTTCACCATCAGCGAAAGCACTGCCGCCGCCCCCACCATCACCACGGACACCCTGCCAAACGGCAAGGTAGGCGAGGCGTACAGCCATACCCTGACCGCTGATGGCACTACGCCCATCACATGGAGTGTTAGCGGCAGCGCTCTGCCCGAGGGCTTGACGTTGAACGAAACTACCGGCGAGATCAGCGGCACGCCCACCGCGGAGGGAACCGCCAAATTCACAGTTAAAGCGGAAAACAGCGCGGGCAGCGATACGAAGGAGCTGTCTATTACGATAACCAAAGACGCGCCGCCCTCCCACGAGCACAGCTACGGCGATTGGAGCAAGGACGGCACGAGCCACTGGCACGAATGCACGGATACTGACTGCCCGAATAGGGAAGAAAGCATCACGGACAAAGCCGCGCACGTCTACACAGATGACACGGATACGACCTGCAATGTTTGCGGCTACGAGCGCACCGTCACGCCACCCTCCCATGAGCACAGCTACGGCAACTGGCGCAAGGACGGCACGAGCCACTGGCACGAATGCACGGATATTGACTGCCCGAATAGGGAAGAAAGCATCACGGACAAGGCCTCACACGTCTACACCGATGACACGGATACGACCTGCGATGTTTGCGGCTACGAGCGCACCGTCACGCCTCCTGCGCCTACCGAGTTCATCGTCACCTTTGACGGCAACGGCGGTACGCCCTCTGTCGGCAGCATGACCACCACCGACCAGAAGCTGACCTCTCTGCCCAGCGCCTCCCGAAGCGGCAGTTACAGCTTCGACGGCTGGTACACCAAAAAAAGCGGCGGCACAAAGATTACGACGGATACCGTATTCTCTGCAAATACCACCGTTTACGCTCACTGGACCTACACCAGCGGCGGTGGCGGCGGCTACAATCCACCCGTCACCTACTACACGCTGCGCTTTGAAACAGGCGGCGGCAGTGATATTCCCAGCGTGCGGGAAACGTACAATGCCTACATTGACCTGACCCAATATGTTCCCACCTGGCGCGGACACACCTTTATCGGCTGGTACAGCGAACGCGGCCTGATAAACAAGGTTTCCGGTGTTTATCTGACGAAGGATATGACCGTGTATGCAGGCTGGCGCGTGGACGAAAATCCGAACACAGGCGCGAATCCCTTTACCGATGTTTCTGAAAAGGACTGGTTCTACGGCGATGTGATGTTCGTCTACGAAAACGGATTGATGCTCGGCACGAGCAAGACCCTGTTCAGTCCGTATGGGACGGCGACGCGCGGCATGATGGCGACCATTCTCTGGCGCATGAAGGGCAGCCCCGTACCGAAGGGCAAAAACAGCTTTACCGATGTGGAGGCCGGAAAGTGGTACGCTGACGCGATCACATGGACGGCGGAGAACAGCATCTTTGCGGGCTACGGCAAAGACAAGTTTGGCCCGGACGATCCCATCACCCGCGAACAGCTTGCAGCCATCTTCTACCGCTACGCGGACTACAAGGGCTACGATCTGACCGTCAAGGGAAATCTGGACAAGTTCAAGGACGCGGACAAGATCACGGATTACGCAGAGACGGCGATGCAATGGGCGGTCGGCAGCGGTCTTGTAAAGGGAAAATCCGGAAATCTGCTTGACCCGCAGGGCACGGCGACCCGCGCTGAGATCGCCGCCATGCTCCACCGCTTCATTGAGAAGTATGAGCTGGTGCAGGGC
>ENA-ORCN01001621-ORCN01001621.1-human-gut-metagenome-genome-assembly--contig:-NODE-1621-length-14631-cov-9.289336_pt1 | contig 14631 bp, 15 predicted proteins | sample MGYA00242984_ERZ507984 | MGnify/ENA primary metagenome ERZ507984 (study PRJEB26167, sample SAMN06115395) | human gut metagenome | host: Homo sapiens | place: China:Hubei | collected 2016-05-19... | reverse complement strand
GGGAGGAGTGTATCCGTCAGACCATAGAACAGTTTTCTCCCGATTACATCATAGTGAACAGTGGAGGTGCAATATTCTGAAGCAACTGGAAGTATTAATGGAATGGGTGGATCTTATACTATTTTTGTTACAGTGGACATCAATCGGAATTGATGTTTCACTAATATGACATTTAGAAAGGGAAAGATATGAAGAACGTATTCTCACGTTACTATAAAATAATATTATCCAGTATTATCCTTGTTGCGTTACTGGTACTGCGAGAAAACTATGTAGCTTTTGACGAAATGACGGGAATACGATCAGTTATACGTATGCTGTTATATACAGCTTGGGGAGGAGTGCTATCGACAAAGATTCGACGGAACAGAGTTGAAGGAGTGGAGTATGTTTGCTTTGCTATTTTCGGCTTTGTTGCGTTGAACCTATTAATTCCCATTTGGGAATTTCAAAGAAATCTTTTTCTCATTATCATAGCAATTCCAGGATTCGATAGTATTGTATTCCTGCTCACTGGACTGCTGGCTGGTTATATATGGGGACCAACTGAAAAAAATGACAAAGAGGTTGAGGAATTGTAACTAATATTGAAAATGCATATTGAATGAAAAGAGAGGGGATTTTCATAGAATCTTAAAAATATCCTTGTTTAGGATTAGGTATGCTGTTTCTTTTTATGCTTTTCTTTGTATTTTAATGGATTGTAAGATGAAAGCGTTATATTATACCCTCTGTCTCTTAATAGCAGACAGAGGGTATAACTTTTAGATAGTATTGTGATAAAAACAATAATTTTGATAAGCTTCTCAAATATTCTGCTTCACAATTCGTGAAATCAGCCCAACAGCCACATTTCGTTCCGAATCAATCCGGGTCACAACAAAGCTGACTTCATCCTTCTTTCCGGGAAGTCTGGAGTCATAGCAGCTGTGGGCAATCGCATTGACTCCAATATTAAGTCTTATAAAGACGGTGCCCTTGTGAATGTCTGTAATGGTACCGATATATTTGCCCTGAACCTTACATTTTTTCAGATTTTCTGCACTGGTATTACCCAGGACACTTTTAACATCCGCTTTTACAGAAATGTCAGTAACAGAGGATATGGAAACGCTTGTGATGCGGACTAAGATCTGGTCACCTACATGGTAGTTTTCTGTGGCATCCCCCATCCAGTCGTAGGAGAGATCTCTGGCAAGGATTGAGTATTCCACACCAAAGATCTCAGTGCGGACAGTCTTTTCGGCGACAGCAATGACTCTTGCCTGCACAATACGTCCTTCACAGACTCTGGAGTTGCCATTTGCATCCGGCAGGTAGAAGATCTGGCGTTTCTTAAGCATGGCATCCTTCCTGCTGGCAGCAACGGAGCGGGATTTATTGTCGATTCCTTTGATCAGAAAGTCGATTTCAGCTCCGAGCATATTGCCGAGGATCTTATTTTGTCTGTTAAGGAGCTCCCCGTAGTCGGAAGAGGCATCTTCTTTTAAGTTTATCATCATTTCGGATAAGGGAATTACAATACGCTGGTCCTTATAGTAGACAATCGCTATTGTTCCATCGCGCTCCAGTTTTTCGATACCGCCGAGTGTGCCGGTGAGGATTTTTTTGGTCCGGTAGGCGTTTTGCAGCTCATGCCAGTTGGTATCTTCAATGGACTCCGGCGTTTCGATGTCTGCGTCTGCAGAGATTGTAAGGATAGATGTGGGGGCAAGCTTTTCAGGGGATGCGGGCAGGATAGTTTCTTTTTCTTTGGTTGTAATTACCTGTTCTTCAGTTTTCTTAGGCATAATAGGTTCTCCTTTTCTTTACTTTGACATGATGGATGCTTTATCCGCCATGACGATTTCTGGTTGTGGTTTCGTAGATGTCTTCTTTTTAGTACTCTGTATGGGTGCAGACCATTCTTCTTTGTTTTGCACTCTCCATGCCGGGATATGGTCTGTGGCTTTTACATATTGCAACTTTTTGCTTTTCGGATGCAGTGAAAAATCGTATTTGCCGACCTTTAGGATCTTTTGTCCACGTAAGATAATAAGAGCCTGGTCTAATGGAAGGCGTAGAACTTCATCAGGGGTTAAGAGCTTTCGTTTTCCCACGGACGCAGTTTCCCTGTATTGTGGGGAATAATCTGTGATCCGGAAAGTATTCAGCTGCTTTGCCTTACTGGATACGTCCACGCTGATCTCGCCGGATCTGTCGGAGATAAATTTGGCAGTGAGCTGATCGGTACAGCCAAGGAATAGCTGTGTATCACAGTTTCCAATAATTTCCTGCCACTGGTTATCCGGATATCTGTTCTGCATCTGAGGGAGATTCTGGAAGATACAGCTGATGGATAATTGCCTGGAACGGATCGTGCTGATCTTTTTTGTGAGATCTGCGATAGTACAGCCGCCATTTGCAATCTCATCCGCCAAGATATGCACCGGCACCGGGAGCTTACAGCCGTCCTGCTCGTCCGCATAACGGACTAATTTGATAAAAACAAAGCTCATAAACAGGCTACTCAAGAAGTCAAACGTTGAATCCTGGTCGGAAGTGATGCAGAAATAAGCACATTTCTTTTTTCCGGGGAGCGTTAAGTCGATTTCATTATGACCGGTGATCTGGCGGATCAGTTCATTCTGGAAGACCTGAAGTCTTATTCCCAGACCGCTTACCACATCATTTCTGACACTTTCCTGGGCTCTTCTAAAGATGGAGTACGGGTATTTTGCCGGATGAGTGTTTGGAAGCATCTGAAAAAGACTGCATAATTCCTCTTCGGTATTTAAGGTAAGCAGCTTATATACCTGTCCGATGTTCCTGCCTTCCGGGGGAAATCCATAATATACATACAACACGGCCGCTTTCAGGATATTCAGTTCTGCATCCGCCCAGAACCGGGTTTCATTTTTAGAAGAGGTGTTCTTTATGATGACATCGCAGAATAACTGTGCCATGGTATCCTGACCATCAATCTCGGATAAGCAGTTCCAACTGTCGGAATTTTCCGGATGAATCAGGTTAAATACCCGCACTGTATAACCATGCTGCTCTAAGTAGAGGGCAAAATCACCGTATAATTCAGACTTGGGATCCGTGACAATGAGACTTTCCCCACGGGCAACGCACTGAAAGATCACATTCCTTGCGTAGGCACGGCTCTTCATGGAACCACTGGCACCAAAGACAGCAACATTGCGGTTATAGGGCGAACTTTCAGGGAGACATACGATTTTGTTTTCCAGGGTCCCCAAAATAATGCCGGTGCTACGGCGGATATCGGAAGTAAGATTTAGGACATTGCGAAATTCCTCCCGTGTCATGTAGCCGCTGGTCCCATAAGTCCCCTTCTCAGAATAGGAAAAATTCCGCTCCTTATCCAGGGTCCCTTCTCCCCCGATTCCCATGCGCATCACCACAATGATGAGCAGGATAGCAATAAGTAGGCATAAAAAAATCCCATACAGACTGTAAGGGAAGGTGGTAAGTGCCTGCAGGTAAGAGAAAAAGGAAGCGTCCGGAGGGGGAGGAGAGGAACCGTCTCCCGGTGTACCTCCGGCAGATACCCAGGTGTTGTAGTGATACAAGAAGCTCTGTAAGCAATGAAAATAGTAGTAAGTCCCAAACGACTACGAGCAGATCCGGCAGTAGTTCAAGTTCATATAAGAGCAGTCCGTATGATTCGTATGATAAGGGATACGATGATATTTATATGGATGGAGATTATGACTGGGACAGATATAACAGTGACCCTGATTATGCGGATGGTGTGGATGATGCCATGGATGAATTTGATGAGGAGTGGTAAAGCATGAAATAGTACAATAAACAGATAAAATTATTTTGGAGGTAAAATTATGACCGAAATGCGGTCATTCTTCAGGCTGTCCTGCGTATAAAAGGAAGAGCCAGTAGAAGTGTCATTCAAGATTTGGACAGCAAGGAAAATACTTATAGTATTTCTTAAATGACTGGTTTATAATTGAAATGTAAATGTAAAAGTGGGTATTGATGGGGGAAAGACTATGGAAAATACCAACCTGAAAGTTATGATGCCCAAAGTAGCAATAGTAGAACAGCTTAACTGGAAGCTATATGATGCCGGAGATTATAAACAATATGATGGTCTGACAGAACTGTTTGTGAAACTGGTTGAAGCAGACAGGGAACTACTAAAGGATACCAATATAAAACGCTGGTATCGGCTGTCAGTAGAGGCAAATAATACAGGTGGTAACGTATAATGGATAAGATTGTTTACACACAAGAAAAAATGGATGCCGTTAAGACGCAGGTGCAGAAACTTGTAGAAATCGTGGCAGAGCTGGAAGCAGAGTTCCCTGGAAGACACTTTACCCTGGATGGACATCTGGTAGGAAGTATCGGCGAAGTGATGGCTGCATATTATTATGGAATTGAACTGTACAGGGCATCTGCAGAAATTCATGATGGGGAAATCGAAGGACGAAAGGTACAGATTAAGATTTCGCAGCAGGATGATATTGTAATCAACCACGAACCGGACTATCTGATTGTATTGTATATGAAGAAGAACGGTAACATATACGAGGTGTATAATGGACCGGGAAAGCTGCCGTGGGAAAATGCCAGCAAAAAAGACAGTCACAATAACCGGCACATGAGGGTAAACAAGCTGATGGAGTTGGATAAGGATGTCGTGGAAGCAGAGCAAATTAAGAGAATCAATCCCATCGAAAAAATGAAGGCAGAATATAAGAACCGGAAATAGAGGCTGGGCATGACAAAGAACTGCACAGCACGCAACGGCAACGTGTTGCAGAGAGTGCATACGGAAATGGCATAAGATGCAGCCAGGGCTGGAACTGAGCCAGGTGCAACAGGAGTATCTGGTAGATGTGATTATGACCTGGATCCAGAATGAGATGGATTTACACAAGCGAGAATGAGTACATGAAAGCAGCAATTATTTATGCATCGGTTCATCACGAAAATACCAAAAAGGTGGTGGAAGCAATCGCCGGGGAAAATGTGGTAGATCTGATCGATGCCACGAAGGAAAAAGAAAGAGATTTGTCAGGATACGACTTGATTGGTTTTGCTTCCGGGGTATATTATGGAAAATTTCATCAGACAGTACTAAATTTCGCTTTAGCCAATTTACCGGCAAATAAAAATGTATTTCTGCTCTGCACCTGCGGTGGCAGTGCGGCATTCCAGTCAATAGAAGAAGTTGTAAAAAGCAAGCAGGGGAAGGTTGTCGGGAAATTTTCCTGTAAGGGGTACGATACCTTCGGACCATTCAAGCTGATTGGAGGGATTGCAAAAGGACACCCCGATGATAAAGATCTGGCAGATGCGGTAACATTTTATAAAGGAATCATTCAGAAGTAGCAACTTGAGGTGATAAGCTATGAAGTATGAGGTTGGATATGAGCAAAAATAACATAGTCATGCGTTCTTCTTCTACTGCTGGTATATTTTATTGTATTCAAACATTTAGGCAAATCTTAACGAAGGCAAACGGATATAATTTTGTTCGTAAAGCGATAATAACTGATTATCCTGCCTTTTCTTGGAGGGCATTTATGCTTGATGAAGCTAGATATTTTAAGGGTAAACAAGTTGTTTTGGATATCCTAGATAGAATGGCAGAATTGAAAATGAACATTTTTCATTGGCATTTAACGGATGATCAAGGATGGAGAATTGAAATAAAGAAGTATCCTAAATTAACTGAAATAGGAGCTTTTCGTGATTCAACAGAGATAGAGCGTTTTGGCAGTAACATTTATGATGGGGTTCCTCATGGAGGTTACTATACTCAAGAGGAAATAAAACAAATTATTGATTATGCGTCTAAACTTCATATTCAAATAATACCAGAAATAGAGATGCCTGGGCATGCGAGTGCAGCAATAGCTTCATATCCTCAATTGGGTACGATGTCACAAGAGATTAGAGTACCTGGAAAGCTAGGAGTACACTATAATGTATTTAACATATCTGATGTAAATGTAATTGGTTTTTTAAAAGATGTGTTGGATGAAGTCATAGCTCTTTTTCCATCTGATATAATTCATATTGGAGGTGATGAAGTGAGATATGATCAGTGGCTAGCGTCAAAAGAAATAGGAGATTATATGAAAAAAAATCATTTGTCATCTTTTGCTGATTTACAGGTTCATTTTACAAATTATATTTCGCATTATTTAGCTGATAAAAATAAGCGGATGATTGGGTGGAATGAAATAACGGGGGCAGTGGTGAATGATTATCAGGAGAATCTTTCTAATAAATCAAATTCTAAATTATCGAAACGTTCTATAATACATTTTTGGAAAGGTGATTTACAACTAATGAAGAAAGCTATTAATGAAGGCTATGAGGTTGTAAATTCATTTCATAATTATACTTATCTCGATTATTCTACTACTGAAATTTCTTTAAAGAAAGCATACGAATTTAATCCTGTTCCTGATGTGTTAGATGATAGGCAGAAAAAACAAGTATTAGGTTTGGGTTGTCAGATGTGGGGAGAATTTATTCCCACAGTTGAAAGCATGAATAAAAAAAATTTATCCTAGGATAGCGGCTTTTTCAGAAGTAGGCTGGACGGAATTAAATAATAAAGATTTTTCGCGATTTACTAAGTGCTTGAATACCTTTATTGAACGATGGTGTCGTTTAGGTATTTATGTACTTAATCTTGATTGATTTTTTGTATTGTCGAAAGATAATACTAATTTTTTGATATTATTGCTTGAATGAAATGTAAATAAAAATGTTGATATGAAACATGTGTTGTATTTGTTGTTAATTGTTACTTGCTTGAGTGCTTGTGCTCTATTAGGGAAAGAAGGTGAGGGACGCTCTGGCGTTTGTTGTCAAGAAAGTGAAGGACATCGTTCTTTTCGTGGTATTTGTGTAGATGATATAAACGGAACAGAAGGTTTATATAATCCCGAACGTGGTTTTCGTTTGGAAGTAGCTCTTGATGTGGCTAATAAGAATTATTTGTGGAATCCTGTTGAGTTCCCGGACATAACTTCTTATCTGGAACAGGCATCTGACAATTATGCGTCGGACAGTGTTTCGTTGGTGCAGACTTATTTTTATCTGACCGACCTAGTTGGTAAAGATTTGTCTGCTGAGGACTTTGAAACAATGGGTGTTTTCTTCAATCAGTTGCGTAAGTTAGGGAAGAAGGCAGTTCTGCGTTTTGCGTATGAGACGGAGTTTATGGGGCGTGCACCTAAAGGGCCGACAGAAGGAGATATACTTCGGCATGCTCAGCAATTGAAACCTTTTCTAGAGAATAATAAGGATGTTATACAAGTTGTACAAGCCGGAATGATTGGGGCTTGGGGAGAGTGGCATAGTTCGGTTCATGGATTGGAGGGCTCTGATTTAACGAAGAAGAATATATTAGAGGCTGTGTGTTGCATGACTCCTCGGAATCGTTGCATACAGGTACGCCTCCCTGAATATAAAAATTTGTTGAAAGAAAACATGGATTTTTATAATCGTTTGTCTTTTCATGATGATTTCATTGTTATTAAAGAGCATCCATGGGATGGTGGAGTGTCTGAAGGGACGGAGGCATATAATCAGATTGTATCTGAGTCTCCTTTTTTGCCAGTAGATGGTGAGTTACCTTGGGGAAGTTGGAGTATGAATGGAGATCCTGATAGTCCAGAAGCCGGTTGGATAATTGACGGTCTTCAAACGGCACGGCGCTTATTCTTGCAACATTATACGTCTTTGAGTGCCATTCATAATTATAAGGAAGGTGGTGGTAAATATTCAATGATGTATTGGAAAAATACACCTATAACAGAAGAATTTTTGTCACAGAATAAAATGCCTGTATCCGATGGCTATTTCTATAAGAAAGATGGGACAAAGGTTAACAGAAATGTATTTGAATATATTCGGGATCATTTAGGGTATCGTATAGAACTACAGGATATTGATTATCCAGCGATGTTGGATCAAACGGTAGAGAATATCATTGAGATATCTCTTATTAATAGAGGATTCTCTACATTATTCAATGAACATCCAGTTTATCTGGTATTGATTAATAATAAAAATAAAATTTGTTCTTCTTTATTGACAGATGCTGATGTAAATGACTGGCAACCTTATTTACCAAATGACAAAACTTGTACTCCTTTGGTACATAAGATTACAGCGGAATGGAAGTTGGAAACTCGATTACCGGCTGGGGATTACAAAATAGGTTTGTGGATACCAGATGGCTCGGAGAAATTAAGATTGAATGCAAGATATGCACTTCGTTGTGCCAATGGAAATATTGAATGGTGGATTTCACCAGACAACAAATATGGGGTAAATATTTTGACTTCTGTAAAAGTCGGCGAATAGGCATTGTATCAGTTAAATACACGGCTCTCTTAACCTCTAATCAATCTCTTAAAACGTAGTTTGGCTTTACCGCCATTCCTTCTTCTCTCAGCAGGGCTGGTATCAAGGTAAAGATTGTATCAGGAACGTGCTGCCCTTCAGCGTGAAAAAGCTCTGAAGGGCAGTTTTTATCTGTCATTTCACGCTTGTGAAACTTATGCTTTCACCATAACTCTCACGTTTAAAGTAAGATACGGTGAATGTGAAGCCGTGAAACCATTTTGGGATAAACATATCCTTATTTATGGATGTGAAAGTATCGTTTTCGGTAAAGCACTGTTTTGTTCCTTGTAAAGCAATGCTTTCTTGGGGATGAAACGGTGTTTCCTTAATAACCTCTTGATAAGGTAAATGAGAGGTATTCAAAGATGGCTGGTATAAACATCTACTTGGCGGTTGTAAAGAGGCACTTGGAGGATGTAAACATGGACTTGGCGGATGCCAATATACTTGTTCGGAGGAATGGGGGATGATGAGTGAAAAAGCAGAGTGGGGAAACTTCGGAAGAAGTTTCCCCACTCTTTTAATCTTTTGCCGCAGGTAAGATTACTTACGCAGGCCGAGTTCTTTAACCAAAGCACGGTAACGTTCGATGTCACGGGCTTTCAGGTAGTCGAGCAACGCACGGCGTTTGCCTACCAACATGGTCAAAGCTCTTTCAGTACTATAATCCTTTCTGTTGAGCTTCATGTGCTCAGTCAGACGAGCAATACGGTAGGAAAACAATGCTACCTGAGACTCAACCGATCCGGTATCAGTGTTAGACTTTCCGTACTTGCCGAAGATTTCTTGCTTTTTAGCAGCGTCTAAATACATAATGTTTTAATTAAAAGGTTGATAATATTCTCTTTCGAGGCTGCAAAGGTAGGCATTATCTTTGATATGGCAATGAGTTTCAGTATTTTTTTTCTTCTGGATACCACATATATAGGGCAAAAGTTGTAACTTTGCAGACCAGAAAATAATAGGTATTATATGCAGAACATTAGAAACATTGCCATCATTGCCCACGTGGACCATGGCAAGACGACGCTTGTAGACAAGATGCTTCTGGCCGGAAACCTCTTCCGCAGCAACCAGAGCACGGGTGAATTAATGCTGGATAACAATGACCTGGAACGCGAACGAGGGATAACGATCCTGTCGAAGAACGTTTCCATCAACTATAAAGGAACCAAAATCAACATTATTGATACTCCGGGGCACAGCGACTTCGGCGGCGAGGTAGAACGTGTGCTCAACATGGCCGATGGCTGTATCCTGCTGGTCGACGCTTTTGAAGGACCGATGCCGCAGACGCGTTTCGTGCTTCAGAAGGCGCTTCAGATTGGCCTGAAACCCATCGTGGTGGTGAATAAGGTGGACAAGCCCAATTGTCGCCCCGAGGAAGTGTACGAAATGGTATTCGACCTGATGTTCAGCCTCAATGCCACAGAAGAACAGCTGGACTTCCCCGTCATCTACGGTTCGGCCAAGAACAACTGGATGAGTACCGACTGGCAGAAGCCGACGGACAACATCACGCCGCTCTTGGACTGCATCATCGAAAACATTCCTGCCCCCGAGCAGCTGGAGGGTACACCGCAGATGCTGGTGACGTCGCTCGACTATTCTTCCTATACCGGCCGTATCGCCGTGGGCCGCGTGCACCGCGGTACGCTGCGCGAGGGCATGAACGTGTCTCTGGCCAAGCGCGACGGCAGCATCATCAAGACCAAAATCAAGGAACTGCATACATTCGAGGGTATGGGCCGCGTGAAGGTGGCCGAGGTATCTTCGGGCGATATCTGTGCGCTGGTGGGTATCGAGGGATTTGAAATCGGCGACACCATCTGCGACTTCGAGAATCCCGAACCGCTGCCGCCTATCGCCATCGACGAGCCGACGATGAGCATGCTCTTCACCATCAACGATTCTCCGTTCTTCGGCAAGGAGGGCAAGTTTGTAACGTCGCGCCACATCCACGACCGTCTGATGAAGGAGCTGGACAAGAACCTGGCCCTGCGCGTGAAGAAGAGCGAGGAAGACGGCAAGTGGATTGTTTCGGGCCGTGGCGTGCTCCATCTCTCCGTATTGATCGAGACCATGCGTCGCGAGGGTTACGAGCTTCAGGTGGGTCAGCCGCAGGTTATCTTCAAGGAAATAGACGGCGTGAAGTGCGAGCCTATCGAGGAATTGACGGTGAACGTGCCCGAGGAATATGCCAGCAAGATTATTGATATGGTGACGCGTCGCAAGGGCGAAATGGTGAAGATGGAAGCGGCGGGCGGCGACCGTGTGAACCTGGAGTTCGACATGCCATCGCGCGGTATCATCGGTCTGCGTACCAACGTGCTGACAGCCAGTGCGGGCGAGGCCATCATGGCACATCGCTTCAAGGAATACCAGCCCTACAAGGGCGAGATTGAACGCCGCACCAATGGCTCCATGATTGCCATGGAGAGCGGTACGGCCTTTGCCTATGCCATCGACAAGCTGCAGGATCGCGGCAAGTTCTTCATCTTCCCGCAGGAAGAGGTCTATGCCGGACAGGTAGTGGGCGAGCACTCGCACGATAACGACCTGGTGGTGAACGTTACGAAGTCGAAGAAGCTGACCAACATGCGTGCCAGCGGTTCGGACGAGAAGGCGCGCCTCATTCCGCCCGTACAGTTCTCGCTGGAGGAAGCATTGGAATACATTAAGGAAGACGAATATGTAGAGGTGACGCCCAAGTCCATGCGTATGCGAAAGGTTATCTTGGACGAACTCGAGCGTAAGCGTGCCAACAGAGGCTGATAGTATAATTTCACATTACCTTGTACAGAAGAGGATGCTGGATTGGGATCAATCCGGCATCCTCTTTCTTTTTCACAAAAAGTGACCAAAAGAATACTTTTAAGTACTAAAAGGTAACCATTTTTTGCAGGGAAATGCGTTACTTTGTTTCAGCCGTTGAGGCAGTCTTTAAAAAGAAAGGAGAAACTTATGAACCTGAACCTGCAATTTGTGAAAAGAAACAGTCAGAAGGTATACGATGTTCTGGCATATTATACGCGTTGCACCTTTGACCAGTTGGAAAAGCTTTGTAATCTGACCAGTACGGAACTCTGTCTGGCATTGGCACAGTTGATACGTGAACATAAAATCGAGCAGTATAGCGAAAGGCGTGCCGTCTATTACCGTCTGCCAGTCTGAGAAGCTTGACAAAACAATGAAGCACTTCCTGAGGGGCTGACGAAGCACTTCGTCGCCTGTTCAGGAAGTGCTTCGTTATATCCTCATACAGCACTTCGTTGCACCCTCAGGAAGCACTTCGTCAGAGCTTCATGCAGTGCTTCGTCTCTGGCTTCCGAAGGTAGGAAATGTCCCTTTAGTCTATAAACTGTACTTTCTCTGCGTTGCGTGGTTTGGCTGCGGGAGTTTCGTCGGGATAGCCGAAGGCGATGCAGTAGAGCAGCTCATAGCCCTCGCTGAAGTTCAGCTTCTTCAAGTATTCGGCTGCTTCGGGCGACTTCATGAAGCGGGCAGGACCGCCGAGGCAGCACGAACCGATACCCATGGATTGTGCCGTGAGTATCATGTTGCCTCCCAGCAGACCACAGTCTATCTGTGAGCAGTCGTATGATGGGTCGTTGGCGATGAATACCACCGTTGGGGCGTTACGGAACATGTTCTTGAACGATGGGTCTTCGGCCGCTTTCGGATTGGCTTTCTTGTAAAGCTCTGTCACACCGTTGATGAAGTCGGGGTTGTCTACCACGCATACTTCCCACGACTGCTTGTTCATGCCGTTGGGAGCGTTGATGCCACACTTCAGGATGGTCTGCATCGTGTCGCGGTTTACGGCCTGCGGTTTGTACTGGCGGATGCTGCGGCGCTCTATGATGGTCTTGATGACGGCTTCCGACTGGCTGAGGCCTTCGGCGGCCGCTACGTTTTCCTTCTGCGAGGCGGGAGCCGTACAGCCGATGGCTGTGCACAGGCAAAGCCCGCCCAGAAATCCTTTCAATAGTTTCATAATCGTTTATTTTGTAGGTTGGTTTTATTCATTCTCTTCTTCCTGATTGTTGTCCAATCCCTGGTCTACGCCTTCCAGAAAACCGTCGAGCGCGGCACCAGCCTTTTCCATCTGTTCCATGATGGCTTTTCCGCTGTTCTTGAAGACGGTGGCGGCATACTGGCCTTGCAACTTGGCTACTTCTTTCAGTTCGTCCTCGCTGAGGTCTTCGTAGGAGTTGATTTTGTCGAGCAGCTGACTGAACTTTTCGTTAGCCTTTTCCCATTGTTCCTGGCTGTAGTCTTTACCGTCTTTCTGAATTTCTTCTACGAAGTCTTTCAGGTCGTCGATACGGCTGCTTTTCGACTGGCAGGCACCGATACTCAAAGTAGTAAGTGCCCAAAGGGCGATTACGATGTATTTCCTCATAATAAATTGATATTAGGATATGTAAGTCTTTTCTTTTTTGCGTGTCCGTTGCAAATATAGCAGATTGGAAAAAGAAACAAAAAAGGAGTCCCGAAAAATCGGAACCCCTTTTTGAAATATTTAGGTTTATTGATCTCTTGATTAGAGCTTCGGACCAGCAGCAACCAACTTCTTGCCTGCTTCGTTGCCAGTGAACTTCTCGAAGTTCTTGATGAAGCGGCCAGCCAGGTCTTTTGCCTTCTCTTCCCACTTGCAAGCGCAGTCGTAAGTGTCGCGAGGATCGAGGATCTTCGGATCTACGCCCGGCAGTTCGGTAGGAACTACGAAGTCGAAGAACGGAATAACCTTTGTCGGAGCCTTGTCGATAGAACCGTCCAGGATAGCGTCGATGATACCACGAGTATCGCGGATAGAGATACGCTTGCCAGTACCGTTCCAGCCAGTGTTAACCAGGTAGGCCTTGGCACCAACTTTCTCCATCTTCTTAACCAGCTCTTCTGCATACTTGGTCGGGTGCAGGCTCAGGAAGGCTGCGCCGAAGCAAGCAGAGAATGTCGGAGTCGGTTCAGTGATACCACGTTCTGTACCAGCCAACTTAGCGGTGAAACCAGACAGGAAGTAGTACTGAGCCTGCTCGGGGTTCAGGATAGATACCGGAGGCAATACACCGAAGGCATCAGCTGACAGGAAGATTACCTGGTGAGCGTGAGGACCTTTAGATACCGGCTTAACGATGTTTTCGATGTGGTAGATAGGATAAGAAACACGAGTGTTCTCAGTTACGCTCTTATCAGCGAAGTCGATCTTACCGTTGGCGTCAACTGTTACGTTCTCCAACAGAGCGTCGCGCTTGATGGCAGCGTAGATATCGGGTTCGCTTTCTTTGTCGAGGTTAATAACCTTAGCATAGCAACCACCTTCGTAGTTGAATACGCCTTCGTCGTCCCATCCGTGCTCGTCGTCACCGATCAGTTTACGTTTCGGGTCGGTAGACAAAGTAGTCTTACCAGTACCAGACAGACCGAAGAAGATAGCAGTGTCAGTGCCTTCCATGTTAGTGTTGGCAGAGCAGTGCATAGAAGCGATACCACGCAACGGGTTCAGGTAGTTCATGATAGAGAAGATACCCTTCTTCATTTCACCACCGTACCAAGTGTTCAGGATAACCTGCTCGTTGGTCTTCAGGTTGAATACAGTAGCTGTTTCAGAGTTCAAACCCAGTTCCTTGTAGTTGTCAACCTTAGCCTTAGCAGCGTTGAATGATACGAAGTCTGGTTCGCCGTAGTTAGCCAGCTCTTCTTCTGTCGGACGGATGAACATGTTCTTTACGAAGTGAGCCTGCCAAGCAACTTCCATGATGAAACGTACTTTCAGACGAGTTGCAGGGTTGGCACCGCAGAATGTATCCATAACGAACAGACGCTTGCCGCTCAGTTCTTTAACGGCTTTAGCCTTCAGGTCAGCCCATGCTTCTTCAGAGCAAGGCTTGTTGTCGTTCTTGTAAGCATCAGAAGTCCACCATACAGTGTTTTCGCTGGCTTCGTTCTTAACAAAGAATTTATCTTTAGGAGAACGTCCGGTATAGATACCAGTCATTACGTTCACAGCACCCAGTTCTGTTACCTGACCCTTCTCATAGCCTTCGAGGCTTGATTTGGTTTCTTCTTCGAACAATACTTCATAAGACGGGTTGTGGAGAATCTCCTTTACGTCTTGAATACCGTACTTGCTTAAATCTAAATTTGCCATTTCTTTTTAAGATTTTAAAAAATTGGTATTTTGGTTTATAATCTCTTTACCTTAATGTTGGAATAAGAAAGTGCCCG
>ENA-ORCN01001620-ORCN01001620.1-human-gut-metagenome-genome-assembly--contig:-NODE-1620-length-14643-cov-7.347041_pt1 | contig 14643 bp, 13 predicted proteins | sample MGYA00242984_ERZ507984 | MGnify/ENA primary metagenome ERZ507984 (study PRJEB26167, sample SAMN06115395) | human gut metagenome | host: Homo sapiens | place: China:Hubei | collected 2016-05-19... | reverse complement strand
GTTCTTGCACGCGACGTGCTGCCACATGATGACGATGCCCGTGTTCCAAGCCTCGCACTGACGCCACAGCTCGGTGACGACGTTGTGGTAACCACCGTTGGTGTGGCGGCGCATGACCATGCGCTCGTACAGACGGGCCATGTCACGCAGCGCCTCGGTCTCATCGGAGGTGTTGAGGTGCTTGGTGAAGTTGAGGGACTCCATCTCAACGACGACGTTGATGCCCCAGCTGTTGGCCAGCCAGTTGGAGAAGTTGGCGTAGTAGTGCGGGGGGCAGCTCCAGGTGATGGCACGATAGCGCATCTTGTTGCGCCAGGCCTGCTCCTTGTTCTTGTAGCCCTTGAGGAGGATCTTGTTGACCTTCTCGCAGGACTTGATGGTACGCGGATCGAGGCCGCCGTCCATCTCGTAGCACCACTTGCGGAACAGCTCGTAGCTGGGTCCGATCAGCTGCGGATAAGCGGTCTTGTTGATCTCCCACTTCTGCAGCTCGTAGTCGGTCTCGGTGTTGAAGCGCTTCATAGCGGTGAAGTAAGAATCCCAGTTCCACTTCTCGCCGGTCTGCTTCTCGATGAAGCGGATGCACTCCTTGACGTCTTCGACAGCGGCGTCGAGCGTCAGCTCGTCCTCGTAGCGGACGGGGAAGCACAGGTGATGCACCGGGATATCGGGGAAGCGGCGGGCGAAGTAGCTGGATGCCATGACGGAACCGTCACACGGCATGGAGCTGGAGATGTAGCAGCTGCCCAGATGCGGCAGAGCGTCGATGACGAGCGCGCCGCACTCGGACGTCGGAACCGGGCAGGTATCGGCCGGGAGACCGAAGGACTCGACGGCGTCGATGTACGGGATGCAGGTGAGCTGGTCGATCTCGGAGACCAGGAACACCGGCAGCAGCTGGTGCGGGATGCCATACAGGGTCGGGAAGCCGGCCATGATCTGCGCCATGGTCATCTCGTCGATCAGAACGAGCTTGCGGTTGAGCTCGTCACTGTTGCCGTTGCGCTTATCGCCCTTGGCGAGAATGACAAGGTTCTCAGCGACGTAGCGGTAGATGCAGTAGGTGAGCTCGTGGCTCATGCGCAGGTTGGAGCCGCGCAGGCCGAGGATATTCTTATCCATGAAGCTGTGGCAGCAGAAGTAAGACACCATCCAGCGATAGTACAGCGTCTGGTTCATAGCCGGGATCAGGTCCTTGGAGAAGGACATGAGCAGCATGCCCCACAGACGTGCCCATTCATAGAAGTCATAGACCGTGTCCTTGATGCCGCGCCACTCACGACGCACGGTGCACATGGCGCCGTCGCGATACAGGCGGCCGAGGTGACGCTTACCGTTGAGGATGAGGTCGATCTTATCCTTCATAGAGGCAGCCGCAAAGGACTTGTACTCTTCTTTGATACGGTCACGGTCGGAAATGAGGATGTTCTTCCAGCCCTCACCGAACTTTTTCCAGTCGGTCTCCTTGAACATGTCCCAGAAGATGCCGCCGACCAGTTTCAGGTTCTCTGCCTGAGCAGCCCAGTCCATATTGTCTTTTGCTTTGAAGAATTTCGGATTGGGATATTTCACCTTGCCCATTACTTGGCACCCCTTTCTCTCTGGATCTTCTTGATCTCCAGGCTCTCCACGAACGCCTGAACGCGCGTGCGGAGCTGACCCGAGTAGCCGTTGTTGTACACACGGTCGATACTCAGGACCGGCCAGCCGTACTCGGTGTTGAGCACGTAGCTCGCCAGAGCACGCTCGAAGCCCCAGTAGTCGCAGTATTTCATCTGCTCGTAGATGATGCCGTCCGCATTGTACTCGCGCGCCAGACGGTCAGCCGTCTCACGGCGCTGGTGCACCTTCTCATCGGAGATGTAGCGAGCGCACTCGCTGGTCTCCATGTAGTGGCGGCAGATCTGACGCAGGACGTCTTCCTCGTCGTTGAGCTCGATGACCTCGCGGCCCGGCGTGCTGCCGAAGCAGAAACGGTCGGACACGACGAGCGCGCCGCAGCCCTCGATGAGCTTCGTCAGGCTGGGATCGTCGATCTCGCTGCCGACGATGGCAACGCGGGCACGGTACGGGCTCTTGGCGTCCGGCTTGCGCTTTTTGAGCTCAGCGAGCGTCTCGCGCAGGTAGGGCAGGATGAGCGCCTTCGGGCAGGCGTAGCTCACGAGGTTGAGGATGTGGAACTCATAGCCCGTGATGATCGGGTTGTCGAGCTTGCGCATCTCAGCGATCTCGCTGATGATCTTGCAGACCTCGTTGTGCTCGGCGACCGCCTTGCGCAGCGCCTCGTCGGAGGTGTCAACGCCGAAGGTCTCGGTCAGACGGTTGAGCACGTGCTCGCGCATCTGCGTGGTGTAGGCGTCAATGTAGTAATCGGTCACCTTGAGCGGCATGTCGGTATGCGTGACAAAGAACTTCTCCTTGCTGTTGACCTTCAGGACCTCGAAGTGCTCCATCGCACGGTTCATGGCCGAGCAGGCATCCACACCGATCAGCGCATCCAGGAACTGATAGCCGCCCTCGATCGCACGCTCGACGAGCGCACGCGCGTAGTCACAGGTGTAGTTGGACATGTAGTACGTTGAGATATCCAGCGAACCGGTCTTGGGAGCTCTGAGTCGCACAGAGATGCAGTTGTCTACGTTGAGGAGGACCTCCGGAATGTGATAGCAGGTGTAGCCGAGGACGATGCTGCCGTCCGCCTGAGCCTGCCGAACCAACTCGTTGTTGGCGTCTTCCAGAAGGTTTTCAAAGTAGATCAGATGCTTCAGATCTTTCAAATGTTTCCCCTTCCTTCCTGATGTTTGTGTTTCTGGACGTGGTATTACCAGATTTCAGTATTATCATATAGCAGTAGGCACAAAAAATCAACGATATGTGTTTCAATTTTAACATTTTCGGAAAATTGCCGACTTTCTTCCTTGACAGTTCGTCAAAATGATGATATTTTCATACCAAAGGGTACGTGGTAATACCAAGTGCGTTCAAGTCCATTCCGAGGTGAATACGATGGGATTCGATAGGATCGAGGCAGTATCGCTCACGGATCAATTCGTGCAGAAGATCGAGGCCATGATCATTTCCGGAGAGCTTGTTCCCGGCGACCAGCTGCCGCCGGCGCGCGAGATGAGCGCGCGCATGGGCGTGAGCCGTCCGGTGATCTCGGCCGGCCTGGTCGAGCTTGAAAAAATGGGGTTTGTGGAGATCGTCACGCGGCAGGGCGTTTACGTCAGCGATTACCGCAAGAACGGCTCGCTCGACACGCTCACGGCGCTTTTGAACTATAATGGCGGCGTCATGCGCGATGACGAGGTGCGTTCCCTGCTGGAGGTGCGCGGTGCCAACGAGTGCCTGTGCGTGAAGCTTGTAGTCGAGCGCGCCACGCAGGAGGAGCTCGATGGGCTCGCGCCGCTGCTCGATGCGATCAAGAGCGGAAAGACAGATGAGGAGCGCGCTGAAGCGACGTTTCAGTTCCACCATACGCTGAGCGTGCTGTCGCGCAACGCATTTTTGCCGCTGCTGTATAACTCTATCCATACCTACGGGCTGCATTTCTGGAGTCTGTACAGCCGGCGCTACGGCGGCAACCGCCTGTACCAGAATAAGCTCGAGCTCTACTGTGCGCTGCTCGACCGGGATGCCGAGCGTGCGCAGGCGTTCACCGTTGATATGCTCGACAGCGTCGCGAACGGAGCGTTCCCGCTCTACAGCGATGCGCAGCAGCAGTGACCGGGATCATCAGAGCGAAAAACCTCCGGCAGTTTTGAACTGCCGGAGGTTTTTGTGCAAAGTGCTGTTTTCAGATGACGTAGTCGTTTGCGGCGCGCGCCGTCTGCTGCTCGAGCAGATCCTGCAGCGTGATGCCATCGAGATAATTGCGGATGACCCGCTCCAGCCCCTCCCACATGGGCAGGGTGGCGCATGCGCCGCAGCGCGGGCACGGGTTCGGGTGCTGATCAAGACAGGCGACCGGGGCGAGGCCGCCTTCCGTCAGGCACAGGATCTCGCCGACGGTATACTCCTGCGGCGCGCGCGCCAGCCGGTAACCGCCCTGATAGCCGCGCGTTGTGCGCAAAACGTCCGCTCTGCCGAGCATGGGAACGATCTGCTCGAGGTATTTTTTTGAGATGCCCTGACGCTGCGCGATATCCTTGAGCGCGACGCAGCCGTCACCCTGATGCTCCGCGAGGTCGAGCATCATACGCAGGGCATAGCGCCCCTTTGTGGATATTTTCACGGGAAAGCCCCCTTCATTTCTGAGTATACTATAATAATAACATATGAATACTAGGCTTTCAAGCGCGCGCATGAAAATTTATTGCGCAAGGGAATGCTTGACAGGTGCTTGACAAACCGTTATGATGTGCGCGAGGGCACGTTTTGAGCGGCATGCACTGTGTGGCCGCGCGTGCGCGTATCAGGCGGAAATCCGCGTGCCCGGAGGCGCTATGAACATCCGAATGAAAAAGCTCTCGCAGTACGTTGCGCCGACCATTCTCGGCAACTGCGCCTATTTTCTCTTTACGATCATCGACGGCATCTTCGTCGGGCAGGGCATCGGCACGGACGCGCTCGGTGCGATCAATCTGGTGTGGCCGTTTGTGATGGTGCTCAATGCCTTTGTCATGCTTACGGTCGTCGGCGGCGTGACGGTGTCGGCCGTGCGCATCGGCCGCGGGGACATCACGGGTGCAAACCAGGCGTTCATGCACTCGCTTGCCGGGACACTGACGGTCGCAGTCGTCATGATGCTGGTCGGCACCTGCCTGACATCGGAGATCGCGACGCTGCTCGGTGCGAACGAGACGTATCACCGGCTCGTATGCGACTACCTGTTTTGGTATTCGCTTTTCGCCGTGCCGTCAGGCATGATGACATTTTTGAATAACTACTGCCGCAACGACGGTTCACCTGTGCTTGTGAGCGTCGCCTCGATCGTCTCGACAGTCATCAATATTTTCCTCGATTGGCTGTTCGTGTTCCCGCTGCAAAAGGGGCTGATGGGCGCGGCCGTTGCGACCGGCATCTCACAGACCTGCGGCATGCTGATCGTGTCGTCGCACTTTTTCCTGCACCGCGGCAGGCTGCGTGTGGGTCGGTTTCGGTTTTCCGGTGCGCTCGCGCGCAAGCTCCTGCTGCGCGGCACGCCGGAGGCAATTGCGCAGTTTGCCGTCCCGGTGGCGACGCTGTGCACAAACTATGTGCTCCTTGCCCGACTCGGTGATATGGCCGTGAATGCCTATTCGATCATCTGCTATGTGGCGTCGTTTTCCGCGGCGGTCTTCATCGGCGTCTCGTGCGGTCTGCAGCCGCTGTTCGGCCAGAGCTACGGTGCGCGCGATGCGCAGGATCTCAAGTGGTATTTTCGCGCCGGTGTGCTCATTGACCTCATCGGCAGCGCGCTCATCAACATCGTGCTGCTGTTTGTCGGCGGGCCGATCTGCAGAATGTTCGGCGCGGACGCCCAGACGCTTGCCTGCACCGTGGCATATATGCCGCGCTATGCGTGGGGCTTCATCATCATGAGCGTGAATACGCTTATATCAGCCTACCTGTATTCGACCAAGCGCACGAAGCAGGCAGTCATTTTGAATCTGTGCCGCAGCTTCCTGTTGGACAGCGTGATCATCTTTGCCGTACCGGCTGTTTTTGGCGGCAATGCCGTCTGGCTGACCATGGGCATCTATGAGGCGCTGGCGCTGCTGCTCGGCGTTGTACTCGTGCGCACGTCGGAGCGCGGCGGCATCACATTTCGCTGAAACTGCATAGCAAACGGCCGCCGGTTTTGACCGGCGGCCGTTTGCTGTATTTCTTTATTTTCCAACGCAAAAGCGCGCAAAGATGCGGTTGGTGATATCCTCGCGGATGGAGGCGCCGGTCAGTTCGCCGATGGCGGACATGGCCTCCTCGGCCTCGGTGAGCACGGCGTCCGGCGTCACGCCCTGCAGCATTGCCTCACGTGCAGCGCGCAGCGATTCCAGTGCCCGGCCGATGGCCTCGGCGTGGCGGGCGTTGGTGAGGATTTCGCCGGCCGGCGCGTCCGGAGCGGGGAAGTGCTCTGCCACGGCGCGCTCAAGCGATGCAAGCCCCGTGCGCTCCTTCGCCGAGAGTACGCACACGGCGTCAAACCGTGCTGCAAGCGCCTCCGGCTGTACAGCGGCGGGAAGATCTGACTTGTTGAGTACCGCGATGCGCACCTGCGCGGCCTGTGCCGCGTCGATGACCTGACGGTCATCCTCATCGAGCGGGTGCGCTGCGTCAAACACTGCAATGGCAAGCGCCGCATCTGCGGCTGCGTCCAGCGCACGGTTGACGCCGATGGCCTCGACGGGGTCGGCTGTGTCGCGCAATCCGGCGGTGTCGGTCAGGCGCAGGAGCACGCCGCCGAGCGTGACGCGCGCGTCAATCGTGTCGCGGGTCGTGCCGGGCACGTCGGTCACGATCGCGCGCTCATAGCCGAGCAGGGCGTTGAGCAGGGAGGACTTGCCCGCGTTCGGGCGGCCGAGAATCACGGCGGGCACGCCGCCGTGGAGCACATTTGCCCGGGAAAACGTGTCCAGCAGGCACTGCAGCTGTGTGATGCAGTTTTGCATGGTGGCCTCATAAGCATTGAGCCGGAAATCCGGAATGTCCTCATCGGGGTAGTCGATCACGGCGTGATAGTGACTGGCGATGTCCTGCAGCGCATCATATACACTTTGTGCGCGCCGCAGCACCGCGCCGCCGAGCTGACCGGCGGCATTTTTCGCATCGCGCGTGGTCTCGGCGTGGATGAGGTCAATGACGGCTTCGGCCTGCGTGAGATCCATGCGTCCGTTGAGAAAGGCGCGCTTGGTAAACTCCCCGGCCAGTGCCTGCCGCGCTCCGGCGGCGAACAGCGCCTGCAGACCCGCACGCAGCACAGCCGGCGAGCCGTGACACTGCAGCTCTGCCGTGTCCTCTCCGGTATAGCTGTGCGGGCCGCGGCTGACGGTGCACAGACAGAGGTCGAGCGTCTGGCCGTCGGTGTCGCAGAACGCGCCATAGACGAGCTGGCGGTTCGGCGCCTCGGACATGGGGCGGCCGTTGGCGGGGTGAAACACGCGGTCGATGACGGCGAGCGTCCCGTCACCGGACAGACGCAGGATGCCGATCGCGGACAGGACGTTTCCGGTCGCGATGGCGGCGATCGTATCAGACATGTAAAAACTCCTTTGTGCAGATCGGCGGAGCCGCAGGCTCCGCCGATCGATTCATAATCATAAAAAGATAAAGTTCATGTTTCCGCGCGCAGGATCGCTTCCCGCAGCTGCGTGAAAACGGTTGCGGCTTGCGCGCGTGTCGCTTGACCGAGGGGGTTGAAGTACCCCTTTTCGTCGCCGGAGATGATGCCGGTCATACGCATAAGCTCCACGCCCTCAAGTGCCCAGCCGGAGACCGCATCCATGTCCTTGAACACGACAGGGTCGGTGATCGTCGGGAGCGTCGCACCGGTGCTCTGCACATAGCGGGCGACGATCGACGCCATCTGCTCGCGCGTGATCGGCGCGTTCGGCTCAAAGCGTCCGTTTCCGGTGCCGCTGACGACATCATGCTGCGCGGCCCACTCCACAAAGGGGGCGTACCATCTGCCGATTTCGACGTCGTTGAAGGATGTGCCGGGATAGGCATCCTCATCGATCTGCGCAAGCTGCCCCAGCACGGTCACGAACATGCCGCGCGTGAGCACGGTGTCCGGAGAAAAGCACCGGTTGCCGATGCCGCTCATGAGCTTGTTGACAGTGGCATACTCCACGTAAGGCGCATACCACGCCGTTGCGGGCACGTCCACATAGCGGGTGACGTAAGCGCCCGCCGACAGCAGCAGCGTGCCGGCCTGCGTACAGGTGATCGTTGCCTGCACATTTTCGCATGCGATGTAGCGGTGCGCGGTTTGCAGCGCGCCGGTTGCGGCCTGTCTGCCGTCGGTCGCGTCAACGAGCGCGCCGGACGCAACACTCACGGCGGCGTCTCCGCTCAGGACGGTGAAGCAGTCGCCGGTCTTGAGCTCCACCGTGTTCCCGGAGAAGAGCGTGCAGATGCGGCTCTTTCCGGCGCCGGTGCTCAGGGAGGCATCATACGTCTGCAGCGCCTTGTCAAGCGCTGCCTGTACGGCGGTGCGTGCGGTTTCCTCGACGCGGGCGAGCAAGTCGGACGACCACGTCTGCACATAGCTGCGCGACAGCAGCGGATCCTGCCGGCTGCCGGCGTTGGCTGCCAGCACGGGCATGGAGCCGCCAAGCAGCACCAGAATCAGCAGCAACGAGATCAGTCGCTTGATTTTCAAGAGGCAGACCTCCTTTGGCGGTCGTGTCAGGCTTTTTTGGTCTTGGCGGCGCGGGCTTCCGCCTCGTCCTGGTTCTCAGCGATGTAGTAGCCGAGCGCCAGCAGGCTGTCCGAGAAGTGGATGTTCTCGATGATGGGGTCGGCATCCTTGACCTGCAGCTCGGTGTTCGTGAAGTTCCAGATGGCCTTCACACCGACGGAGCAGATCTCGTTGGCGACGTCGTTGGCCATGGCCTTCGGCACACAGAGCACGGCGACGTCCGGCTGGATATCCGCGAGGATATCATCGAGCGTGGAGAAGTCGTGCACGACGATGCCGTGCATCTCCTTACCGACGAGATCGGGGTTGATGTCGAACGCAGCCTTGAGCGTGAAGCCGTACTGCTCAAAGCAGAAGTTTTCCACGAGCGCGCGACCGATGTTGCCGACGCCGACCAGAACGGCCGTGTAGTTGCGGTCCATACCGAGGATCTTGGCGACCTCGCCGCGCAGCGCCACCACGTTGTAGCCATAGCCCTGCTGGCCGAATTCGCCGAAGCAGCTGAAGTCCTGACGGATCTGCGAGGGAGTCAGCCCCATCTGGCGGCCAAGCTCACCGGAAGAGATGCGTTCGATCCCGGCAGCGTTCAGGTCGTCGAGCTTGCGGAGATAGCGGGGCATTCTTCTGATCACATTGTTCGATACTTTGATACGTTTCACGAATAATTATCCTCCTGATGGCATAAATGCCATATTGTTAAGAATTGCGTTTGCTTGTCACGAAAATGGCAAAGCCAACATAGACATGATAAATTATAGCACACGTTTTCGCGCGTTTCAAGTAAATGGTTTCCAAGGATGTTCAAAAATTCACAGTTTTTTATCGCATTTTTGCAGCAATTTATTGAAAAAATGGCGCTTCAGCCCGATAAGCGGTCGCTTATCGGGCTGAAGCGCCAATATAGGCTGATGTTATGCTCTGTTTTCCGGAAGACCGGTCAGACGGCAAAACTCTGCTGCTGCATCCGGCACGCGGTAATACTGCGCGTCCGTGCTGCTGACGAAGATGATATCCTTGCCGTCGAGCCAGACGGTCACGCGCGTGACCGTGCCGTCGGCGCTTGTCTCCTCAAGCGTGCACAGCGGTGCGTTTGCGGCGTCGGGCTGCTGCGTCGGCTGCGTGCGCACCAGAAGCTCCGAGAGCGCCTCGATGGTCTTGCGATCAGAGATATGCAGCGTACCGCTTTCCGCGCCGCTGCCTTTTGTGTTGTCGTCCGGGACGGAGAAGAGCAGACTGCTCACACTGTCGTCGAGCACCGGTGCATTTTCCGGCGCAGGGGAGGGCGTGAGTTCCCTTTCCGCAGCGTCGTTATCGGCGGGCGTCGCGGCTGCGGTCTGTGCCTGACTGCTGTCGAGCACTGTGCTGCCGCTGCCGGATGGATTTCGGTGCGGGGCGAACCACAGCGTTGCGCCGAGGATCAGCGCGAGGCATGCCGCCATGACCGAGATCGGCAGCAGGGGAGAGATACGCCCGTCCGGGCGCTTTTTTGATTTCGGTTTGGGATGCGGTGCCCTGTGCGCCGGCATCGGCTGCGCGGGACGCGCTGCCGGAACTGGCTCATGGCGCACCTGCTGCATGATACGCGCCGTCAGGTCGGCGGGGGGCTCGGCAGCCGTGCCGCGCACGGCTGCCTGCAGCGTCAGAAAGTCTTCATAGACGCACTGACAGTCCGGGCAGGTGTGCAGATGTGCGCGCAGCGTCTGCTGCTGTGCCTCCGGCAGCTCGCCGTCAAGCAGCTGACTGATCTGCAGCCGGTAATGCTCACAGGTGTTCATACATCCGCACCCCCCTTTGTCTGCTTTGACGCATAGCGGTCAGGAAGGTTCCCGTCGTCGCACAGAAATTCGCACAGTTTTCGCCGCGCGCGAAACAGGCGCGATTTCACCGTGCCGGGCTCGAGGCGCAGCACCTTGCCGATCTCGGCATAGGACAGCCCGTCAAGCTCGCGCAGGATGAGGATCCTGCGCGCGTCGTCCGGCAGCTGGTCGAGCCCGCGCACGACGGCGCGGCGCAGCTCGCTGCGCGCAAGCTGCTGCTCGGGGCCGGAGGCTTCGTCGGCGGGAATGTCAAACTGCGACTGCTCGTCATCCTCGTCCGCCGCCGTGAGCGACACGGTCGGGTGCCGTCGGCGGCTGCGCAGAAAGTCGATGCACACGTTCGTCGTCAGCCGGTAGAGCCAGACGGAGAACTTGCTCTCGCCGCGGAAGGTGCCCAGCGCCCGATAGGCGCGCAGGAACACCTCCTGTGTCATGTCGGCGGCGTCCTCCTCGTTGCCGACGGTGCGCAGGGCGAGGTTATACACTTGTTTTTGGTAGGCGACGACCAGCGCCTCAAAAGCGTTGGCGTCCCCGGCACATACCTGAGCGATGATGCGCCGTTCCTCGTCCTGATCCATGGACCTCTTGCCTTTCTGCGGTCAGTCCCGCAAGTCGCGCTGGATGGCGTGCGTGATGCGCCGCAGGTCGTCGAGCGTCTCCACGTGCACGACCTCCTGCTTGTAGACATTGGCGTGCGGCACGCCGCGCAGATACCAGCAAAACTGGCTGCGCGCCTCAAGGCACGCCAGCCGTTCGCCCTTGATGTCGGCGGCAAATTCGATCTGATGCAGCGCCGCCTCGATCCGCTCGCGCAGCGGCGGCAGCGCCGGCTCCGGTTCGCCCGCGATGGCGGCGTTTCCGCGCGCGAACAGCCACGGATCGCCGAAGCTGCCGCGGCCGATCATCGCGAGATCCGCGCCCGTGTAGCGCAGAATATGCGCAGCGTCCGCGCCGGAAAAGATGTCGCCGTTTGCGATGACAGGGATCGTTACGGCGCGCTTGACGTCGCGGATGATGTCCCAGTCGGCACGGCCGGCGTACATCTGTACGCGCGTGCGTCCGTGCACGGCGATGGCGGACGCGCCAGCCTGCTGGCACATCTGCGCAAAGGCCACGGCGTTGACATTGCCGCCGTCCCAGCCCTTGCGGAATTTCACGGTCACGGGTGCGTCAACAGCCTTGACGACCGACTCAATGACGCGCCCGGCGAGCTCTGGGTCGCGCATGAGCGCCGAGCCGTCGCCGCTGCGGATGACCTTCCCGACCGGGCAGCCCATGTTGATGTCCAGAATGTCCGCGCCGGAGTATTCCAGCGCCATGGGCGCGGCCTCGGCCATGACCTCCGGCTCGTGGCCGAAGATCTGTGCGGCGGCAGGATGCTCGTCCGGCGGTGACCAGAGCAGCTGCTTCGTCTTTTCGTCGTGATAGACCAGCGCCTTGGCGCTCACCATTTCCGTACAGGTGAGGGCAGCGCCCTGCGCGCGGCACAGCGCGCGAAACGGCGCATCGGTCACGCCTGCCATGGGCGCGAGCGCGAGCGGTCCGCGAATGTCCACGTCTCCGATCTTCACCATGCGATCTCAAGCTCCACGGGGCAGTGGTCACTGCCGTAAATGTCCGAGCGGATGCCGGCGCTCTCGATCTTCTCCGCCGCGCGGTCGGAGCACAGGAAGTAGTCGATGCGCCAGCCGGCGTTGTTTTCCCGCGCATGGAAGCGGTAGCTCCACCACGAGTAGGCGTCCCGCTCGTCCGGATGCAGGGCGCGGAACGTGTCGGTGAAGCCGGCGTGCAGCAGCTCCTGAAATTTTGCGCGCTCTTCCGGGCTGAAGCCGGGGTTGCCGACGTTGCGCTTCGGGTTTTTCAGGTCGATCTCGGTCGCTGCGACGTTCATGTCGCCGCAGATCACGACCGGCTTGTGCCGGTCGAGCGAGCAGACGAACTCACGGAACGCATCGTCCCACTGCATCCGGTATTCCAGCCGGCGCAGACCGTCCTGCGCGTTCGGCGTGTAGACGCACACAAGATAAAACTCCGGGTATTCGGCCGTGATGACGCGGCCCTCCAGATCGTGCTGCGGCAGACCGAGGTTATATTGCACGTCGAGCGGCTCGGCCTTTGTGAAGAGGGCAGTGCCGGAGTAGCCCTTCTTCTCGGCGCTGCACCAGTACTGGTGATACCCCGGCAGCTCGAGCGTGATCTGACCGGGCTGGAGCTTCGTCTCCTGCAGGCAGAAGATGTCGGCGTCCAGCGCGCGGAACGTGTCCGCGAAGCCCTTGGTCACACAGGCGCGCAGTCCGTTGACGTTCCAGGATACAAGTCGCATTTCGTGTCCTCCGTTTTCACCGCCACGCAGCGGTTGATCGTGATGCCCTGATCGTAGAACTTTGCCTCGTAGTCGGTCATGACACCGACCGGGCCGTCGGCGTGCAGGTCGTGCGTGACCTCGCGCAGCTGCCAGCCCTCCTGCTCGAACTGCTCAAGGGAGAAGGCGAACAGCGGGTCGTTGTCGGTCTTGAACCAGATCTCGCCGCCGAGCGGCAGCACATTTGCGTACAGCGCCAGAAAGCCTGCATAGGTCAGGCGGCGCTTGTACTGGCGCGATTTTTTCCACGGGTCGGGGAAGTTGATGTAGATGCGCGAAACCTCGCCGGGGGCGAACATATCCAGCAGATTGATCGCGTCCCGATCCAGAAACCGTACGTTTTCGATCCCGCGCTCGGTCACGCGCTCCATGCCGACGACCATCGCGTCCGGCACTTTCTCAATTGCGGCGAGAAAAATGTCCGGATTCTGCGCCGCGGTGTCGGCCGTGAAGCGGCCCTTGCCGCAGCCGAGCTCCAGCTGCAGTGCCTGATGGCCGGGGAACTGCTCCAGCCAGCGGCCGCGCAGCGCCTCGGGCTCTGTAATCATGGTGGCGGCACAGCGCTGCATGCGCGGGACGAGGTTGGGCTTTTTTCGCATTCTCATAAGTTGATGCTCCTGTCCTAACAGATCATAATTTTACTTGTAGAGCATACCACACCCGACCCGAAACTGCAACGCAGAAAACCGTTGCGAATTTCTAAAGAATGTGTTAAACTTTATCTTACGCAAATTGCAAAATGTACAGGTTTGCCGCCTGCGCAGTCTGAAAGCGCACGTGGTTGCTGAGCGCGATCGCGGAAAACGGGTACGGCAGAAAGCGCCATTCCTGGCAGAAAGCGCCATTCCTTTTTAAAGTGTGTGCAAACGCATGCTGCCGCGCTGAAAAGTACATATCCGGGTGTAGCGCAGCTGGTAGCGCGCCTGCTTTGGGAGCAGGATGCCGCAGGTTCGAATCCTGTCACTCGGACCATATCGAGTGTTCATAACGGATTTGATGTTATGAACACTCGATTTTTTATGCTTCTTTTGGAGAGCAGGCATTTCGCCTGCTCTCCTTCGTTATGCGGGGATATATTCCACGGCCACGCCCTGCCTTGTTTCGGAGATATAATGACTTGTCAGAGGCGCTGCCGGGATGTCGATGTACCCCACAAAGCGGTAGTGAATTGTGATGCGCTGTGTTCTACTTTTTCCGACGCCCTGCGTTTCGTACACCTCGATATGGTCAATAAGCTCCCGCAGCAGCGGTGCGGTCAGCTCGTCCATCTGCATAAACTTTCGGATGGCAGCGATAAACTTGTCCTTATTGGCCGCTTGCCGTTCCGCCTCCGCAATTTGCTCCCGGAGCTGTGGGATCTTCGCTTTCAAGGCAAGCTGCTCTACATCGTATTCGTGGGTAATTTGCAGGAAGCCCTCGTCGGAAAGAAGCCCTTCCGCATTCTTTTCAAAAGCCTTTTTGTAGAGTCGGGACACGGTTTCTGTTCGCATCCGTGTCTTTTGCAGCTCTCCCTCAAGGTGCTTCTTTTCCTCTGCGATCTCCCGGTTGGACTTGCGTTCCAGAAGGTCGGCGAACATTGGCTCGTCGTCCCGCAGAAATTGCGCCATTCGTTGTAGCTCCAGTTTTACCACCTGCTCGATAGCGTCCGCCCGCACATAGTGCCGGGTCGGACAACTGCCACGGTAGTCTTTTACATAATTGGAACAGGAGAAAAAGCATATATTCTTATTGATGGTGTTGACGTGATACCACAGCTTGTGACCGCAGTCGGCGCAGTACAGCAGATCAGAAAAGATGCTCTTTTCGCCATTCTCCGATTTCGGCGCACGGCGCTTTGTCCGCTTGATGATCTTCTTTTGTACCTGCTCAAAGGTGTCCCGGTCGACAATCGGCTCGTGAACATCCTTGAAGATGACCCAGTTTTCTTCCGGGTTATCGATGCGGGTCTTATCCTTGAAGGATTTAGAGTAGGTCTTGAAATTGATCACATCGCCGCAGTATTCCTGCTGGGTCAGGATTTTACGAATGGTGCTGTTTTTCCATCGGTAAGGGTTTGGCTGCGTCTTTTTGCCGCCCCTGCCGATGCCTTTTTCGTGCCAGTACGCCGTGCAGTTGAGAATCCC
>ENA-ORCN01001608-ORCN01001608.1-human-gut-metagenome-genome-assembly--contig:-NODE-1608-length-14757-cov-4.232084_pt1 | contig 14757 bp, 14 predicted proteins | sample MGYA00242984_ERZ507984 | MGnify/ENA primary metagenome ERZ507984 (study PRJEB26167, sample SAMN06115395) | human gut metagenome | host: Homo sapiens | place: China:Hubei | collected 2016-05-19... | reverse complement strand
TTTCTTTTTGCTTCGAGCGTGCTACAATAGTAGCCGCACAGAGCACGCTGTTGCGGAAAATTCCGCCCTGCCGGTCCAAATTGAAAGGGAGATGGCGCATCATGTGGATTGTATATGCGTTCGGCTCGGCGCTGTTTGCGGGGCTGACGGCGGTGCTCGCCAAGTGCGGCATCCGCAAAACGGACTCGACGGTCGCGACCGCCATCCGGACGATTGTCGTTCTGATCTTTTCATGGCTGATGGTGTTCATCGTTGGCTCCCAATCGCAGCTATCGCAAATTGACGCAAAGACGCTTCTGTTTCTGGTGCTCTCGGGACTTGCGACCGGCGCAAGCTGGCTGTGCTACTTCAAGGCCCTCCAGCTGGGTGACATCAACAAGGTGGTGCCCATCGACAAATCCAGCACCGTGCTCACCATCCTGCTGGCCTTTTTTCTGCTGGGGGAGCCCATCGGCCTGCCTCAGGGGATCGGGGTGGTGCTGATCGGCACAGGCACCTTCCTGATGCTGGAGAAAAGGTCCCCCGCCGCCGGCTGTGCACCCCAGTGCGGGAGCTGGATGCTCTACGCCTTCGGCTCGGCGGTGTTTGCCAGTCTCACCGCGATCCTGGGCAAAGCCGGCATTCAGGGCGTGGAGTCCAACCTGGGCACCGCCATCCGCACCGGTGTGGTGTTGGTGATGGCCTGGCTCATGGTGCTGGTGACAGGCAAGGCCGGTGCGGTGCGGCAGGTGCCCCGGCGGGAGTTGGCGTTCATCTGCCTGTCCGGCGTGGCCACCGGGGCCTCCTGGCTGTGCTATTACCGGGCGCTTCAGAGCGGCCCCGCCAGCGTGGTGGTGCCCATCGACAAGTTGAGCATTTTGGTCACAGTGGCCTTTTCCCGGCTGGTGTTTCGGGAGAGGCTCACATCTCGCTCCGCCGCAGGTCTTGCCCTCATTGTGGCCGGGACGCTGGCCATGCTGTTCTGACCGCCGGAGCCATCCCCCTCCAGCGGGGTTCTCTTCGCGCCCACCCGATGCCGGACAGGTGTTCCTTTCGGCGGGCCGCCAGCTGGCGGCCGGGGGAAAATTTCCACTCTTGTTTTTTTCTGTACAGCGTGCTATACTGGCCGAGGTTTAAGGAATGCGGCGAAAGGGGGAGCTCCCTGGCGCCACGCTCACATAGATGACAAGAACCAGATTGCGAGGGAGCCTGTGTTCCAGGCTGAGAGGGTCCCAGTAAGGGCCGACCGCACCCGGCTTCCCAGGCGGAAGCGGGGGCATCAGCATCTGCGTGAAGGTCTGAACGGGTATGTGCTGATGAGGCGCGTGCCCGTTTTGTTTTGCGCAGAAAATTAAACTGGAGGGATTCCCATGAAAAAGAAGATTTCCGCACTTTTGTTGAGCCTGGCGCTGTGCGCCGGACTCCTGGCCGGCTGCGGCACCGGGGAGACGGCGGAGGCTCCGTCCGACACCGATGTACAGCAGGTGGACTCTCTGAAAATCGCATTTTCTCCCTATGCGGACGCCGACCTCATCTCCGAGTCCACGGAGCCGCTGGAGGAGCTGCTGAAGGCAAAGCTGCTGGAAAAGGGCTACGACGTGGGCGAGATCGACATGACCGTGGGCACCAGCTACACCGCCGTGGGCGAGGCCCTCAGCGCGGGCAGCGCGGACCTGGGCTTCATCTCCGGCGGCAACTATGTGCTCTTCTCCGACGACTGCGATGTGCTGCTGACCGCCCTGCGCTATGCCATCAACAAGGACTCTGAGAACCCCGCCGACTGGAACGACGGCACCATCGAGGAGAACACAGAGGACATGAGCACTTACTACCGCTGTATCCTGCTGGCCGGTCCCAGCGAGAAGGGCCAGGAGCTGCTCTCCAAGGTCAACGCCGGGGAGGAGCGGACGACCTGAACAGCGCCACCTGGGCGGTGCTGAATCCCACCTCCGCCTCCGGGTACATCTATCCCTCCCTGTGGCTGCAGGAGCACTACGGTAAGGGGATCAGCGATCTGGACAATGTGGTGGAGTGCGACTCCCACACCACCTCCGTGGCCCGGCTGGCTGCCGGTCAGGTGGATGTGATGGTGTCCTACGGCCACATCCGCATCAAGAACGCCCCCATCTGGGAATCCGATTTCGGCGGCACAGCCCCCATGGTGGAGCAGACCGGCGTGATCGGTGTGACGGACGGCATCTACAACGACATGATCGCGTACAGCAAGACCTCTGACACCATGGCGGACGAAGCCTTCCGGCAGGCAGTGGGCGAGTCCTTCATCGAGCTGGCCCAGACCGAGGAGGGCCAGGAGATCTTCGGTGTATTTAGCCAGGTGGGCTACGACTGGGGCAGCGACTCCGACTATGACGGAGAGCGGGCGGCCCAGGCGCTTTTGAAATCTATGGAAGCGTGACCATCTTCAGGAGGGATTTCATGCTGCAGGCGATCCATATCCGCAAACAATTTCAGCGTTCCGGCGAGGTGCTGCGGGATGTCAGCTTCACCCTGGGCGACGGCGAGTTTCTCTCGGTCATCGGCCCGTCCGGCGCCGGGAAAACCACCCTGTTCCGCATCCTGAATGGAACGGAGCTGTGCAGCGGCGGTGAAGTCCTCTATGGCGGGACGCACTTTGAAGCCGCCCGAGGCCGGGAAAAGCGGGCGGTCCAGCAGGGGATCGGCACCATCTACCAGGATTTCTGCCTGGTGGAGAACCTGTCCGCCATCCAGAACGTGCTGAACGCCTGCCTGCCGGACATGTCCCTGGCCGCCTCCCTGCTGGGGGCGTTCGGACGGGAGCGGTCCGAACAGGCCGCCGCGATCCTGCGAGAGGTCGGGCTGGCGGACAAGCTGGAGGAGCCGGTGAAAAACCTCTCCGGCGGGCAGAAGCAGCGGGTGGCCATCGCCCGCGCCCTGATGCGGAACCCCTCCATCCTGCTGGCGGACGAGCCGGTGGCGTCCCTGGACCCCGTCACCGGGCGGCAAATCCTGTGCCTGCTCCGGGACATTCAGCGCCAACGCGGTGTCAGCATCCTGATGAACAGCCACAATCTGGACCTGTCCCTGGAGTTCTCCACCCATATCGTCGGCATGAACCGGGGACGCGTTGTCTTTGACGGCGCCCCCGGGGATGTGACGGAGGCCGTCCTGCGGGATATTTACGGCGAGGCGGCGGCCGTATGAAACAAAGACGTATCCGCTGCCTCGCTGCGGCCGCTTTTGTGCTGCTGTTCCTGGGAGCCGCCTGGTTCACCGGATGCGACCTGTCCCTGATTTGGAGCCGGCGCGACCACCTGACGGACATCGCCGCAAAGATGTTTCCGCCGGACTGGGGATTCCTCGGGAAGGTCCTGCCCCTGCTGTGGGCCACGATCCAGATGTCCATTACCGGGACGTTTCTGGGCGCGGTGCTGTCCATCCCGGCCGCCATGGCCTGCGCCGCCGCCCTGCCGGGACCCGGCCCGGTCAAGAAGGCGGTCCGCTTCTGCATCCAGGTGCTCCGCTCCTTCCCGGCCCTGATCCTGGCCCTGCTGGCCACATTCTTTCTGGGCATCGGCTCCTTTGCCGGAACGGCCGCCATCACGGTCTACACCTTTGCCATCATGACCCGCCTGACCTATGAGGACATCGAGAGCGCGCCCCAGGGTCCCTATCTGGCCCTGCGGGCTATGGGCGCCGCCTCAGCCCAGGCGTTCTTCCGCTCCACCTTACCGGAGATCCTGCCGGCCTATCTCACCAACGCCCTCTATCTGCTGGAGGGCAATGTGCGGCACAGCGCCATCCTGGGCTATGTGGGCGCAGGCGGAATCGGCCTGCTGCTTAATGAAAAGGTCTCCTGGCGGGAGTACGACAAGGTGGGGACAATCCTGCTGCTCCTCTTCGCCGTGGTCTATCTCATGGAGCATCTCAGCACATGGCTCACCCGTCTGGTGCAGCAGGAGCGGACCCTGGGCCGGCAGGAGCGCCGGCTGCTGGCGGGCGCGGCGGCCGCGCTGGTGCTGTTCTGCACGGTCACGCTTCCGCTGCCCGACCTTTCCCGCACAAGCATGCAGATGGTGAAGACGCTCTTCACCGGCCTCCTGCACCCGAACTGGGAGCTGTTTTTCCGCCTGGACAGCAGCGGACTTGCCTATCTCCTGCTGGAGACCGTTGCCATCGCGCTGGTGGGGACCTGCGTCGGCGCCGTCTTTTCCGTTCCTCTGGCGTTTCTCGGCAGCAGCCGCTTTTTCCCGGCCCCCGCCGCCTGGCTGTTCCGGACACTGGTGACCGCCATCCGGTCCGTTCCCTTCCTGATCTATGGACTGATCTTCATCCGCGTCTGCGGCCCCGGCTCCTTTACCGGAGTGCTGACCCTGGCAGTGTGCAGCGTGGGACTTCTCTGCAAGCGCTTCACAGAGGCCATCGACACCTTGGATTTTCGGGCGTATCACGCTCTGGAGGCCATGGGGACGCCGAAGCTGTCCTGCGTCCGTCACGCGGCCCTGCCGCAGCTGGTGCCTCAGTTCTTCTCCGCCTGGCTCTATCGGTTTGACGTCAATATCCGCGAGGCCTCCGCCCTTGGCCTGGCCGGTGCGGGCGGAATCGGCGCGCCGCTGATCCTGGCCCTGAACCAATACGCCTGGCATGATGTCAGCACTCTGGCGCTGGGCATGATCGCCTTGTCCTGGCTGGTGGATCTGGTCTCCGCTTTCTGCCGCCGCAGGGACGCCTGAGGCCGATGCCCGCCAGCAGCCGGATCCGGTGCAGCCCCCCGTTCCGCCCCGGCGGGAAGGATTCCGGCGGAGCTGCTGCAAAGCAAGACACGGACAGTCTTTGGACTGTCCGTGCCTTGTTGCCAAGCGGCGATTCCCCGGCCGGGGGCCGCTCAGAGTGCTTCGTATTCCGCGTCGCTCACCGGCTCGCACCACTCGTTGGAGCAGGCCTCACCGGGCATCTCGACGGCGATGTGGCTGAACCAGCTGTCCCGCTTGGCGCCGTGCCAGTGCTTGACCTCCGCCGGGATGACGATGACTCTGCCGGGCTCCAGGCTGACCGCCTCTTTGCCCTCCTCCTGGTACCAACCCTCGCCGGCGGTGCAGATCAGCAGCTGCCCGCCGCCCTCGGAGGCGTGGTGGATATGCCAGTTGTTCCGGCACCCGGGCTCGAAGGTGACGTTGGCCAGAAACAGCCCGTCCTCCGGGCGGGTCAGGGGATTGAGATAGGACCGGCCGGCAAAGTACCGGGCAAAAGCGTCGTTGGGCGCGCCCAGGCCAAACACGTTCTGTTCCTCAAATGCAGCCTTGTCCATGATCTTCATGCAACATACCTCCCCATGCTTTCTTATGAATGCGGGGCAGACCGCCGCCCCGGTGTGGATGTTCTGCCGCCAGCGTGTCTCCTGCCGCTCACGGGTGTGAATATCCGCCAGCGCGGCGGCCCGTATCTCCACCAGTAGCCGCAGCCGCATATAGCCCCCGTCTCCTCTCCGGTGAAGCCGATGTCCCGAAGCGTCAGGATCAGGTTCAGCCGCTCCGGGTCGCGGCCTGCCCGACCTCAGGACCTCCATGGAGATCTGATCGCACTCGCTGGCCTCCTGGATCGTCATCGCCCGCACCTCAGGGCAGAAAGTGGAGACGTCCCCGCAGGGACGCCTCCATTCTAAATCCGGAACTTCGCCTTGTCCAATGCCTATACCGGATGGTCTGATATTCCGCCGACGTATTTCTCGGCAAATCGCAGCAGGGCAGCAGCGGTGGCAGAAAGGACCTCGGTCTTCTTCCAGGCCAGAACCGTGCCCGACTCCAGCGGCGGAGAGAGGGGTACGAACCGCAGCCCGTCATAGGCGCAATCCAGCCGGATCACCAGATAGATCCCCAGCCCCTCCCGGGCCAGCTGGGTCTGGTTGTAAGGCAGGTTGCCGCTGGCCGCCACCTGGATCCGGTCTGCGTAAGGGCCGAACCAGCGGATCATTTCCCGGCGCATCAGCTCCCGGGTGGTCAGGATCAGGGGGCTGTCCGCCAGGTCCCCGGGCGTCACCGCCTCCCGCCGGGCCAGGGGCGAATCCTCCGGCACCAGGACGCCCCAGGATTCCCGGACGGGCAGCCGGAGGATCTGGTAGCGGCTGGTGTCCACCGGCTCCAGCAGAAGTCCCATGTCCAGGAGTCCCTGCTCGATCCGCTCCTTGATCCCGTCGGAGTCTCCGCTGTAAATCTCATACTGGACCCGGGGATGCTGGCGGTGAAAGGCAGCCAGGAGCTTTGCCAGATACGTCATGCTCCGCAGGTCGCCGCTTCCGATGGAGATCCGGCCTGTGATCTCCTCCGCCGGTCGGAGCTCCCGGGCCGTCTTCTCCGCCAGCTCTACGATCTCCTGAGCCCGGCGGCGCAGCAGCATCCCGGCCTCCGTCAGAACGATGTGGTGCTGGCTGCGGCGGAACAGCTTGACTCCCAGCTCCTCCTCCAGCTGCATCAGCTGGCGGGACAGGGTGGGCTGCGTCAGATGGAGCAGCGCCGCCGCCCGGGTGATGTTCTCCTCCCGGGCCACAGTCAAAAAATACTTCAGCGTCCGAAATTCCACCGGGCCGCACCTCCTCTTCTCCCCTACCATATCATGGCCGCAGTGGGGCCGCAAGTGTGATATGTGTGAAATGTATGTCTCAGCATAGAAAACAGGTATTCGCTATTTCTCATTTCAGGCGGTATAATAGGGTCATGTGAGGCGCGGCGTCCGGACTCCGGCTGCCGCAGAGCTGCAACAGGAAAGGATGGTTTCGACCTATGGAATACCGTGTCAACCGCCGCACCGGGGACCGGATCAGCGTCCTGGGCGTGGGCACCAGCGGCCTCCCCGCCGCCGGGGCGAAAGAGGGTGCCGCCACGCTGGAGATGGCCCTGGAGCAGGGGATCAACTACTTCGACCTGGCCACTGCCGACTCCGCCTGCTTCCCCATCTTCGGCGCCGCCCTTGCGGGTGTGCGCAGGCAGGTGCTCTACCAGGTCCACTTCGGCGCCAATTACGCCGCCGGTAAACCTTACAGCTGGACCACGGATCTGGAGACCGTCAAGCGGTCGGTAGCGTGGCAGCTGGAGCAGCTGCGGACGGACTACATCGACTACGGCTTCATCCACTGTATGGACGAGTCCGGCGACTGGCGCCGGTATGTGGACAACGGCGTTCTTCAGTATCTGGAGGCGCTGAAAGCCCAGGGCGTCGTCCGCCACATCGGCCTCTCCACCCATACGCCGGCCCTGGCCCGGGAGGTGCTGGACACCGGCCTGGCGGACATGATGATGTTCAGCATCAACCCCAGCTACGACTATCAGCACGGCGAGTATGCCAACGGCAGCGCCACGGAGCGGATGGCCCTTTACCGCCGGTGCGAGGCGGAGGGCGTGGGCATCTCCGTGATGAAGGCCTTTGCCGGCGGACAGCTGCTGGATGCTCGTACCTCTCCCTTCGGTCAGGCCCTGACGGAATATCAATGCATCCAGTACGCCCTGGACAAGCCCGGCGTCCTGACAGTGCTGCCCGGTGTCCGAGACCGGGCGGATCTGGAACGGGTCCTGGGCTTTCTGCGGGCTGGGGAGGCGGAGCGGGACTACTCCGTCATCAGCTCCCTCACCCCCAGAGACGCGGAGGGCACCTGCGTCTACTGCAACCACTGCCAGCCCTGCCCCGCCGGCCTGGACGTGGGCCTCATCAACAAGTATTATGACTTGGCCCGTGCGGGGGATGCCTTGGCGGCAGAGCACTACCGGAACCTGTCTCTGGGTGCGGATGCCTGCATCAGCTGCGGCCACTGTGACCGCCGGTGCCCCTTCCATGTATCCCAGTCGGCGCGGATGCGGGAGATCGCATCCTACTTCCGGCAGGCGTGAGGGCCCTGGCCGTTCCTTGCACCTTTGCCGGCTACATCAATGAGCGGCTGACTGCTGACATCCCCACCGTCCTCCGCTCCGCCACCGCCCTGGTGCCCCTGAAGATGGAGACGCCCGTCCCCTTCACCGGCACCTGGGCGGATGCGGAGGCCTGTCTGAAGGAATTCTACTGAGTGCCCTTCCCGTATCTATCTCCCAAAATCACCAAGACGGCTGCCAACCCGGCAGCCGTCTTTTTTTCGTTGATTCCCGCCTCCCCCGGAGGTGCGCCGGAATCAGAACTGTTTCAGTTATCTCCGATAGGATAGGGCGGGGGTGCGCGCTCCCGTTTTCACGGGTGTCCCCGCGGCCGGAGCCGCCGGCGGACAGTCGTCACGTGCCTCGTCCGCCGGCTTCTCCCGCGGGGTCTGCTGTTCCTTTTTCAGGGATTCCAGTCCCAGCCGGATCAATTCCACGGTCGCCTCCGAACGGGTCTGGAACCGGCGCTCAAAGCGGAAATCCTCGATCTGCTGAAACAGCTCATTGTCCACGGATACCGTGTAACGCGGTCTGTCTGTGGCCATCCTTATCACCTCTGGCCCTATTATACACGAGTGAACCACCGGTGTAAAGAGAGCCGCAGCCCCCTTGACTTCGGTTCAGTGAACCACTATAATAACTTTAATAGGTTCACCAATTCACTTAACCACTATATGGAAAGGAGCTGCGTACATGAACAGAGATCAAAAACGGTTTACCATCTCCGTGACGCCGGAGCTGGCGGCGGAACTGACCGCGGTAAAGCAGAGCAGCTACCCCGGCGTCCCCCGGGACGCGATGTTCCGGGACCTAATCATCCGGGGCCTTGCGGCGTGGGAGAAGCAGTCCGGCAAGAATAGCCAGCCCGTGTGACGGGTGGGGTGCCGGGCCCCATCGAAGCTCCTTCGGCTCTCCCGGCAAACGGCGGCAGACAGAAACAGACAGAAACACGGTGAAAGTCAGAGGCGGCAGGTACGCCCGGTGCGGGCACCCGTGGGCAGCTGCCCGCACCCGCCATCCCATGGAGACAGCAGAACAATTCTGGGCGTTCCTGACCGGGAGCGTCCAAAGCGGTGCAGGGTTCAGTCCGTATGTCATACGGTCGTAACCCGCCGTTCATCGCTCCCCCTGACCGGGAGGAGACGGAACGTGAGCAAAGTAACCATGAGACGGCCGGATGCCCGGGCCATGGCCCAGCTTCTGGCGGAGCAGACGCAGACGGCGGCAGGGGCTGACCCGGGAGGAGATCCAGCGCCTCACTTGGAACGATGTGGACTTTTCTGCCCATCAGCTCCGGCTGCCGGACCGGACCATCCCGCTGGAGACGGAGACCGAGGACTGCCTGCGCCGGCAGGCGGAGCGCCCCGACCTGCCTACTCCCTTCGTGGTGGTCTCGGACCGCCGCAGGCAGCAGATGCCGCCGGAGTCCATTTCCCGCCTGGCCAGAAAAACTCTGGACCGGGCGGGGCTGGGCGGCATCAGCCTGATGGATCTGCGGCACGACTTCATCATCCGCCATCTGGAATCCCACGACTGGCCCTATGTGGCCCGGATCAGCGGCATCGCCGTCCCCACTCTGTATGCCGTTTTCTCCGACTATCTGCCGGAGGGGCGGCAGAAGGACTCCCGCCCTCGGCGGGAGGTGGACGGTTTTTTGATGTGGAAGCTGCTCCAGGCGGAGGGCAGCTCCCCGGTGGGGCTTGCCCTTTGGATGGGTTGGAAGCTGGGGATGCAGGTCCGGGAGATGACAGCCCTGACCTGGGACCAGGTGGATCTGGACCGGGGTCTGGTGCGGCTGCCGGACCGGGACCTGGCCCTGGGCGTCACCCTGCGGCGCCTGCTGCGGGCGGCGGCGGGACGCCGGCGGCCGGGTGAGGACCCGCACGTGCTGCTGACGCCCAACTCCCGGCGGCCCTTGGACCAGCCCCGGCTGTCCAAGATGGTGCGGACCGCCCTGATCCGGGGCGGGATGGAGCACATCAGCCTGGGAGATCTCTGCCGGGAGGAGCGCCGGGAGAACGAGGACGCCCGGCTGCTGGCCTACGCCGCCGAAAAAGGCACCATCTCCCGGTCGGAGGCCATGTCGCTGCTCGGCCTGTCCAAGGTGGCGGCCTACGAGCGTCTCCGGCAGCTGGCTGAGCGGGGAAAGCTGGTGCGGGTCGGCGGCAAATACTACCCCGCCGGCCAGGTGGTGCCGCCGGAGGAGCAGTATGACGTCATCCGTACATTTCTGGAGCAGTCCGGTCCGGCCTACCGGCAGGATCTGGCGGCGCTCCTGCACGTCGGCGACAGACAGTGTGCCCTGATCCTCAAGCACATGGTGGAGGACAGGCGTCTGGTGCAGGCCGGGCAGCGGTACGCCCTTCCCATTCGGGAGGAGGTTCTGCTGTGAACGGCGCAAAAGGAGAGCGGCCCTCAGGGGCCGCTCTCTTTTTTTGCCCGCGCCGCGGCCGGAGCAGAAATCGCGTCCGTGTTATGATGGCGTGACATGGCTGTCCATGCGGTTTGTGCGCCGTTTTTCAATTGGATTAAAAGGTTTGCGAAACGCTGGACACCGGCAGTTTTTTCCCGTAAATTGGCCTTGCGAACGGCGGAAGCGCCCCGCATCCGGCTCTGCGGTTGGTGTAGGCCGACACAAGTTGGTTGGCTAGCCCCCACACGAATCCCAGACCCGCCTGGGGTCTTCCGGCGGACCGCAAATTTTTTGAAGGAGGAGAAATCCCAAATGAAGAAGTTCCTTTCTCTGGTGCTTGCTCTGGTGATGACCATGTCTCTGGTCACCGTCAGCGCCGGCGCCAAGGACTTCACGGACGACAGCGAGATCACCTACAAGGAAGCTGTGGATGTGATCTCTGCTCTGGGCGTTGTCGACGGTTATTCCGGCGGCGACTTCCGTCCCGATGATGTCCTGACCCGCGGTGCGGCCGCCAAGATCATCTGCAACCTGATCCTGGGCCCCACCACTGCCTCCGCTCTGAACGCAGGCACCGCCCCCTTCAAGGATGTTCCCGTGACCAACACCTTTGCGGGCTACATCACCTACTGCTCTCAGCAGGGTATCATCAGCGGCTACGCTGACGGCACCTTCCGTCCCACCGGCACCCTGAGCGGCAACGCGTTCATGAAGATGCTGCTGGGCGCCCTGGGCTATGACAGCGCTGTCGAGGGCTACACTGGTCCCAACTGGTCCGTGGCCGTCATCAAGCAGGCCGCCGGTATCGGCCTGGACGACGGCAACGACGAGTTCGTCGGCTCCAAGGCCGTGACCCGTGAGGAGGCTGCCCTGTACGCCTTCAACATGCTGCAGGCCACCATGGTCGAGTACGACGCCAAGACCTCTGTTGACATCAACGGCGCTACCGTGACCATCGCCGGCGACAAGGCCAAGGAAGTTGCGCAGGGCTCCTACGACAACAACATGCACAAGCCCAACCTGCAGTTTGCCGAGCGCTACTTCGACAAGCTGGACAAGACCGAGACCACCGACGACTTCGCCCGTCCCGCCACCAAGTGGACTTTCAAGGGCGACAAGATCGGCACCTATGCGGACGCCGCTGATGTGACTTACACCAGCAACGTGAAGCTGGGTGATATCTACAGCGATCTCGACATGAGCGAGAAGGACAAGAACGCCGAGGTCTATTACAACGGCGTCGAGGCCGATGATGTTGCCGTGTCCAAGGGCAACACCGTCAAGGTCTCCAGCTCCAGCGCCAACAACAAGCTGGTGGCTGACGGCAGCACCGTTGAGGTCTTCTACGATGAGGACAACAACGATGTCACCATCTGCATCATCGACACCTATGTGGGCACCATCTCCTCCAAGGAAGAGAAGGTCTCCGATCCCTATGTTGTCGTGAACTCCGAGCGCCTCGTGACCGAGAAGGACGCTTCTACCTCTGTGTCCATCTCCGGCAGCAAGGCCCGCTTTGAGACCAATACCGACAACTTCGAGGAAGACGATGTGGTCCTGTTCACCTACTCCCAGAGCGCGGACGAGATCAAGTCCGTTGTGAAGGCCGAGTCCGTGGAGGGCACCCTCGACAAGTACACCCTGGGCAAGAACCTGACTCTGGCCGATACCGAGTACAAGTACTCCAAGAACATTGCGTTCTCCTTCGGCTCTGAGACCAGCATGACCACCAAGAGCGACTATGTCATCTATCTGGATACCAACGGCATGGTCATCTATGTGGATGAGCAGGAGTTCGACGCCTCTCAGTACGCGTATGTGCTCTACACCCAGAGCAGCAACAGCCGCTTCGGCAAGGATCAGGTTCAGCTGGTCATGTCCGACGGCTCCGTGAAGACGGTGGATACTGACGACGATTACACCTCTCTGGAGGGCACCATCGTCTACTACCGCGCTGACGACAAGGGCGAGTACGCCCTGCGTCAGGCCGCCAATGTTCATAAGAACGGTTCTATCACCACCACTGCCGATGCCAGCATTGCTACAAATGGCGTTCTGTCCGGCGGCGCTACCGACTTCGACATGAAGAACACCCGCGCGGCTATCACCACCAAAACCGGCACTACGGTGTATGGCAACAGTGAGACCGTGTTCGTGGTGGCTGAGAGCAATGCCCGCGGCAAGACTGACTATTCCGTCTACAAGGGCATCAAGAACGCTCCCACCATCATGTCTGATGATCCGACCACCTCTCCCGCTGTGGAGACCAAGGCTGTTGAGATGGTCTACACCACCAGCGGCTCCAGCGATGTGGTGACCTTCGCCTTCATCGACGCCACCGGCGCCTATGTCACCAACGGCAAGCGCGATGTGGTGTTCCTGGCTGCTGAGTCCGCCACCAAGATGATCACCGATGGCGACAACAACCAGTACTACCTGTACAACGCGGTTGTGGACGACGAGATCACCACCGTGAAGGTCAAGGCCGCTCAGGATGCTGGCTCTGTGGTTCTGGCTGGCAACGACACGGTCAACCAGGTTGTGACCAATGCTGACTACAACAACAAGGGTCTGCTGACCTCCGCTGATGCGATCTCCACATCTGATTACACCACCCCCACCGGCACCGGCGTGTGGAAGCTCTCCGGCTCCTACAGCATCGGCCTGGGCGGCACGACGGCTTCCGCCAGCGTCCGCTACACGGTTGCCTCTGACGCCAAGATGTACTACATCGATACCGATGGTGTTATCACCAAGATCGACGATGTGAAGAACATCAGCTCCGACTCCACTGCTACCTACATCGGCCTCCTCGATGTGACTGACGGCGACATCGCCTACCTGTTCATCCAGGAAGTTGACAACGGCAAGCAGGAGGGCGCCGGTAGCAGCGGCGTGGTCCTGAGCGGGATCAGCGCAAGCTACAGCAGCGGCACCGTCACTGTCACTCTGACCGGCACGAACGCCGGACAGGTCTACCCCGTGACCATCTCCCTGGTCAACGGCGGCACCCTGGTGAAGCTGACGACCGCCAACGTGACTGGCGCCGCGACAACGACGACCGCCACCATCTCTGCCGCTCTGTCTGTGGGCTCCACCTACATGGTGACCTGCGGCGACCAGAGCTTTGTGTTGGGTGTCTGATTACCCGCCAGAAGGGTGATTGTACCCGCGGTTGAAAATTCCCCCGGACTTCGGTCCGGGGGAATTTTTTGTTGCACGAAATTCTGCAATTTCTTCCGGTCAGGGGGGATTGGATAGCGGGAGTTTTCCCGCCACGATTTTCGGGAAAGGGTGAAGAATTTGCAGCAGACCAGTCAATTTCATCTCAACCAGTGGGAGCTGACGGACCGCATCCGGATGGAGGATTTCAACGGGGACAATCAGAAGCTGGAGACAGCTCTGGCCTCCCTGGCAGCCGCGGACGCGGCGGAGCAGCAGGCGAGAACGGCTCAGGATGCCGCCATCCGCCGGGAGGCAGCCGCAGCCGCCGAGGCCGTCCCACTGGTAAAACTTCTGGAAGTGCCTGTCACGCAGGAAGCGGCGCAGGTGGATGTGGATGTATCACAGATCGACTTCACGCAGTATACGGAGGTGTGGATCGTCCCCATCCTCTCCACAGCCTATCACTATATCTATCTGCGCTGCAACAATATTGCGACAGACAGCTATTTCCATCCGGGCTCGCACCAAAACTACCTGTGCCGCCTGGAGATGAGCGGCCTCCTGGGTCAAGGCAAAGCAAAGATCCGTCTGGCAACTTATCTCTCCCCCATTGCCTGTATCTGTGAGCATATCTATGATACATCGAACCCGCCCTATTACAGCACCATCCCCTCCATCGCGCCGAAGGACCTGAAGACGCTGAATTTTGTGGCGGACGCCGGAACCATCAACGGGGAAGGGAAAATCATCCTCTGGGGCTGGAAACTGTAACCCAAAGGAACGCCCCCGGACAAAAGTCCGGGGGACCTTCGACTCTTCCGGTGCTGGCGGCGAAGGAACGGCTCATTCACCAGTTCGTTTCCTCTGCCAACTGGGCCAAAGCCTGTGCAAATCCTCGCAAGCTGTGTGTTCGTGCAGGGAGAAGCTATCAGAGGGTGTGCCGACCGGCTTTGACTATGCCTGACACATAAAAAGGATTCCCGGACAGAAGTCCGGGAATCCTTTTTGTCTTAGTGCATCAGCACGTTGACACAGTTCCTTAGGCAGTGAACGTTGCGTTCTGACCGCCGCAGGAGACCATGTAGATACCGCCGCTGGCAGCGATGCTGGCCAGAGTGCCCACGGACAGGACAGCGGTGGTGCTGGTAGCGCCGGTGGCGCCGGTGACCGTGTAGGTGCCCAGCTCAGTGGTCACACCGGCAACGATCATCTTCAGGGTGACCTTGTAGTTCTGGCCGGCGTTGGTGCCGTTCAGAGTCAGGGTCAGGTTGGGAGCAGAATAGGTCACACCAGTGATGCTGGTCAGCTCCTGTCTGCCGCCGGAAG
>ENA-ORCN01001600-ORCN01001600.1-human-gut-metagenome-genome-assembly--contig:-NODE-1600-length-14803-cov-5.708543_pt1 | contig 14803 bp, 10 predicted proteins | sample MGYA00242984_ERZ507984 | MGnify/ENA primary metagenome ERZ507984 (study PRJEB26167, sample SAMN06115395) | human gut metagenome | host: Homo sapiens | place: China:Hubei | collected 2016-05-19... | reverse complement strand
CTTCTGTTCTTCTTACTTCATGTCAGGGCAAGAAGATTAAGAACACAGTATTTTCTGTAGATGATCTTGCAGGCAAGACTATTGGTGTTCAGTTAGGAACAACTGGTGATACTCTCGTAAGTGATTACGAAACTGACGGTTCAGGCACAACCGTATCAAGATACAACAAAGGTTCTGATGCTATACAGGCTTTAAAGCAGGGTAAAGCTGATGCTGTTGTTATTGATGAACAGCCTGCCTTAGCATTTGTTAAAGCTAATCCAGACCTTACAATTCTCGAAGAAGAATTTGCAAATGAGGATTATGCAATCTGTGTTGCAAAGGGCAGTTCCCTTACTGCAAAGCTCAATGAGGCTATTGAAGTACTTATGGCAGATGGAACTATCCAGAAGTTTATTGACGATTATGTTGGCGATAATGCTACATTTTCAGGTTACAAGTCTCCGGAAGGTGTAAGCCGTACTAATGGAACTCTTGTTATGGCTACAAATGCTTACTTCAAGCCATACGAGTACTATGAAGGTGGCTCTATTATCGGTATTGACGCTGATATTGCACAGGCTATTGCTGATTACCTCGGCATGAATTTAAAGATTGAGGATATGGAATTCGATTCAATTATTACTGCTGTATCTTCTGGTAAAGCCGATTTTGGTATGGCTGGTATAACAGTTACAGATGAGCGTAAGAAAAATATCGATTTCACAACTACTTATACAACTTCTAAGCAGGTTATTATTGTCCGTGACGACAATGCTTCTGCATCAGGCATGAGTTTTGCTGAGAAGTTCAAGACAGACTTCATTAAAGAAGCAAGATACACTTATCTTCTAAAGGGTCTGCTAAACACAGTAATTATTGCATTCTTTGCAGCACTTATGGGTGTTGTTATTGGTTTCCTTATTGCAGTTGTCCGTTCTAACCATGATAAGACAGGACACATGAAGATTCTTAACTTCATTTGCAACATTTATCTTACTGTAATCAGAGGAACACCAACTATGGTACAGCTGCTTATTATCTATTATGTAATATTCAGCTCTGTACATATTGACAAGCTTATTGTTGCAATACTTGCATTTGGTATCAACTCAGGTGCTTATGTTGCCGAAATATTCCGTTCAGGTATTATGTCTATTGATAACGGACAGTTTGAAGCAGCACGAAGCCTTGGTCTTTCTTATAAAACAACTATGATAAGTGTTATTCTTCCTCAGGCATTCAAGAATGTTCTCCCAGCACTTGCTAATGAGTTCATTGTTCTGTTAAAGGAAACATCTATCAGCGGTTATATCGGTCTTAACGACCTTACAAGAGGCGGCGATATTATCCGAAGCATAACTTATGATCCAATGCTTCCACTTATTGGTGTTGCCATCATCTACCTTGTAATGGTTATGGGACTTTCACAGCTTGTTAAGAAACTTGAGAGGAGGTTAAGAAACAATGAGCGATAATACTAACGAAATCATACTTGAAGTTAAGGATTTGAAGAAATCTTTTGGCGACCATGTTGTATTAGAATCTATCAATACAACAGTCCGCAAAGGAGAGGTTATTGCAATTATCGGACCATCCGGCTGCGGTAAATCAACATTTTTGCGTTCACTTAACCTTCTTGAAACTCCTACAGAAGGTCATGTATTATTCCATGAGCAGGATCTTACAGATAAGAGTGTAAATGTGGATGAATTAAGAGAGAAGATTGGAATGGTGTTCCAGCATTTTAACCTTTTCCCTAATATGACTATAAGAAGAAACATAACTCTTGCTCCTACTAAGCTGGGACTTATGAGCAAGGAGGACGCTGATAAGAAAGCTGATGAGCTTCTTGCAAGAGTGGGACTTTCTGACAAAGCCGATGCTTATCCTAACCAGTTAAGTGGTGGTCAGAAGCAGAGAGTTGCTATCGCAAGGGCACTCGCAATGAATCCTGAGATAATGCTTTTCGACGAGCCGACATCCGCACTTGATCCTGAAATGGTTGGTGAGGTTCTCGCAATCATGAAGGAACTTGCTGCATCAGGAATGACAATGATTGTCGTAACTCATGAGATGGGATTTGCAAAAGAAGTTGCCAACAGATGCATGTTCTTCTACGATGGTGTCATCAATGAAGAGGGGGCTCCTGAAGAATTCTTTGGCAATCCTAAGAGTGAGCGATTGAAGGATTTCTTGTCGAAGGTGCTTTAATTAGTACAAAGGTGGGCATTGAGATAGGGAGATGTTATACAAGACCTCATGGATGCCTGCACCTAGTGTAAGTAAATGCCGTCATATACAATGTCTTTTAGCTGTGTAAAAATCAAACGCACTTCGCTTGAACGAGATTTTTACACAGCACTTTTTGTATATAACGGCATTAACTTACACACGGTTCGGCATAAATCGGTCTTGCATAACATCTCCCAATCTCAAAGCCACCACCCCGCTACTAGGCAGCCAAAATAAGTGCAGACATGCAGTACAGTATACATTACATCTCTATTGGTATTCCCATATGTTCATTCCATATTTCTTCTGCATTATCTTCAATAAATCCCTGTACTATATGCAAAAAGTTATGAAAAATTTTGTTCAAGTCCATCAAAACAAACATATCCCCACTCAGAATGCAATGCCGCAGGCGAGCATTCGTCCGGAGGCTGACTACTTGGTGAGGAAGAAGTCAGCCGTACAGTATGCTGTGGGATAGGTGTGTGATGTCCTTAGGTGTATGCCCGAATATTCTTATGTCGTGTGAAAGTTAATGCCGCAATCTGCTAAAGATTGTGGCTTGTAATCTCGTTCAAGCGAAGCGCGTTTGATTACAAGCCACATAAAAAACTCAGCAGATTGCGGCATTTAGTTTCACTAGACATAAGAATCCTGAGGGCAGATGCCTAAGGACACCACACACCCTCCCACAGCTACTGTACGGCGTCCGGTCTATCAAGCCTCCTTCGAGTAGTCAACCTTCAGAAGACACAGTCCCTTCGCCGGCGCAGTTGCACCTGCAAGGCTTCTGTTTCTCTCCTCTAAAAGTTCATACATACTCTCTGGTGTTCTCTTTCCCTGTCCAACTTCAAGAAGTGTACCACTTAAGATTCTTACCATGTACTGCAAGAATCCGCTTCCATGATATGTAAGATTAAGGAATGAACCCTTTAAAGAAACATCTATCGAATAAATCTCACGGACTGTCGATTTCTTCATCTTGGGATTACCACAAAATGATGCAAAATCATGTTCTCCAGTAAGTATGTCTGCTGCCCTCTTCATGGCATCAACATCCAGCTTACCATCAATTATATTGACATATTTTCTGTTAAATACAGGCTTCTTATCCCCAACATAACATGTATAGCAATAAGTTTTCCCTTGTGCATTGTAACGGCTGTGAAATCTGTCAGATGCAACACGGACCTCCTGCACACAGATATCTTCTGGAAGATATCTGTTCATATAATCGCATATCTCTTCTTCCTTCATCTTAGTTTCCATATGCGCATTGGCTACCATTCCCTTTGCATGCACTCCGGCATCTGTTCTTCCTGCACCTATAACCTCAACCTCAGTTCCTGTCATGGCAGAAAGCACTGATTCTAACTTTCCCTGAATTGTCATATCAGTAGTCGGCTGATGTTCCCAGCCATAATACCTTGTACCATCATAAGTAATTATCATCTTATAATTCTTCATTCATATCTCCCATTCATTCTTCTGATTTGAAGCCATATAATTTCATACAATTAACATCTGTAATCTCATCTCGCAAAATAATGTCCATAAGCACATTTTCTCATCTTGCCAGATTCTGCTTCATACCATCGAGAAAATCATATATTTCATCCATAAACACCTTGCCATAGCGCTCATATTTATTCTCACCGACACCGCTTACTGACAGCATTTCTTCCTCATTAAACGGAACTTTAAGACACATATCTATAAGTGTCCTGTCTGAAAATATTACATATGGCGGAACACCTACTGAAACAGCTATCTGTTTTCTTAACTCACGCAGTCTGTTAAACAACATAACACCTCTGTCATTAAGTGCATCCTCCGGCTTCTTTGACTTGGGCGTTGCATATGCTGACTTTGCAGCAGCGGCAGAACGCTTCATTCTGTCTGCCACCATTGCAGCATTCCTTGATACAGGTGCACTGAAACGGTTTCCCGGATACATATAAGCCTCATCTGCTTCCCGTTCTGCCTCATCAATAACGCAGTTAGAACAGTTATGGCAGTTGTATCTCCCACCCTTTGGATTGTCTGGTCTTTCTCCAAAATATTTAAGTATATACTCTCTTAAACAGCCTGATGTCTTGCAGTAATCGACCATTGCATTAAGCCTTCTTTTATCAAGAATCATAAGCCGTGCCTGTTCTTCTGCATCCATATCAGGATTAGGCTCTCTGTGTTCTATGAAAAACTTATTTATCATAATATCCTGTGGAGAATACAACAGTACGCATTCTGAATCCTCTCCATCTCTTCCGGCACGTCCAGCCTCCTGATAATAATTCTCTATACACTGCGGCATATTATAATGAATTACAAATCTTACATTTGACTTGTCAATTCCCATTCCAAATGCATTAGTTGCAACAACAACTGGCTTGATATCATATATAAATGAATCCTGATTTTCTTTTCTTTCTTCTGCTGAGAGACCCGCATGATACTTAGTCACAGAAAGTCCGTTAGCATTAAGCATGTCATAGACTTTTTCAACATTTTTTCTTGTAGCACAGTATATAATCCCACTATCCTGTCTGTGGCTTACAAGGTAATCAAGTATATATAAATCCTTGTCCTTAATATGCTTGACCTTGAATGTCAGATTGCTTCTGTCAAAACCTGTCGTAAGTATTACAGGTCTTTCGAGTGAAAGAATCTGCAATATATCATCTCTTACTTTGCTTGTCGCTGTAGCTGTAAACGCGCTTATTATAGGACGCCTTGCCAGTTTCTTAACAAAAGACAATATATTCAGATAACTTGGTCTGAAATCCTGCCCCCACTGTGATATACAGTGAGCTTCATCTACAGTAATCATAGATATCTCTACATGCATGGCAAAATCAAGAAAGCCCCAGGTTTCCAGCCTTTCAGGTGCAACATATATAATTTTATACCGTCCCTGCTTTGCAAATACGAGTGCCTTAGCTATCTGATTATCTGTAAGAGAACTGTTAATATAAGCTGCATGTACACCTGCCTGATTAAGTGCTCCAACCTGATCCTTCATTAGCGATATAAGTGGAGATACAACAAGAGTAATGCCGGACATTAACAATGCCGGCACCTGATAACATAATGATTTTCCCGCACCTGTAGGCATAATTCCTAACACATCCTGCCCTGCAAGAATAGCATCAACTAACTTTTCCTGACCCGGACGAAATGAATCATACCCAAAATAATGCTTTAAAATTCCGTATTTATCCATATATCACTCTCTTTTCAATCTTCTCTTACTTTCATACATTCTCTTATCTGCTCTGCTTCTTGTATCTTCAAAGTTCTTATCTGTCTTTATATCATATTCAGCATAACCACATGCAATCTGCACATTAAGGTCTTTGATTCCAAGTTCCTTTTCTGCATACTTTTCAAGTTCTCTTAGCTGCTTTACATGTCTTCCAATATCAAAGCTTTTTTGCTTCTGATTAATTACAGTACAGAATTCATCCCCACCTATACGATAACATTTACCATGTCTGCCAAATATCTCTTTAATAATTCTGGCTGATGCCTGTATATAGGCATCTCCTGCTGCATGCCCCAGATTATCATTACACCACTTAAGGTTATTAAGGTCAAATGTCACTATAGAATATCCTTCATAATCAGAAGTTTCCTGTTCCCACTCTTCAAATGCAAAGCGATTATAAACCCCTGTCATAGTATCAGTTACAGCCATCTCTTTGTAGAAATCCACCTTCTGGCCTTCTTTAATCTTCTCAAATGCTTCTGATATGCTCTCATAACCAAGCACAATAATAAATATAAGAATACCCAGTTTTCCTATAAGATCTGTCTGCTGCATTCCCTTATAATATGCAATAAGATCAACAATCATAGAAATTCCAAGTGCAGCCGCGCCAATAATATTAGCCTTTACTTTCCTGTCAAAGCCTTTAACCCATACTCTTTTAATAAGAACTGTACAGAAATATACAAGTGACATAACAAGCATCACATGTATAATGTACACGCTGTTCTTAAACTCACACACACCTGTTATATGACATACAAGCAGTATTACAGCTGTTGCAGCATATATGGCGCACAAGATATTATTCAGAGCACTTTTCCCTATCTGGAAAAAATTCTTCTCTGCCTGCATAAAAGGAATAGGTATCATCATTAGCAGTACATACCCTATCAGTGAACCTATCTTCCTGTTCTCCACAAGAATCGTTGCAATATCAGTCTCATTAAGAGCCCATGCACCTATAATCATTGCAAATATACCAAAATAAAACAGTGCTTGTGTCTGTGCAATCTTCTTTCTGCAGAAAATCCATAATATAATCATAGCAAATCCAACTATTATTATAAACGAACTAAGTACTGCTGATGGCAGCGATTTCGCAATAAGCTCTTTTATAAGTTTTGTCTCGTCACCATATTCAAATGTTGTTCCTCTTATCTTATGACCAGCATATACATTAGTAAGCCTTACGATTATATCTGTTGTATATGGTGGAATGTTCACAATCGTATAATTAGTTCCAGTGGTTGTTCCATATACAGACCTATGTGCTTTTATATAATATATAAGTCTTCCACCTGCATATACTTCTACTTCCTGATGCCTGCTTACAAATGCCAGTGCATTATTATTTCCTGCACTTGCTCTAATCTTCACATGATATTCAATTGTGTCATCTCCAATATATCTTGTATCCTCTGGTTTAACTACGACACTCGTTCTTTTATCTGCCGGTGTCACCTTATCTACAGTGCTGAATATAAATCCTGAAGCCATAAAAAGCAGAAATCCTAATAAAAATATACAGTAAAAAATCCTGTTAACTAATTTAATTCTTTTCATAAAAAAAGCCTTTCAGCCGTACTATAGTGTTATCCGTAATAAATCTAACCCTATAATACAGTAGAATGGCTTTATTTTCAAATGATTTTTTGTTGTTCTGTATTTTGTACACTATTCGCAAAGTTTTAAAACTGCATAGCACTACAAGTTACTATTATATACTTTTAGCAAGTTCAGTTGGATTCTCTGAAAACTTCAAAGCTACATCCCTTGAAATAACTCTTGTCTTAACAAGATTAGCAAGGGAATAGTTCATTGTGTGCATACCTGTCTGCATATTTGACTGAAGAACGGTCTGAATCTGATTAGTCTTCTTCTCTTTAATAAGATTAGATACTGCTGTATTATTAAGCATAATCTCTGTTGCAGCAATTCGTCCTTCCTGCTCTGCACGAGGTACAAGTGTCTGTGTTACAACTCCAGTTAATACAGATGCAAGCTGTATTATAAGTGCAGACTGTGCCTCAATAGGGCATGCACTGATTATACGCTCAACTGTCTGTGTAGCGCTTCTTGTATGAAGTGTTGATAATACAAGATGTCCTGTTTCAGCAGCTGTAATTGCTGCATTGATAGTCTCATAATCTCTCATCTCTCCCACAAGAATAACATCCGGATCTTCACGAAGTGCTGAACGAAGTGCTGTAGCAAAATCAGGTACACCTCTTCCTACCTGTCTCTGATGTATCATAGATTTCTTAAACCCATATACATACTCTATAGGATCTTCTACTGTTATAATATGTCTTGACATATTGTTGTTAATATAATCAATCATAGCTGCAAGTGTTGTAGACTTACCACTTCCTGTAGGACCTGTTACAAGAATAAGACCAGACCTTTTCTCAACAAGCTTAGAAAAAAGTTTTCCTGAATGTCCCAATTCTTCAAACGACGGTATAACAGAATCAAGAAGACGGATACCACCAGACTCATCAGTAGATGCCACGTCAATATCTTTTCCTGCCTGAACATTCTGTATATCTTCATCACCAAGAATTGAGAATATCATCTCTTCTGTTTCTTCTATCGAAGGTGTTATATCAAGAAGCTCAAGTTCACCATATTTTCTTACCGCAACCGCTTCTCCTGCAGTAATATGCAGATCTGAACACCTGTTATCTCTTGCGTATTTAATTAATTCTTTTAATTCCATGTTCCCCTCCCATACATTTTGTTCATTAGTATGAACCACAATAAAATACTACCATAATAAAAATGCATATTCAATCACACTTTTATCCCATTTTTCTTACATATATCATTAAGGCAGCATCTTTCACAGTGTGGCGTAGTACGCGCCGTACATACCTCTCTTCCGTGGTCTACAAACCGGTGGCATAATCCACTTCCTTCTTCTGGCGGGACTATCTTCCACAATGCCATCTCAACCTTCTTAGGCTCTTTCTCGTCTTTTACAAGACCTATTCTGTTACAAAGCCTTATACAGTGTGTATCTGTAACAATTGCCGGCTTTCCGAACACATCACCCATAATAAGATTGGCACTCTTCCTTCCAACTCCAGGAAGCTTTAATAATTCTTCCATGCTGTCAGGAACTTTATCATTATACTGTTCATGAAGCATGCGCATACATGCACATATATCCCTTGCCTTGCTTTTTCCAAGACCGCAAGGTCTTATAATCTTTTCAATCTCTTCTGGAGATGCTGCAGCAAGTGATGCTATATCAGGATATTTTTCATACAGTCCCTTAACCACAACATTTACTCTTGCATCAGTGCATTGTGCCGCAAGTCTTACGCTTACAAGCAGTTTCCAGGCATCATCGTAATCAAGACTGCACTCCGAATCCGGATATTCTGCCTTTAATCTTCTTATAACCTCTAAAACAAGTTCTTTCTTAGTCATAGATTACGCATCTTTCTTCTTATAATTAGCAATTCCGAATATTGCAAGAAGCAATACACACGCAAATATCATCCAGCCAACAAGATAACCTGTTCCCCTTGGTTTAAATGTATCATAATAACCCTTAAGGTATACAACCACTATAATAGCCGGAAGTATATAACTCATATAGAATCTTAACCATTCAGGAAGCTTAGGACCTTTTCCTTCATTAGCTTCTTTTCTGAAGCCTTCCCAGCCCCAGCCGTTCTTCTTGGTACAGAATAATACAAATATCATGCTTCCAAGAGGAAGCAGATTATATGAAACAAGGAAATCCTCCAGATCCATAATTGAACTTCCCGGACCAATAGGCTGGAAAGCTGCAAGCTTGTTAAAGCCTAATACAGCAGGAAGTGAAAGCAGTATCATGAATATAACATTACCTGCAACAACCTTTTTCCTTGAAAATCCCTTAAGGTCAATATAAAAAGCAATAATGTTCTCAAATACAGCAATTACAGTTGATAATGCTGCAAATGACATGAATACAAAGAATGCTGTTCCCCATATTCTTCCTCCCGCCATATGATTAAATATGTTAGGCAGTGTTATAAATAAAAGTGATGGACCGGCACCCGGAGCAACACCATATGCAAAGCATGCAGGAATAATTATGAATCCTGCCATAAGAGCAACAAATGTATCAATCAGAATGATATTAACAGCCTCTCCACCTATTGTTCTGTCTTTCTTTAAGTAGCTTCCGAATATCTCCATTGCGCCAATGCCTACACTAAGTGTAAAGAATGCATGTGTCATGGCATCAAATATAACCGGTCCTAAACCTCTTGATTTAATAGCATCCAGATTAGGCACCATATAGAATTTAACACCTTCTGATGCATTAGGAAGTACAAGTGAATGAACTGCCAGTACCACAATAAGGATAAGAAGAAGCGACATCATAACCTTAGTAATCTTCTCAACGCCCTTCTGTAATCCTAATACACATACACCAAACGAAAGTAAAACTGCAACAATCATCCAGATTGTCATTGTACCAGGCTGTGAAAGCATAGTTCCAAATGCACCTGAAACCTCATCTGGCTCTAAACCTGCTAACGAACCACTTGCCTCACGCCATGCATAATAAAGCATCCATCCTGCAACCATAGTATAGAAAGCCATTAATATGTAGCTTCCTACTACCGATACCCATTTGAAATGATGCCATTTACTTCCCTTAGTCTCCAGTTCTTCAAATGCCCTTGCAGCACCTTTACCGCTTCCTCGTCCTACTGTGAACTCCGCACACATAATAGGAAATCCAAGAATTGCAAGAAATACAAGATAGATAAGCACGAATGCCGCACCACCATTTTCCCCGCATATGTATGGAAATTTCCACACATTACCAAGTCCCACCGCACAGCCAGCAGACACTAAGATAAAGCCGAGTCGCGAGCCGAATTTTTCTCTCTCTTTCAAAATAAAACCTCCATAGTTAATATATTTACATTAATTAAGATTGTATCATATATTACTATATTTTCACAGCCAATTATTTCATACTCTCACTGACTTCTGATGTAATAATCTGACCACCCTGTTCATTCCATTCTTTTACAAATGTATCAAAGTAAGATATATCTTCTTCTCCGCTTATAATCTTTAAATATGCCTCTTTTTCTTTAGCCTTAAGTCTCCACCAATGGCTCTTCATTGTGTCTGTGGTCTTAAAATAAAGCGAGTCAACTACCTTTATATTATCCTGTGCAATCAGACTGCATGCCTTAATTCTTGACATATACGCTGCCCATTGCGTACTTGTTTTGTTAGCATTCTTAATATATTCACTGCATGCATCATAAAATGAACGCTCAAGAAGTTCCAGACTGTCAGGATTCTTTCTTCCTGAAATTGTGGCATCTATATTCCTGTAACATATTGAAAGTGCATTATTGTAATCAACATTTATTGATAAGGGTCTTGCCGTAGGTTCAACATTAAGCTGATAGTAATTCTTGAATTCTTCTGAGTCTGTACAGTCAAATCTTACTTTATCAAACATAACGCTTATCATCTTTGCTGCAATCTCAGGATGTTCATATCCCTTTCTTACGACAACATATTTGTAACACGGGTTCTGGCTGTGATAACTCGTTGTTCCATCCGAATCCGTTGCTATTAAATATGGCTGCCAGTCAGCATCCGGATTTTTGCTTACTGCATTGGCAAGCGGATTATTCGGTGCCCACCATGGTCCAAAAAACGAGCCACACAGACCATTCTCTATAAGCTCACATATATTGGTTGATGTTCTCAGAAGAAAATCATTATCTATAACCCCCTGATTATACAGACTGTTTATATACGAAAGTGCTTCTTTTGCCTCATCTGTAACCGAACCATATACAATCTCACCATCATCGTTCATTATCCACTGCTTTGGATACGCTCCAAAGCAGGCAAATATTATATCCAGCAGAAATTCACTGCTGTAACCACATTCACCTGTCACATCTGTATCCACTGCAAGCCCCACTGTATTAGGTTTTCCGGACGCATCCTCACCATTATTTCCAGGGTCTTCTGATATAAAATGCTTCACTATATTAACAACATCATCAATAGTGTGTGGCTCTGACAATCCGAGCTTATCCATCCAATCTTTTCTTAACCACACAAGATTAGGTCCATCTGTTATATTAGTCTCCGGCAGTGCCATTATCTTTCCATCGTATGTAACCATATCCTTAAGTGAATCGCCATAGCTTTCATACATTTTTCTTATTCTGTCACTTATACAGTTATTGTAGCTTTCTGTAAGGTCCTCTATAAGTCCTGCTCCCACTAACTGTTCAACCTCATCCTGACTTGATACAACCATGATATCCGGCAGGCTTCCCATTGAGATTGCCATAGAAACGTTAGTGTCATACTGGCTGTCGTTTGCTTCAAATGCATCAACATTCTGCACATTAATCACAGACTTAATATAGCGTGTGTACGCATTATCTGTATATGTGTCATTCTCCGGCATATTGGAATTATTAACACTTGTCATCTTTCCAAGTGTATATTCTATAGTCTCCGGGTAAGCCCCGAATGGAGTTGTTCTCGCTTCTTCCATTCTCGCATTGTATTCTTCATTATCATTAGACACAAAACCAGCCGGGCTTTTACACCCGGCTAATATAAGCATTATTCCTGTGACACCAAATGCCACACTTTTTTTTAATGTTTGCTTTAATCTATTCATATATCTAACCCTTCACTGCACCTGTCATGCTTTCATTATAACACCTTTGCATTATCATAAACAAGGCTGCAATTGGAATTGATATAAGAACTGCTCCTGCTGCAAATCTTGTGTACCATACATCAACATACTCCTTTTCAAGCATCTGCCACAAGCCGATTGCTACGGTATAATACTTCGCATTTGCCCTGCAGATTACTCTTGCAAATATGAAATCTACCCAAGGTGCTATGAATGATGTAAGTATTGTATACACTATAATTGGTTTACTGAGAGGTATTGTTATCTTGGTAAATACCTGCCACTTCGTTGCTCCATCTATCATAGCAGCCTCATCTATTGTCTTAGGGATAGTATCAAAGAATCCCTTTGCAATGTAAAACTGTATTCCTGATGATGCTGAATATACAAGCACAAGTGCAACTCTTATCATTGCTCCTTCTGAAAGTCCTACTGCTTTAAGTATATAATATACAGCAACCATCGCCATAAATGCAGGGAAAAGTCCAAGTATCATTGCGATATTCATCATTGCTTTTCTCATCTTAAACTTAAGACGTGACATACAGTAAGCCACTGACAGTACAAAAAAAGTTGATATAATACATGAGAATACTGCTACTATCAGAGTATTGGTAAACATTCGTGGAAAATTAAGTATTCCTGTATCTGTAAAAAGCTTTACATAATTATCAAGTGAATACTGCTTTGGGAAGAAGGAGCTTGTATAAGCACCCTTCTGAGCCCTGAAGCTTGTGAGGAGTATCCAGAAAAGAGGACTTACCCACACTATCGCTAATATTGTAAGCACTGTATGTGCCAGTATATTTTTAATAGTCTTTTTCTTTTTCACTGGAATCCCTCCTCATCTTTATACGCTTTCGTTCTTCTGTATACAAGCAGTGAACCAATCGCTAAGAATATGAATGTCATAATACCGATAACAGCACCAAGATTATAATACTGATAATCTATTGTCATCTTGTACAGCCATGTTACCAGAAGGTCTGTCTTTCCTGCCGTTGCACCTGCCATAACCGGATCTCCCTTAGTCAGCAGATAAACAATATTAAAGTTGTTAATATTAGCAGTAAATGTAGTGATAAGATATGGTGCCGTTACAAATAACATATATGGCATTGTTATCTTAATAAACTTGACAAATCCATTAGCTCCATCTACATCTGCTGCCTCATACAACTCCATAGGTATATTCTGTAATATACCTGTAACCTGCAGAATAGTATATGGAATACCTATCCACAGATTGACCACGATTACTGTGATTCTTGCCCAAGTCGCATTTGTAAAGAATGGCAGTGATTTTGTTATCCATCCTGCATTCTTTAAAACAACATTTACAATTCCATCCTGTGCCAGCATGCTTCTGACAATAAGAAGTGAAACAAACTGTGGAATTGCGATTGAAAGTATAAATATAAATCTCCAGAAAGCCTTGAATTTCGTACCTTTTCTGTTGATAAGCAGTGCAACAAGTATTCCGAATATGTAATTAAGAAATGTTGCAAATACTGCCCACACTATAGTCCAGCCAAATACTGACCAGAAGGACTGTCCTATCATGCTTCCTGAATCGAATATCTGCTTGAAATTCTCAAGTCCTACCCAGTCGAAAAGCACCAGATGGCTGTCAACCTTACTATAATTAGTGAATGCCATGCTTATCATGAAAATAAGCGGAAGTATTGTGAATATAAGCACACCTGATACTGGAAGTGTAAGCAGCAGCTTATGAAGATTCTCATTAAACAGCGACTTTACGTCTTCTGCAAATGTGTTTATATGCTTTCCTTTTTCCTTTAACAGCTCCAGCTTATATGAGCTTTTCACAGCACCCGCTGCAACTATTATGTAAGCTATAATAATGAATATTGTTGCTATTCCATACAGAAGTATAAGAAGTGAATTATCACCTGCAACATACTCATATATTCCAAGCTTCTCATTCCAGACCTCCTGCTGCGGTCTGCTTCCAAGACCTGGAAGCATCGCAAGGCAGTTAATTCCCCTCATAATCATAAAGCATACAAAGGCTGCTTCTATAGCTATATACATAATTCCCTTTATAATCTGCTTTCCTACAAGATTACCAAGTCCTGGAATCAGAATGCTTAACTTCGTAAATATATTTCCTTTTCTAAATGATTCAGTGAACTTAACTGCCATTATGCGCCACTCCTTTCAGCATTTAATCCCTATTTTGCGATTGATGTATTAATCTGCTTATAGAAATCCTGTGTCTTAGCTGCTGCATTATCTGCTGTTATTTCACCATTTACGATTGCCTTAGCAAAGTTCTGTGCAGGTGCCCAGTAATCATTCATGCCTGTTACTGTTGGCTGGATTACTGATGTCTTGTTAAATGTATCATTCTGTGCTGTTACAAGTGCATCCTTCTTTACTTCATCAGTTGCAAGAAGCTCTGTATTACAAGGAATAACACCTCTTAATTCATAGTGCTTCTTCTGTGCATCCTTGCTTCCAAGATACTTTGCAAGTGCAACTGCTACCTGCTGATACTTGCAGTTAGGATTAACTGCGATTGCCTTAGAACCTGCAAATGCTAACATCTGCTTGTCTTTTCCACCAATCTTTACTGTAGGAAGTGAAACTGCTCC
>ENA-ORCN01001597-ORCN01001597.1-human-gut-metagenome-genome-assembly--contig:-NODE-1597-length-14843-cov-7.232968_pt1 | contig 14843 bp, 7 predicted proteins | sample MGYA00242984_ERZ507984 | MGnify/ENA primary metagenome ERZ507984 (study PRJEB26167, sample SAMN06115395) | human gut metagenome | host: Homo sapiens | place: China:Hubei | collected 2016-05-19 | study... | reverse complement strand
TGCCGCGCCGTTCCAGCCGGAGCTTGACTTTCTCCAGCCCGGCAACGTGCTTGCCCTCGGAGGCGAACGCAAGCTGGATCTCCACGCCAGCGGCCTGACCGCCATCCGCTGGAGGGCTTCACGCGTCCTCAAGCCGTATCTCGGCTTTCTTGCTACGCAGCCGCAGCCGTTTACCAATACAGATATTCCGTTCGACGCCCTCAGCGACGTGCAGGAAGGCGTCATCGCGCTCAAGCGCACCGATCCGGGCGTGCCGCAGTTTACGGTGCTCGACGTGGCTCCTCTGTTCAAAGATGGGCGCGGGCTCATGCGCATTGAACTGGCGGGCATGGACGGCGACAAGGAAGTCGCCTCCGCCAGCCGTTTCCTGCTGGTGACGGATCTCGGGATGATTGTGAAGAAGAACGCCGACGGAAGCCGCGATGTCTTCGTGTGTTCGTTGTCGGAAGGCAATCCCATATCCGGCGCAGCGGTGCATATCCTCGGAACCAACGGCCTGCCCGTGGCCGAAGCCGTGACCGACGCCGGGGGCAGGGCGGCCTTGCCCTCCGTGTCCGGCCTGAACCGCGAAAAGCGGCCCGTCGCCGTGACCGTTTCGGTGAAGCGCGGCGCGGACGAGGATGCGGCATGGCTGCCGCTCGACGATTACTCCCGCGTCGTGGACTATTCGCGTTTCCCCACGCAGGGGCAGACCAGCAACGCCGACGGCATCAATGCCTATGTGTTCAGCGAGCGCGGCATCTTCCGGCCCGGCGAGACGCTGCGTTTCGGTATGCTCATGCGCCGGGGCGACTGGAAGGCGTTGCCGCCCGACATGCCCTTCTTCGCGGAACTGTCCGATCCTTCGGAACGGACGATCCTGCGGCGGCAATTCGTCGTCGGGGCCGACGGCCTCGCCGAGCTGAGCTGGACCGTCCCCGAAGGCGCGCCCACGGGCCGCTATCGCCTCGATGTACAGACGCCCAATGCCGACGGCTTTGCGGTCGTGCTCGGTTCCGGGGCCGTGCGGGTGGAAGAATTCCAGCCCGACACCATGAGCCTGTCCGCAACGGTCAACCCCGCTCCCGGCAAGGGCTGGCTCAACGCATCTCAGGCCTCGGCGGACGCGGCCCTCAAGAATCTGTATGGCCTGCCCGCCGTGGACCGCCGCCTGCGCGGTCAGCTTTCGGTGCGGCCCGCATCGCTGTCTTTCCCCGGTTATGAGGATTTCACGTTCCACGATGCCATGCCCTATCGGGGGTCGGCTCTGACGCTGGATCTCGGCGAAGTCCGTACCGACGCGCAGGGCCGCGCCGTGCTGCCGCTGCCGCTGGAAAAGCTGCGCGGCGGAACCCTCCATTGCCGCCTTCTTGTCGAAGGCTTTGAGCCGGGCGGCGGGCGTTCCGTGACGACCGTGCGCGACTTCCTTGTTTCTCCGCTTCAGGCCGTGCTCGGCTACCGTCCCACCGGGGCCGGGGGCAATCTCGGCTTCATCCCCAAGGGCAGCGAATCCACGCTGGAATTTGTGGCGCTCGGCCCTGATCTCGGCCGTGCCGATCCCGGCGTGCTGACGTTCTCCGTGGCGGAGCGGCGGTACGTAACCAGCCTCGTCACGGACAAGGACGGACGTTACCGTTACGACGAAACCCCGGTCGACCGGGAAATCGCTTCCTCAAAGCGGTCTTTCGACGCGTCCGGCAATCTGGCGTGGCATGTGCCCACGGACAAGCCCGGCGAATTCCTGCTCAGCGTGCGGAACGCCGCCGGCCAGATCATGGCCCTCGTGCCCTTCACGGTGGCGGGCAACGACGACCTGCGCCTCGCCGGGCGGGACGAATTGCCCTCCGGCAACCTGCGCCTGCACATCGACAAGGCGGACTATGCGCCCGGCGAATCCATCCGGTTGTTCCTGTCTTCGCCGTACGACGGCATGGGCCTGATCACGCTGGAGCGCGACAGCGTTGCGGCCTCCCGCTGGTTCCGTGTCCGCGCCGGGAACAGCGTGCAGGAAATCGCGGTTCCCAAGGATTTCGAGGGCCGCGCCTATGTCAACGTGTCTCTGGCCCGTTCCCTGTCCTCGCCCGACGTGTTCATGCAGCCGCACAGTTACGCGGTGGCTCCGCTCACCGTGAATGTGGCGCGGCGGGACATGGGGCTCAGGCTCAAGGCTCCGGAACAGGTGCTGCCCGGCGGCGCGCTCTCGGTATCCCTGTCCGCCCGCCATCCGGGAAAGGCGTTGATTTTCGCCGTGGATGAGGGCGTGCTTCAGCTCACCGCCTTCGCCACGCCCGATCCTCTGCGTTATCTGCTCAACGACCGGGCGCTGGAAGTGGAGACGCGGCAGATGTTCGATCTGCTCATGCCCGATCACGGACAGCTCCGCATCCCGGCCTTCGGCGGCGATATGGCCTTGTCCGGCGGGCGGTTCCACAATCCTTTCAAGCGCAAGGCCGAACCGCCTTTGAGCTGGTGGTCAGGCATCGTGGACGTGGGGGCGGAAACATCCGTCACCATCCCCGTTCCCGGCTATTACAACGGCCGCGTCCGCATCATGGCGGTGGCGGCGTCGCCGGATACGGCGGGCCGTGCCGAAACCGACGCCACGGTGCGCGGCCCGGTGGTTCTGACGCCGCAGCTTCCGGTTCTGGCTTCACCTGGTGACGAATTCGAAGCCGCGCTTGCCGTCGCCAATAATATGGGACAGCCCGTTTCCTTTACGCTGGCGTTGTCGCCTGACGAGGCCCTCCGCGTGGTTTCCCCGCCGCCCGCAGAAATAGCCGTAGGCGACGGTTCTGAAAAGGTGGTTCCGTTCCGCGTCAAGGTCGGGGATGTGCCCGGCAACGCGGAACTGCGTTTTGCCGTGACCGATGCCGCCGGAAACCGGACTGTCCGTTCCGCAACGCTGTCCGTACGTCCGGCTTCGCTCCTGCGCGAAAGTTTGAGCGTTGGATCGGCCTCCGTTTCCACGGTTCTGAAGACAGGGCGCGAGCTGTACCCCTATGAAGCCAAGGGTTCCGCGTCCGTTTCGGCGCTGCCCCTGCCCGCGCTGCGTGGGCTGATCCGTTATCTCGACGCCTATCCGTATACTTGTGCGGAACAGCGCATCAGCAGGGCCATGCCTTACGCGCTGCTCATGAATCGGCCTGAACTGCTTGCCGATGCGGGCAGGGCGCTGGACGCGGCGCGCAAGCTCGCCCGGGAACGCATGGACGAGGCCGTGCAGGGCATCCAGTCGGCGCTGAATTGGCGTGGCGTGTCCCTCTGGCCCGGCGGGGAGCCCGACGTGCTGGTCACGGCCTATGCCGCCGATTTCCTGCTGACCATGCGGGAGTCCGGGGCGGCTCTGCCCGGCGGTTTGCTGGCCGAGGTCTTCGGGGCGCTTGAGAATGCGCTGGATCGGGTGCCGGATTCGCTGGAAGAAGGCCGTGCCCAAGCCTATGGGCTGTGGGTCTTGACCCGCGAAGGCCGCATTACGACGCAAGCGATGGAGCAGCTCGTTTCGCAGCTTGAGGACAGGTTCCCCGAGTGGCGAAGGGACGTGACCTCCACGCTGTTGGCGGGAAGCTGCGCGATCATGCGCATGAACGACGACGCACGCCATCTGATTGCGCTTTATCAGACGCCGGGCCCTGATTTTCAGGCTCGCGGCTATCTCGACGCGCTGGGTGTTCAGGCTCTGCGGGCGTCGGTTCTGGCCCGGCATTTCCCTGATATGCTGGATACGCAGCGCACTGAACTGGCACAAGAACTGCTCGATGTGCTGAATGGCGGGCGGTATGTGACCCTTTCCGCATCCCTTGGCGTCCGCGCCCTGTTCGACATGGGGGGCGCGGCGGACATGCCTTCCGGCATTTCTTTGCGCTGCACGTCCATGCAGCCGGGGTTCGAGCCCGTGGAATCCGCACCCGCGGATCTGGGAGGCATGTTGACGCTTTCCGCGCCGGGATGTGCGGCGTATGCGCTGGATATGCCCTCAGGTTCCCAGCCTCTGTACTGGGAAGTCTCGGCGCAGGGTTTCGACCGCAAGCCGCCGTCCGAAGCCTTGGCGCAGGGGCTTGAAGTGTCGCGTGAATATCTTGATGCCGAAGGGCGGCCCGTGACGACGGTGAAGCAGGGCGATGTGGTGACGGTGTCCATTTCCGCGCGTTCGCACGGCGGGGCCGTTTCCGACGCGGTCATTGTGGATCTGTTGCCCGGCGGGTTTGAAATGGTGCTCAATTCTGACATCAAGGGCCAAAACCCAAGCGGTGAACCGGGTTACAAGTCCCACGATCGCCGCGAGGATCGGATGATTGTATTCTCGGATCTGGCTGTGGAGCCCTCCGTGTTTACTTATAAGATCCGCGCCGTGAACAAGGGTGTGTACACGCTTCCGCCTGTGCAGGCCGAAGCGATGTACAACCGCAGCCTTCAGGCTCACTCGGCGGGCGGGGTCATGGTCGTGGAGTAGGAAGCCTCCGGCGGCAAGGGGCCCGCTGCCCCTTGACCCCGCCGGGGGGTAAGCCGCCCCCCGGACCCCGGCGAAACCGGTGGTGCAGCGGCCAGAGGCGGTATTCGACATCCCGAGCGGCGTTACCGCTTGGGATGTTTGATATAACAGCTGCTTATATTATGGTTGGATGATAAGGAAGTATGGTTGAGGGGAAAATCAGACCCAAAGGGCGGCAGAGTCATGACCGTTAGGTTTACGGGCATCGCACGTAGAGCGATTCCCCAAAATAGGGTCAAGGAGTGGAAGCCCTTTGTCGCCGGAAGTGTTTCCCAAAGGATTTCATGTGCGCAAAACCATCGCTTTCGCCCTCGTGCTGACGCTGCTGTTGCCGATCGCGGCGTTCTGGGGCTGGCTTGTCCTGAGTCCCAAACCGCCGCTTCTGGACGGCGTGCCGTTTTCGCCGCTGGTACTGGATCGGGACGGGAACCTGCTCAGGCTGGGCCTTTCCGAAGATGAAAAATACCGTGTCCGTATCCGGCTGAACGAGGTCGCGCCCGAGATGGTGCGGGCGGTGCTGCTTTACGAGGATCGGCATTTCTATCGGCACCCCGGCGTCAATCCGTTGTCCCTGCTCAGGGCTTCGGCGGGGATGCTCGGCGGGGCGCGGCGTATGGGCGGTTCCACGATCACCATGCAGGTGGCCCGGCTCCGGCTCGGCCTGTCCACAACCACGCTTTTGGGCAAGTTCGCGCAGATGGCCCGTGCCCTTCAATATGAATACCATTATGGCAAGGGGGAAATCCTTGAGGCGTATTTCAACCTCGCACCTTATGGCGGCAATATCGAAGGCGTCGGCGCGGCGGCGCGCATTTATTTCCGCACCACCCCCGGACGTCTTACCCGGACCGAAAGCCTTGCCCTTGCCGTCGTGCCGCAGAATCCGGTCAGGCGCTCTCCGCTGAACGGCCCGGATTTCGAGGCCGCCCGTGCCCGGATGCAGATGCTTGCCGATGCCGAAGACGCTCCGGGCGGTGGGCAGGGGGCGGCTGCTTCTTTTGGCGCGTCGAGTTTCGCCTTGGGGAGGGCCCTGCCGCCGCTCCGGGTGTATGGTCCGGCGCGGCTGCCGTTCGGGGCTCCGCACGTTTCGAGCGAGACGCTTCCGTTGTCGCGGGGTGGGGAGCCTGTGCATACCTGTATCGACAGCGGGTTGCAGCGGCTTATGGAGAGGGCCGTTGCCGGATTCGCGGCACGGGGAAGGCGTTATGGCCTGAACAATGCGGCGGCGCTGCTCATCCATTGGCCGAGCATGGAGATCCGGGGGCTCGTGGGGTCGGCCGGTTTTTCTGACGCCGCCATATCCGGACAGGTGGACGGAACCCGTGCCCGGCGTTCGCCCGGCTCGACGCTCAAACCCTTCATTTACGGCATGGCTCTGGATCAAGGGCTGATCCATCCGCAAACGCTGCTTCCCGATTCGCCGCGCAGTTTTGGCGGCTATGACCCAGAGAATTTCGACCGGGTGTTCCGTGGACCCTTGCCCGCCCATGAAGCCCTGCGCGCCAGCCGTAACCTGCCCGCGATTCTGTTGGCCTCGCAGCTCCGCCCGGATTTTTACGGTTTTCTGCTGCGTGCCGGCGTGGAGCTTCCGTTCAGCGCGTATCATTACGGCCTCAGCCTCGTGCTTGGCGGCGCGGAGGTTTCCATGCGTGAGCTTGGCGGCCTGTATGCCATGCTGGCGAACAAGGGCGTGTGGCGGCATCCCCGTCTGTACGAGGGGGAAGCGGCTGGTTCCGCCGTGCCTCTGCTGTCGCCCGAGGCCGCCGTCGTAACCCTGCGTATGCTGGAGGATGACGCCCATTTCGTCAGGTCGAAAAAAGGGCCTGTCCCGCTGCGCTTCAAGACCGGAACCTCCAACGGGTTCCGCGACGCGTGGACGGCGGGCGTGGTCGGCCCCTACGTGCTGGTGGTCTGGGTGGGGAATTTCGACAATACGCCGAACCCGCTGCTTGTGGGCGGCGATGTGGCGGCTCCTTTGTTCACGGATATCGCGCAGGCGCTGGCGTCCGACGCCGGGCCGCTCGATGATCTTGTTCCCGTTCAACAGGAAGGCCTGAACATTACCCGCGAAACCGTGTGCACGGCGACCGGGGATCTCGATGTCTCCCTGTGTGGGGACACCACCGAAACGTGGTATATTCCCGGTCGTTCCCCCACGCGATCATCGGGCGTATTCCGCACCATCCTCATTGATGCGGAAACCGGGCTGCGCGCCTGCCGCCCTGTTCCCGGACGCACCGAGGAGCGCGTATGGGAATTCTGGCCTTCTGATTTGCAGGCGCTGTTCCTGCGGGCGGGTGTGGTGAAACCGCCGCCACCGCCTTTCAGTCCGGAGTGCGGCCCGGAAACCGGCGTACAGCCCGGGCGTCCTCCCCGGATCATCACTCCAAAGGACGGAGTCATATATCAGCGGCGGCTGTCCGATCCGGAGCGGAGCGGTATCCCGCTCGTTGCGAGCACGGACGCGGACGCAAGCGCCGTGTTTTGGTTCGTGAAGGATCGGTTCATCGGGCGCGGCGTGCCCGGCGAGCCGCTGGTCTGGCACCCCGGCGACGGCGCGCAGATGTTGCGCGTTGTGGACAATTTCGGACGGGCGGCCATGCAGAAGATTGTGGTCAGGACTCTGCCGTAGAACAGATGTGTGTTGAAGGGATCTGGAGCCGTTAAGGGCGTGGCTGTTACATCTATCAAATACTCTTCGCAAAAGGGCGACACCGGTTCATGGTGTCGCCCTAGCCTTTTGTAAAGAGCCATGCCTTCGGCGCGTCCGTTCACGCCGGGGTCAGGGGCAGGGTTCGCACCCCGGGCAGGGGCCAAGGGACGTCAGTCCCTTGCCGCCGGGGGCATCCCCCTACGCCGAGCCGCAGGGGATGCCGTACTTTTTGAGCTTGGCGTACAGGGTGGAGCGCTTCATCCTGAGCAGGGTTTCCGCACCGCGGGGACCGCGCACGCGGCCTTCGGTGCGCTCCATGATGTGGCGCAGATAGCGCTCCTCAAGCTCGGAGAGCGTCGGGACGTCCGCAACGGTTTCGAGAAATGGGGAGGGGCGATCGGCGGGCTGATGCGCTGCGGGCGAAGTCCCGAGCACGAAGTCGAGCTGCCCGGCATTGTTCAGAATAACCGCCCGTTCAATCTCATTTTTGAGTTCGCGCACATTGCCGGGCCAGTCGTATTCGCACAGGCGGCGCTGCTGTTCCGGGGAGAGCGGCAGGGGATGCTTGTCGTGGCGCCGGGCGAAGTGCTCGATGAAGGCCTGTACCAGGCCGGGGATGTCCTGCTTGCGTTCGCGCAGGGGCGGGATGGTCAGGGGGACGACGGAAATGCGGTACAGCAGGTCTTCGCGGAATCGCCCTTCCCTGACTTCTTTCCACAGATCGCGGTTGGTCGCGGCCACGAGCCGGAACCGGGAAAGGATCTCCCGAGTGCCCCCCAGACGCATGAAGCGCTGATCCTGCAGGACGCGCAGAAGCTTGGTTTGAATGAGCGGCGGGATCTCGCCCACTTCGTCGATGAAGAGCGTACCTTGGTCGGCGAGTTCGAAGAGGCCGATCTTCTGCCGGATGGCCCCGGTGAACGCGCCGCGCTCATAGCCGAAAAATTCGCTCTCGAAAAGGGACTCCGGCATACTCGCCGGGTGCACCACCACGAACGGCCCGCTCCGCAGGCTGATCTGGTGGATGTTCCGGGCCATGATTTCCTTGCCCACGCCGGTTTCGCCGAGGATGAGCACGGGCGCGTCGGTTATGCCCACCCGCAGGGCCTGTTCGAGGGAGGCCCGCAGGCCCTCGCCGACGACCGGGATTATGTCGCCGTCTTTCTGTCGGGTAATGGCAAGGAGGCGATCCTGTTGCTGGCTGGCTTCTTCGGTACGGACGAGCTCAAGCCGCAGGCCGGACCGGACTTCAGCCGCGAACAGCCGGGCGAGATCGTGGAGCAGGGCCGGGGAGAGGCGTTGGAACATGCCGCTGGTGAAGGCGCTGTCCATATAGAGGAGCCACGGGTAGGGCTCGCCGACGTCGAGCGCGAGGCACAGCCGCTGGTGTTCACTGTGGGTGGAGGCGGCATTGCGGAGGATGCTTTCCAGCCACTCCATACAGCTCCGCATCCCGTCGCTTTCCAGCTCCATACGGGTGAGGTTCACCGAGGCCACGAATTCCGGCCTGCCGTCGTCGGTGGGGCGGAACAGCGCGGCGCGCTCGGACTGGAGTTCCTGCTGCGCGATGTCGAGCAGATGCTGGAACAGTTCGTCGCTCCGATAGGCGGTCGGTTCGCGGTTGAAGGCGGCGTGGCAGCGGTCGAGAAGGATGCGGCCCGGCGTGTCCTCGGCCTCCGGCTCGGGTGTGGGGGCGAGGGCCGGGAACGCTTCCCCGGTCGCCGCGATGGCGGCGGTGCGGTAGGAGGCGTTTTCGTCGAGCGGGTGCCCGATGATCTCGGCGACGGACTTGCGCTGCTGGTGGGCTTCACGGTGCTGGCCCATCGCTTCGAGCATCTTGGCGAGTTCGTGATGGGTGAGCACGAGTTCGCGGGGATCTCCGGTGGGTTCCAGTTCGCGCAGGCTGTCGTGGAGGAGGGAGACGACTTCTTCGGCGGGCGCACCCCGCCCTCGGAGGCGCAGGGCATGGGCCCGCAGCGCCGTGCCCCGGAGCTGGCGGTTGGGCTGGCGGAGGAAGGTTTCGATCGTGGCTTCCACCTCGTAACGCGGGATGGGCGGGTAGCCCCGCTGCTCGAAGACGTAGAGGAGATCCAGCACGAGAGGATCGAGGAAAGGCGAATGGGGGACCCCGCGCGCGGCGGCGCGCAGGGTTTCGTTGCGGAGGACGCGGTAGGCGGCGTCGGTGCGGCCCGAAAGGTGGTGGTAGACGGCGAGGGCGCGCACGGCGCTGGAAGCGATCTTATGGTTCTGCTCGGGAGGGACGCAGTTGAGGAGGTAGTCGATTTTGACAATCGCTTCGTCCAGCGCGCCTTTACGGAGGAGCAGGAAGCACAGGTGGGCGATCCAGAGCACGGCGACGAGGCGTTCCCCGGCGAGTTCGGCGGTCTGGCGCGCGGATTCGATGATGCCGGTGGCGAGAGGGTACTCGCGCAAGTACATGGCGGCCTGGCTGGCGCAGAAGGAGAGGGGCTCGAAAAAACGTTTGTACCACCAGTGATCCTGCGCGGGGCGGCGCGCATAACACTGCAGGGTTTCACGGAAATGGCCCTTGAGGAAGTTTTCGATGCCTTCAAAGACCGGGATGCGATCCTGCATGTCCTGTTCCTTGAAATGGCGCATCTTTTCCGAACCGTGGAAAAAGCGGTCCGTGAGCGGCGGCTCTCCGCCCGAGAACAATTGCAGATACTGCCGGAAAATCCAGATCATGGGCATGAAGCGTTCGCTGTTGTTACGGGCCGCGACCTCGTAGGCGAGCGGGGAGAGTTCCGTGGCGAGCTGGAGGTAGTGATGTGAAAAAATACACATGCTCTGAACCACAAGTACGAGTTCGGCGTACCGCCAGCTTTTCTGGCCTGCGTCGTCCATATGCGCGCGCCCCCAGCGGAGCAGGAACTGCACGACCATCTCGAAACAGGCGAATACGGCTGGTTCGTTGTCCTTGAGGCGGTCGTCGATGAAGCGGACCACGATTTCGCAGTCTTCCAGTGTAGCGTCTCCGCCGAGTACGCCCATGTGATAGGGGACGCCCGTATCCGGACAGGTGCTGCACAGGGTTTCGGCCATGTCTTCCAGCAGATCCGGCTCGATGCGGGTGATGGCCCATGCCGGGGCTCCGGAACCGCCGTCAGGGGAGCCCTCTGCGGGAGCGGCGGCGACATGCTTCTGAAGGGAGAGCTCCCTCAGCGCGGAGCGGACACGGATTTCGGGCAATCCGGTGATGGCGGCGAGTTCCCGTTCGTTGAGCGGGCGTGCGGAAAGCTGGAGGGCGAGCAGGAGCGAAGCGTGAGGGACACTGGAGGAGAGGGTGGGCATGGCGCGGACTCCTTGGGTGGGGCGTCCTGTTTTTTAGACGCATCCTGATTTCTGGACGCTGTTCATCCCGTTTTCTAGACGAGTGATAGTTCGCATTTTATCATGCTGTCAAGAACTTCTTGAAAAACGCTCGATTGCATGACTTGAGCCTTTTGGCATCCCCCTTGCTCTTTTAAACACATGTACCCGCTGGAGGGTGCGCATTCCAATGCCTCAAGGAGGATGTCTTCATGCAATATGCCAGTGTGTTGTTGTTCAACGCCGTGGTCCTGACTCTTGATGGAAACGATGCCGTGGCTTCGGCCCTCGCGCTGGACGGCGACCGTATCCTTGCCGTCGGCGATCGGGACGGGCTGGCTCCGCTCATCGGACCGGACACGGAATGCCGGGACATGGGGGGCGCTGCCGTGCTCCCCGGCTTTTACGACGCCCACGGGCATATTCTGATGACCGCGCAAGGACGCGGGCGCGTAAACCTCAATTCGCCGCCTCTTGGGACCTGCCGGACGCTCAGCGACATCCTTGCCGCCATCCGGGCCCGTGCGGCGGAAACGCCCGAGGGCGAATGGGTGCTTGCCTGCGGCCTCGACGATACGCTGCTGGCGGAAAAGCGGTTCCCCAGCCGTTGGGAACTGGATGAGGCTGCTCCGCACAATCCCGTGTTCGCACAGCATATTTCCGGCCATTTGTGCGCCCTGAACAGCGCGGCCCTGAAGCTGGCCGGGATTGACCGCCATACGCCGGACCCCGCCGGGGGCATCATCCGGCGCGATGCGGACGGCGAACCGGACGGCGTGCTTGAGGAAAGCCCGGTCTATGAAACCATCATGCCGCTGCTGCCCGCGCAGACGCGGGAGCAGCGGATCGACGACCTTGCCGCCACCACGCGGGATTACGCCGCGCGGGGCATCACCACGGCGGTGGACGCGGCCTTGTTCTCCTACGACGACGCGGAGCTTTTGCGCACCGTACAGGAGCAGGGGCGCCTCGCGGTCCGGGTGCACGTCAATCCCTTTATGTCGCTCGATCCTGACGATCCGCGGCTGGCGTTCGATGGGAAGGATGTGACCATCGGCGGGGTCAAGCTGCTCGCGGACGGCTCTTTGCAGGGCTATACCGGCTACCTCACCAAACCCTACCACACCCCGTATCAGGGCGACCCCGAATGGCGGGGCTATCCCACGCACAGCCGCGAGAATTTGTTCGCGCTGATCGAAGCCGCGCATGGGCGTGGGCAGTTCCTCATCCATACCAACGGCGATGCCGCCACCGACGACGCCCTTGATGCGCTTGAAGCCGCGCAGGCCAAACATCCCCGCAAGGATTGCCGCCACATCCTGATCCATGCCCAGACGATCCGCGAGGAACAGCTCGATCGCCTCGAAGCGGCGGGCTACACGCCTTCGTTCTTCACCGCCCATGTCTATTACTGGGGCGACCGCCACCGGGATCTGTTCCTTGGCCCGGAACGCGCCGCCCGGATGGACCCCATGCGCTCCGCGCTGGATCGCGGCCTCGTGATTACCGCGCACTGCGACTCCCCCATCGTCCCCGCCGATCCGTTGCTGTCCATTTGGGTCAGCGTCAACCGCCTGACATCCTCCGGTCAGGTCCTTGGTCCGGATCAGCGCATTTCCGTGCTCGAAGCCCTGCGCGCCCATACCTTTAACCCCGCGTGGCAGAATTTCCAGGAAAACGCCAAAGGCTCCATCGAGCCCGGCAAGCTGGCCGACCTTGTGGTCCTCGACGCCAATCCGCTGGAAGTCGATCCCGCCGATCTGCGCAACATAGGTATTCTGGAAACCATTGTAGGCGGGAAAACCGTGTATTCCGCCCGTGCCTGATTGACGCGCGGGCGTGCTCATCCGCCCGCGCCGTCTTCCTTCAACCGCGGGCTCCGCTCCCGCACGAACAAGAGGATCCGCCCATGTCCCAAGCCACCCAGACGACCCCGATCGAGGCTCCCGTGGAAGAACCGGCCGTTCCTGTCAGCCGCCCCCGTTTTATGTTCGCCTTTGTCGTCTTGTACATGCTGTTCCTGCTTGACTTCTCGGCGCGCCTCGGCGTGACTTCCGTGTTCCCCGCCATGCAGAAAGCCCTCGGGTTGACCGACTCCCAGATCGGCGTGGCCGGTTCCGCTGTGCTCTGCGGTATGACCCTGTTCGTGTTGCCGCTTTCCTTCATCGCGGACAAAACGTCCAAGAAAAAAGCCATCACTCTCATGTCCGGCCTGTGGGGAGTAGGCTGTCTGCTGTGCGGGCTCGTCTCGAACTTCTTCCTCATTCTGCTTGGTCGGTTCATGGTCGGCATGGGCAACGCCAGCTATGCCCCGGTGTCCGTATCCATGCTGACGAGCTGGACCAAAAAGTCCCGCTGGGGCTCGGTGATCGGGCTGTACAACTCCTCCATGTCCGTGGGCCTCGCCGTTGGGACGGCCGTAGCGGGCATCCTGGCGCAGAGCATCGGCTGGCGCGCGCCGTTCATCGTGATGGGCGTGGTGACGTTGCTGTTCATGGTGCTTTCCATGGCTCTGCCGAAGACTTCGGCCAAGCCTGAAAACGCCAAAAAAGACGAGGTGAGCCTGAAGGAAGCCTTTGGCGTTACCTTGAAGAACAAGACGCTCGTCATGCTCGGTATAGGCGTCGGCCTCGGCAACATGGTCTATTCCTGCATGGTGGCGTGGATTCCCATGTTCCTCGTCCGCGAAATGGGCTGGACCAGCGCGGAAGTGGGGGCGTACATGAGTCCGGTATACCTGTTCACCGGCATTGTGATCACGCCCTTGTCCGGGATCATTTCCGACCGTCTCGGCCGGTGGAGCCGCAAAACCCGTGCGTGGCTCGGCGTTCCCTGTTTCGTCCTGTTGGCGGCCTGTTTCGGCTTCGGGTTCATGCTGAAGAGCTTCCCCCTCATCGCGCTTGGGGTCATGCTCTTCCTCATCCCGGTTACCGGCATCCATATCGCTACGCAGGAGCTCGTCCCCGCCCGCTACAAGGCGTCGGCCTACGGGACCTATGTGACGTTCCTCTAGGGGCTGGTGGGTGCCCTGTCCGATGCGTTCGGTCTGAACATCGCCATAGTGTATGTGCAGTTCGTCTTTGTGCTTGGCGCGCTCATGCTCCTGTGCGCGGGCTTCACGTATCAGGGAGATTTCGACCGCGCCCGGGCGCTTGAGAAGCGGTAATATCGGGAAGCAGAGGTCTTTTCCGCTCTTTCTTTTTGGATTTGGATAACAAAGCGGCATGACGGGCGTTCATGCCGCTTTGTTTTGGGTGAGCGGTGCGGTGCTCTGCTATGTATGAGACTAGGGAAAGCGGGAACGGGCCGCCGTGAGGTCGAAAAAGTTCAGAAAGGGGACGGTTCCGCGACAGTGTATATCAATACCGGCGCATGGTTTTGTGCCCCTCCATTTTTCCGTTGTTATTGCTGGGCGGCGTCTTGGGCCGGGTGGATTTCGACAATACTGGCATCGGTCGTTTATATGCCGAAACCTGTGGGTACGTGGACAAGGTGCATCACGAACGTGACAGTTCGGATGTGCGTGGCGCATCAGGCCGCAAGGCTGAATGCGGCAGCGGTTCCGTAAAAAGTGAGTTTTGTATTTGACAATAAATTTCAAAATCAATAATCTCCGCCAAAAGAGAACGCTGCTGCGATGGCTTGCACATACGCTCATCTCACGGGGATTCTGGCTCTTCAGGAGGCCGAGTTGACTTTTTCGTATAAACGGTGTGCGCGGGTACTAACGCTGGTTGCCGTGTCCGTGCTTGGATTGGCGCTGCTTGTCCGGGCTCTCGTCGCCTTTATTGAGGCGTTGGCCGTGCTTTTCCTTGCCGTGGTCGTGGCGTCGTTGGCACTGCCGAGGGGGATCAGCTGGTACTGGCGTCAAGCACGGCGGGAAATCCCGCGATTGTTGCGCAACCTTGGGGACTTGTTGGATACTTCCGCGTCGGAACCGAAAGCGGCGGCTGACGGGCAGGCGAGAACGGAATGATCCGCAGGCTGCATCACCTGAGAAACGGGCAGAGTGGTTTTGTCGTTGCCATCGCCGCTGTGGGCGAACGTGCCCAGCGCCTCCGGGATATGGGGTTGCTTCCTGGTGTCGGGATTATGGTCATGGGCCGTTCTCCGATGGGGGATCTCCTGTCTCTCCGTGTGATGGGAACCACGCTGGCCTTACGTGTGGCCGATGCTGAGGACGTCACCGTCAGCACGGATGACTGACGTTGCCGAGGTGAATCCTCCTTTTTTCGGTGCCGTGGGAGTCTCTAACGACTTTCCGAGACGGTTTAAGGGGCTCTCCAAGGCACCCCTTCCAGAGCGAAGCTCCCGATATGAACTCTAAAAGCGGAACCTCCACTGTTCCCCCGATATTGCTGCTACAGCGACAAAACCGGGTAATCTTATTTA
>ENA-ORCN01001595-ORCN01001595.1-human-gut-metagenome-genome-assembly--contig:-NODE-1595-length-14851-cov-20.214295_pt1 | contig 14851 bp, 9 predicted proteins | sample MGYA00242984_ERZ507984 | MGnify/ENA primary metagenome ERZ507984 (study PRJEB26167, sample SAMN06115395) | human gut metagenome | host: Homo sapiens | place: China:Hubei | collected 2016-05-19... | reverse complement strand
TCTACAAAAGTCTACGTTTCCCGATATTCGTGATTCGGCTCCAAAAGTGTGGTTTGGAAGGGCGGCATGTACTAAGCTGCACCGGCTCCCCGTACCAATTCAATACGCCGCAGAAGGCAGAACTTCCCACCCGGGAGGCTCTGCCTTCTTTTTTGTTGACACCCTTTCCAAACAAGAGTACACTTAGAAAAATTGTTTTTGGGAAAGGAAACACCAATGAACACTGCCGCTTTTACCGCCTACCGCGAAAAAGTTGTGTCCAACTGTGCCCGCGTCATTGTGGGCAAGGAGGATGCTACCGAGAAAATTCTGGTCAGCTTCCTCTGCGGAGGCCATGTATTGCTGGAAGATAAGCCCGGCACCGGCAAAACCATGCTCCTGCGTGCATTTGCGCGCACGGTGGGCGGGGGCTTCAAACGGGTGCAGTTCACACCCGACCTGCTGCCCTCCGATCTGACCGGCATCAATTTCTACAACCAGAAGTCCGGTGAGTTCGAGTTCCGGCCCGGCCCGCTCTTCACCAACTTTGTGTTGGCGGACGAGATCAACCGTGCCACGCCCCGTACCCAGTCGGCCCTGCTGGAAGCCATGGAGGAAAGGCAGATTACCGTGGACGGCGTGACCAGCCGCATGGCTGAGCCCTTTATGGTGCTGGCCACCCAGAATCCGCTGGAATCCTTTGGCACCTTCCCGTTGCCAGATGCCCAGATGGACCGCTTTTTCATGCGGCTGTCGCTGGGCTATATGACCCGGGAGCAGGAGCTGGAGGTGCTCTCCCGCCCCTCGGCCCAGACCGTGCTGAACGAGCTGCAGGCCGTCGTCACTCCCGAGGAGACCGCATACGTCCGCACGGCTTACCGGGAGGTCAAGGTCTCCGAGGAGGTCAAGCATTACCTTATGGACATCGTGGAAGCCACCCGTACACAGAGCGGCTTTGTCAGCGGTGTGTCTACCCGCGGTGCGCTGGCGCTCTATCAGGCTGCGCAGGCGTATGCCTCCTTGCAGGGCAGGGAATACGTCATCCCCGAGGACATCAAAGGGCTGGCCCCGGCGGTGCTTTCTCACCGCATTTCTCTGGGCAGCAGCATGAACGCCGAAGCCGCCGCTCTGCGGATGCGCAAGCTGTTGGCCGAGATCACTGTGCCGCTGGAGAGTGCGGAATGAGCGCCGTCATCTTCGCGCTGCTATTGGTGGCCACAGCCCTTGGGCTGGAGCGTTACAGCACAGTCCACAGCCTTGACGATGTGCAGGGGCGGCTGGAAGTGGAGGATCATCTTGTGGAAGCCGGGGAGCCCGCCGTGATCCACCTTGTTGTCCGGAACAGCGGCCCCCGTTGGAAGATGTTCCTGGCGGCAAAGCTCCACCTGAACAAGGAGTTTCTTCCCTGCACGGAGCACCACATTACGCAGGATCAGACAGGTTGGGGTCACACGGTGCGGTTCACCACCTGGCTGCGCCCGGGGCAGGAGGCGGATTTCTCCACCGCCCTCAGGCTGGAACGCCGGGGCCGCTATGTGCTGGAACCGATGCAGGTCATCGGCGGCGATTTTCTGGGTCTTGTGGAACAGTCCCGCACCGAGCGGGGCTTCCACGAGCTCATTGTTCCGCCCAGGGAGTGCGCTCTGCCGGAACTGGAAGAGATGCTGGGCGGTTTTCTGGGTGAGCTTTCGGTGAACCGCTATCTCTACGAGGATCCTATTCTCACGGCGGGTTACCGCCCCTACACCAGCGGTGACCCCATGCGCTCCATCGCCTGGAAGCAGAGCGTCCGGGGACAGGGACTTATGGTCAAAAAGTGGGATTACACCACTGAGCCCCGGGCAGTGGTGCTGGTCCATGCGGATACCAAGGATTACGACCACCCGGAACCGGCGGAGCTCTGCTACTCCATGGCCCGCACAATCTGCCGGAGGCTGGAAGAAAAGGCGGTGTCCTATCGCTTTGCGGCAAACGCTGCCTTTGACCTGCTGCTCAATGCGGCTCTCTCCGGTGAGGAGTGGAGAAAGCCGCTGGAAACCCCGCAGGGCTACGGCCCCGAACACTACCGCAGGGTGTTGGAAATTCTGGGCCGCGCCACCGGGCAGACCGCCCTTTCCTGCGCGCGGTTCTGCGCCGAATACTACCACCCGCAGGAGCAGGTCGGCTGCATCGTGGTGACAACGGAGCCGGAAGAAGCTGTGCGTGCTGCCGTGCAGCCCCTGCCTGGCATTCCGCTGCTGGTGCTCACTCCGGAAATGGCCGTAGAGACGGCCCAGACAGGGGAGGCGGGCGCATGATGTTCTTACATACCCTGCGCCTGGCAGGTGATCTGAGCTTTTACTATGCCTTTGCGGGCTTTTTTGCCGCCAGCTTCGGCGGGACACCCATGCCGCTGGTGCTGGTCTGGCCTGCCCTCTGCTTTGGTCTGGCCTCCTGCTTTGAGGGCAGCCGTCCCCTCCGCACCACTCTTGCGGCCCTGAGCGCGGCGGCGCTGCTCTTCCTGCCTACAGGGGCGGACAAGCTCTGCTACTTCCCGGCGGCAGTCTACCCAGTGCTGCTGGCCTACACCGGCGATTTTGCCCTTTCGCCGGTGCGGCAGGCCGAGCGCCTGCGCTGGCTCTGCCGGGTATGGCCCTTCTTTGCAGTAGCAATGCTGCTGTGGAACGCCAACGCGGTGCTTTCGGCGGCCCTGCCCTTTGCAACGGCGGCAGCGATGCTTCTGGTGGGGTTCAACCGCACCACCCGGCAGGACCCGGAGATCTCCACCCGGCCGGGCTATCTGCTGCTTTCCGGCGGCGTGCTGGCGGCGGTGTGCGCAGGGCCGTTCCTGCTCAGCCGCAGTGTTGTGGTTGCCGGTGCAAAGGCGGCTGCGTCTGCCGTTTACTTTGGCGGGATCGTGCCGGTGCTGCAGCTGTTTTTGAACAACATTGTGGTGCAGGGTGTGACTTGGCTGTTCCACGGCATCCTGCAGTTCATCCACTGGCTCTTCACCCTCTTTCCGCCCAAACCGTTGGAGCGCACCGAGATCGTTTCTACCGATGAGGTCATCGCCAACGCCCAAAAGGCCGCCGAGGACGCAGAACCGCTCATCAACGGGATGTTGATGCTGACCGTGCTCGGTATCCTGCTGGCGGTCCTCTGTGCGGTGCTGGTGGTGCGGCATTTCCTGCGCCAGAAGTTCCGGCACACGGACACTGCCTGCACGGACACCACTGTCCGGCATAGCACCCACAAGCGTGCCCACCGCTGGCCCGGGCTCTTCCTCAGCCCGGTGGACAAGGTGCGGCGGGAGTATGCCATCTATCTGGACCACTGCCAGCGCCACGGTGTGACCATCCTGCGGGGCGATACCAGCCTTGACCTGACCGGCCGCGCTTTCGGTATGGACTTTGCCGCCGAGGCCGAGCTGCGCCAGATCTACCTCAAAGCCCGCTACAACGGCACCGCCACGACCGAGGATGCCGCCCGCGCCGCTGAGCTCGTCCGAAAAATCTGCTCCTGAACGCATCAATGCCCCCTTTCCTGCCCATCCTAAGCGGGAGAGGGGGCGTTTTCATGTCCGGCAAACGGGTGCTGGCCCTGTATGGAGCCTTGCTGTTCTGCTTTGCGGCGGTGGTCTGCCGCCTGTACTGGCTCTGCTCCGACACGGCCTACGGGGCCCGGGCGGCGGCGCAGAGCGTGGTCACCCTCCACCTGCCCGCCCGGCGGGGCAATTTTTATGATCACAGGGGTCAGCTCCTCACGGGGCAGACCACCCGCTGGATGGCCCTCTGTGTGCCCGGGGAGGGCAGCTATGCCCGCCTGTTCGCCTACACCGATGCCGCCGGGCAGGCGACGCTCTACCAGAAGCGGAACGCCGCGTCCCCGTTCTTGCTGGAGGTGGACCGGGATGTTTCCGCGCTGGGCGTTTCCTGCTGGCCAGCGGCACGGCGAAGCTCTGCCGCCCCGCTGGCAGTGCAGCTGCTGGGGTATCTCGATGGCGAGGGCCACGGTGCCGCCGGGCTGGAAGCCGCCTTTGATGATCTTCTCACCGGCAGCGGGGCGGGGGATACCCTGCTCTGCACCGTCAACGCCCAGGGAAAGCTGCGGGCCGAGCCCGTCCTCACCCCCGCAGACAGCGGGGCCGTGGGGGTGCAGCTGACCCTTTCCCGGGAGATCCAGCAGACCGCCGAAGCCGTGGCCAACGAGACGATGCAGAGCGGCTGCATCCTGGTGCTGGACACCGCCAACGCCAAGGTGCGGGCCTGCGTCAGCCGCCCCGGCTATGATCCGGAAAACATTTCGGCCAGCCTGAACGCCCCGGACAGCCCCCTGCTAGAGCGGGCGTTTCAGTGCTATGCCGTGGGCTCGGTGTTCAAGCCGGTGGTGGCGGCAGCGGCGCTGGAGGCAGGGGAGAGCGGCTTTGTCTACACCTGCCCCGGCTGGTGCGCGGTGGATGGCCGGATCTTCCGCTGTGCGGGCGGCATTCCCCATGGTGAGGTGGATCTGGCCGGCGCGCTGGAAAAGAGCTGCAACGGCTACTTCATCCGGCTGGGGCAGGCGCTGGGGGCCGATGCCGTCCGCGCCATGGCAGAGCAGCTGGGCTTCGGGCAGGCGATCCCACTCACCGATGCCCTGCACACGGCGGCGGGGGTCCTGCCGGAGCGGGAGGCTCTTGCGTCCAGCGGGGCCTACGCCAATTTCTGCTTCGGGCAGGGGGAGCTGCTGGCATCCCCCCTCCAGGTCGCCGCCATGATGAACACCATTGCCTGCGGGGGGATCTGCCGCACCCCGCTGCTGCTGGAGACCACTCTGGACGAGACCACCGGCGCGCCCCTCACGGCGCTTTCCCATGTCCGGAGCAGGCGGGTGCTTACAAAGCGCACCGCCGCCGCCCTGCAGGCCCTGTTGGCGGGTGTGGTGGCCGTGGGCACCGGCCATGAGGCCGCCCTGCCCGGCCAGACCGCGGCAGGCAAGACCGGCACGGCCCAGACCGGTCAGTTTTCCGGCGGCACAGAGCTGAAAAATTACTGGTTTGCGGGTTTTGTCCCGGCAGAGCACCCCCGCTATACCATCGTGGTGCTGCAGGACACGCAGGCCGAGCCTGCCTTTTCCAGCGCGGCCATCTTTGCCCGGGTGGCGGCAGGGCTGGAAATTCTGGCCCCGTAGCCCACGGTTTTTCTTGCATTTCCCGGGTTTTTGTGCTATCATACACTTGTATTTGTATGCAGTCTCTATGAAACTAAAGATAAAAGGAGCGTTCCATCCATGTCTGTCATTGAAATCGTCGGCGGTGCCATCCTGCTGGTCGTCTCGGCCGTCATCATCCTCCTCACCCTGATGCAGCACACCCACGGTCAGGGTCTGGCCGGTGCCATCAACGGTGGTGTGGGCGGTGCCAACAATGCACGCCTGACCCCTGCGGATCAGATGCTGGCCAAGGTGACCCGCATTGCAGGCATCGTGTTCTTTGTGGTGGCTATCCTGGCCTGTGTGTTCGCCAGCCGTCTGGCCTGAGCACCCGTGTACAGCCCCGTGTAAGGCGGGGCTGTTTTTCTGTCTAAACCTCTCGTGGGAAAGAAGTTGTCCGGGTTCCATTGGAGAATGCCGGAAAAGTGTTAAGGAGAAAAATATGTCATTACGCGATAAAATTGAACATGCCATCCAGAACCAGCCCTGCATGGTCAAGGACCTCAAGGCAAAGTTCGGCGGCGACCGTGCCGCGGACCGCAAGGTGATGGAGGCTCTGGACGAGCTGGTGCACGACGCTGTGGTCTGCCAGAAGTCCGGCGTGTTCTTCACTGCCCGCTCCGGCCGTGCCGAAAAGGCCCTGCCCTGCAAGGTGGTCAAGCTGGGCAAGAACTTTGCCTTTGTGATGCTGGAGGATGAATCCGGCGATATCTTCATCCCGGGCCGCTTCACCCGCGGTGCCATGCCCGGCGATTCCGTTCTGGTGGAAAAGTTTGCCCACCCCCGGGTGGAGGGCAGCGATGAGGGCGAGATCCTTGCCGTGCTCGAGCAGAAGAACGACATGGTGGGCACTGCCCGCCGCATCGAGGGCCGCCTGAAGTTCGTGCCCGATGACTGCCCGGCCATCTCCATGACCATCCAGCGCGACTGCGAGGGCGGCGCGAAGGACGGCGACAAGGTGGCTGTGGAGATCCTGCAGCGCGGGACCCGGCAGGAGGATCACCGCGTGGGCGTTTCCATGCGCTTTGGCAGCTGCGAGGAAGCCAAGCGCTGCGCCAAGGCCCTGCTCTATGCCAAGGACATCCACACCCGCTTCCCCGAGAAGGTGCGGGACGAGGCCAAGAAGTTCGAGGACATGACCGTGTCTGAGGAGGACTGCAAGGGCCGCATGGATCTGCGCGCTCTGCCCATCTTCACCATCGACAGCGCCGAGACCAAGGATATCGACGATGCCGTCAGCCTGACCCGGCTCTCCGGGGGCGGCTATGAGCTGGGCGTTCACATTGCCGATGTCTCCCACTACGTCAAGCCCGGCAGTGAGCTGAACGAGGAAGCCTTCAACCGCGCCACTTCGGTCTACTATGCGGATCAGGTCGTGCCCATGTTGCCCAAGAGCCTTTCCAACGGCATCTGCTCCCTGAACGAGAAGGAGCTGCGCCTGGCGTTCTCCTGCCTGATGCGTCTGGATCAGGACGGCAATCTGACCGACTACAAGTTCGTCAAGTCCATCATCTGCAGCCGGGTCAAGGGCGTGTATTCTGAGATCAACGCCCTGCTGGCCGGCACTGCCGATGCCGAGACGCAGGCCAAGTATGCCGAGGTGCTGGATCAGCTGCCCGCCATGAAGGAACTGTACGCCCACCGCGCCCGCCTGCGCAAGGAGCGCGGCTGCATCGATTTCGAGAGCGGGGAAGTCAAGCTCATTCTGGATGAGAACGGCCACTGTATCGATGTGAAAAAGCGTACCTCCGGCGAGAGCGAGGCCATGATCGAGGAGTTCATGCTGCTGGCCAACCAGTGCGCCGCCCACTTTGCCCGGGTCAAGCAGATCCCCTTTGTCTACCGTGTCCACGAGGAGCCCAACGGCGAGAAGCTGGAGCGCCTGCACAGCCTGCTGCAGGCCTGCGGCATCAACGACCACTTTGCCAAGGAAGTGCCCACCCCCAAGGAGCTGAGCGCCATTCTGGAAGGCGTGCGCGGCACCCCGTTTGAGCAGATCGTCAACACCGGAATGCTCCGCTGCATGTCCAAGGCCTGCTATGAGGAAAAGCCCAAGGGCCACTATGGTCTGGTGCTCAAGGATTACGCCCACTTCACCAGCCCCATCCGCCGCTACCCGGATCTGGCCATCCACCGCATGATGACCGACCTGCTCAGCGGCACCGACAAGGAGACCATGATCGTCCGCTACACCGATTTCGCGGAGAAGGCCTCCAAGCAGTCCAGCGAGCGGGAAGTGCTGGCCGTTCAGATCGAGCGCAAGGCCGAGGATTACTACAAGGCCGAGTACGCCCGCCGCCATCTGGGTGAGTGCTACGAGGGCATCATCTCCGGCGTGACCCAGCGCGGCATCTTCGTGGAGCTGGAGAATGGCGTGGAGGGCTTTGTGCCCGCTTCCAGCCTGACCGCCACCGGCACCACCCTCACCGAGGGCATCCGCCTTTCTGACCCCGCCTCCGGCAAGACCTGGAGCCTGGGCGACAGCATGATGATCACCATCGTCCGCGCCGATATCAACCTTGGCAAGGTCGATTTTGAGGTGGCACCTGAAACAAAATAACGGATAAAGAAACGCAAGCGTTCACCTTCCCTGGAGGGTGAGCGCTTTTTTTGTTGGACTAAACCCCTCAGGCGCTTTGCGCCAGCTCCCCTGGTAGGGGAGCCCTTGGCATAATGGTGCAGTCTGTGCGGAAAGGGGGACTTGCAAAGCTTTATGCAATGCCAAAGGCCCCCCTATTAGCGGGGGCTGTCACCGCAGGTGACTGGGGGGTTATACACAGTTTCGTCATATTTCCGACAATGGTCGGGGTTTGTATAAATTTTATACACTGTTCAGGATTTGTTTGTTGTTCTGAAAAAACCACTGGGGTATACTAAGCACAACGAAAGGGAAGACGACACAGAACCATGAACGCGGTCTTCCCAATACGATTTACAGGAGGTTCCCGGTATGTATTATTCCAGTGGCAACTACGAAGCATTTGCACACCCCAAAAAGCCTGAGGGCGTTGACAATAAATCGGCTTACCTCATCGGCTCCGGTCTGGCGGCCCTGACTGCCGCCTGCTACCTGGTCCGTGACGGCCAGATGCAGGGCGACCACATCCATGTGTTTGAAAAGGACCCGCTGCCCGGCGGTGCCTGCGACGGCTACAAGTACGATATCGGCTATGTCATGCGCGGCGGCCGTGAGATGGACAACCATTTCGAGGTCATGTGGGACCTGCTCCGCTCCATCCCCTCGCTGGAGACCGAGGGAGCCAGCGTGCTGGACGAGTATTACTGGCTGAACAAGGAGGACCCCAACAAGTCCCTCTGCCGTGCCACTGTCAACCGCGGCCAGGATGCCCACACCGATGGCAAATTCGCCATCTCCGATCAGGGTGCCATGGAGATCATGAAGCTCTTCTTCACCCCGGACGAGCAGCTGCAGGATAAAAAGATCACCGATATCTTTGACGATGAGGTGTTCTCCTCCAACTTCTGGATGTACTGGCGCACCATGTTCGCCTTTGAGAACTGGCACAGCGCGCTGGAAATGAAGCTCTACCTCAAGCGCTATATCCACCACATCGGCGGTCTGCCCGATTTCACCGCCCTGCGCTTTACCCGCTACAACCAGTACGAGTCCATCATCCTGCCCATGGTCACCTACCTGAAGGACCACGGCGTGGACTTCCAGTACGAGACCAAGGTCACCGATGTCCAGTTCAGGATCGAGGGCGGCAAAAAGCAGGCCAGCAGCGTGACCGTGGATCACAAGGGTGAGAGCAGGACCATCGACCTCACCGAGAACGACCTGCTCTTCATCACCAACGGCGGCTGCGTGGAGAGCTGCACCATCGGCGCTCAGGACAAGGCTGCAGGCTTTGATCCCACCATCAAGCCGGGCAACGGCTGGGATCTGTGGAAGAAGATCGCCGCACAGGATCCCTCCTTCGGCCATCCCGAAAAGTTCTGCTCTCAGCCGGAGCTGTCCAACTGGGAAAGCGCCACCATCACCACCCTGGACGACAAGATCCCCCAGTATATCAAGAAGATCTGCAAGCGTGACCCCTTCAGCGGCCACACCGTCACCGGCGGCATCGTCACGGTCAAGGATTCCAGCTGGCTGCTCAGCTGGACCCTGAACCGTCAGCAGCAGTTCCGTGACCAGCCCAAGAACCAGCTCTGCGTCTGGGTCTACGGCCTGTTCAGCGACAAGCCCGGCGATTACGTCAAGAAGCCCATGCGCGACTGCACCGGCCGCGAGATCTGCATGGAGTGGCTGTATCACATCGGCGTGCCCGAGGAGGACATTGCCGGGCTGGCTGAGCACAGCGCCAACACCGTGCCTGTGATGATGCCCTATATCGATGCCTTCTTCATGCCCCGTGCCTTCGGCGACCGCCCCGACATCGTGCCCCAGGGCGCTGTCAACTTCGCCTTCCTGGGCCAGTTTGCCGAGACCGGCCGTGACACAATCTTCACCACCGAGTACTCCATGCGCACCGGTATGGAAGCGGTTTACACCCTGCTCAACATCGACCGCGGCGTGCCCGAGGTCTGGGGCAGCACCTATGATGTCCGCAGCCTGATCGATGCAACGGTCAAACTGCGTGACGGCAAGAAGATCACTGATATGGATCTGCCCTTCATCCAGCGGGTGGCCCTCAAGGAAGTGCTCAAGAAGATCGAGGGCACCGACCTTGAGAAGTTCCTCAAAGAATACCATGCCATCTGATGCTGTCTGAGAATCGTCCCCCGATCCTCTGACCCTCTTTTCTGAATGCGGCAAAGGGCTGTTGCAAGCCCTCTCCGTCATTGCTGCGCAATGCCACCTCTCCCGAGGGGAGAGGCAATTGCTCTCCCAGATTCAGCTTCTGCTGACCTTGGAGATGCGTTGGCTCCCCCTTTGGGGGAGCTGGCGAGCGGTAGCGAGACTGAGAGGGTGAGTGACAGCCCTTTGCCCTTTTTTTGCCATTTTGCGAGAAACTGCCCAAAACCGAACCTCTTTTGTGAAAGAACTTGACACAGAATTTACAGTTTTCTCTTGCGATAAATGGGGAACTGTGTTAAGCTGTAAATAAGAATGTGCTCACCCCGAGAGCACCCAAGATAAAAAGGAGGTCTTTCCCTGTGAAACAGTTCATTACCCGCCGCAGCTTTATCAAGGCTGCCGGTGCTGCCACGGCACTGACCGCAGTTTCTGTCGGTGCACCCGCCGCCTTTGCGGAGGAGACCAATTGCTTCTTTGGTGACAAAGCGGATGTGACCATCCTCTACACCAACGATGTCCACACCTATATCGACAACAAGTCCCCCAAGCCCACCTATGCCGCCATTGCTGCCCTGAAAAAGAGCATCGAGGACACCGGCCGGGATGTGCTGCTGGTGGATGCGGGCGACCATATCCAGGGCACCGCTTACGGCTCCATGGATGACGGCGCTACCATCATCGAGCTGATGAACGAGGCCGGTTACGATCTGGCCACCCCCGGCAACCATGAGTTCGACTACGGCATGGCCCGTGCCAAGGCTGTGATCCAGGAAGCCGACTTCCCCTATGTCTCCTGCAACTGGGTCGATCTGCGCACCGGCTTCAACGTTCTGCCCAGCGTCAAGTTCTTCTTTGTGGGCGGCCGCAAGATCGCCTTTGTGGGCGTGACCACCCCCGAGACCTTCACCAAGTCTACCCCGGCCTACTTTATGAACGATGCCCAGACCAAGTACATCTACGATATTCTGGGCGGCGAGGACGGCCAGAAGCTCTACGATGCCGTTCAGAAGGCCATCGACAAGGCTGAGTTCTGGGGCGCTGACACCATCATCGGTCTGGGCCATCTGGGCGTTGACCCCTCCTCCTCTCCCTGGACCAGTGAGGAAGTTATTGCACACACCCACGGCTTTACCGCCTTCATCGACGGCCACTCCCACACCGTGATGGCCAACAAGCAGGTCACCGATGCTTCCGGCAAGGCAGTCACCCTGACCCAGACCGGTTCTTACTTCAAGAACATCGGCAAGATGACCGTGGGCGCAGACGGCACCATCACCACTGAGCTCATCGACACCTACGAGGGTCTGGATGCTGCCGTGGCCGCCACCGCCTCCAACTGGATCAGCGCAGTGGACGATATGCTGGGCGAGGAGATCGCAGTGGGCGATACCAAATTCTACATCAACGATCCCGCCACCGGCAAGCGCCGCATCCGCTCCGGCGAGACCAACCTCGGCGACTTCGTGGCCGACGGTATCTACACCTACTTCAACGAGATCGAGGAACTCCACTGTGATGTCGCCATTATGAACGGCGGCGGCATCCGCACCGATGTGGAGGCTGGCCCCTGGAGCTTCAAGACCTGCAAGACCGTCAGCCCCTTTGGCAACGTGGCCTGCCTGATGTCCGTGACCGGCCAGCAGATCCAGGACGCTCTGGAGTTTGGTGCCCGCTTTGCCGGTGCTGAGGGCAAGGAGAACGGCGGCTTCCTGCAGGTGGCAGGTGCCAGGTACACGATCCACCCCATGATCCCCAACACCGTTCAGACCAACGACAAGAATGTCTGGACCGGCAGCGCCGCCACCCCGCGTGTCAGCAATGTGGAGATCTACGACAAGACCACCGGTACTTATAAGCCCCTTGACCCGAACGCCACCTACGCTCTGGCCGGCATGAACTACACCCTGCGCAATCTGGGCGATGGCTTTGCCATGTTCGATGGCGCGACCCTCATCAAAGACTATGTCTCTGAGGACTACCTTGTCATGTCCAGCTACGCAGCCATGTTCGGCGGCGTGGATGCCAACGGTCTGCCGCATCTGGCAAGCGCCAACAGCCCGCTGGCCGATTACCCCGGCTACCTGCTCAACTACGAGGACCCGTACGGCGCAGGCCGCATCCAGATGATCTGGTAAATTAAGGATACGACCCTCTCCGTCAAAGCCTGCGGCGTTGACGGAGAGGGTTATTTTTAAGCAGCATTGTCAGCAGGAAACGAACCCGGTTTGTGGATCAGGATAGGGGAAAGTTGCACAAATCCGGCAGAGCATCCTTGTATACTACGCCAAAGTTTGTAACTTTTTTTATTTGTTTGCTTGCGAACGATCTGCGCTGGAAGTATAATAAACAGGCAAGTAATATATCAGCTGTGCTGTGGCAGGCACAGAGACAAAGGAGAAACATTATGCAGACACGGTATACCAGCGCCGACCAGTGGGCAGAGGCCAAGGACGGCGTGATCCCTGCACCCTACGCTCTGGAAGAGGGCGAGCAGATCATTGACCAGTACCTTGAGCCGGTCATCTTCCACAACGTCAACGGCCCCGACATCGGTGTGACCACCTGCGGCGTGATCGTCAAGGACGGCCTGTACTTTAAGGATCTGGACAACAGCGGCGAGCTGGCCCCCTACAAGGATTGGCGGCTGAGCCCTGAGCAGCGCGCTGAGGATATGGTCAAGCACCTGCGGCTGGATCAGCAGGCAGGCCTTGTGTTGAACACCCTGTTCAACACCCCTGTGGTACCCACCCGTGCCGAGGCCACCAACGCCGAAGGCAAGCTGGAGCTGGGCAAGATCTACAAGCACCACAACCCCGGTGAAAAGCCCATGCCCGGCCCTCTGCCCGGCATGACCGTCAGCATTGATGACAGCCACGTTCTGGAAAAGCACATCGCCGCCGGTGTTTACCGCGGTGACATGCGCTGCGAGGCCGGCATGGTGGCCCTGTACCACAACGCCGGCACCCAGATGCTGGAATACGAGGCCTGCAAGGGCGGCGTGGCCATTCCGTACTCTCTCCACACCAACCCCATCAACATCGGTTACCCGGACTCTCTGGGCATCGGCGCGGCTGTCATTGGCGACGGCAACACCGACATGGTCTATGAGATGGCCCAGACCGACCGCAAGATGATGAAGGCCGAGGGCCTGAACATCATGTACGGCCCTCAGGTCGATGTGACCTCTGACCCCCGCTGGCCCCGTACCTCCGGTACTTACGGCGAGCGTCCCGATGTCACCAGCGATATTGCCGAGGCTCTGGTCAAAGGCTATCAGGATGGCGACAACGGCCTGAACGAGGGTTCTGTTGTTCTGACCATCAAGCACTTCCCCGGCGATGCCCCCTCTGAGAATGGCTTTGAGCCCCATGTGCCCATCGGCCAGTGGCGCATCTACCGCACCCCCGGCTCGATGGAAAAGTATCATCTGCCCCCGTTCCAGCGCGCCTTTGACCACAAGGTCTCTTCCATCATGCCGGACTACTCCCGTATTGCCACCGATGGCCGTGCTGTGCCCCAGACCTACCGGGGCGAGGTGACCAGCACCGAGGAAGTGCCCAGCGCTTACAGCAAGGAGCTGATCACCGGTCTGGCCCGGAACAAGATGGGCTTTGACGGCTATGTCAACTCCGACTCCGGCATCACCACCGTTCAGATCTACGGCGTGGAGAACCTCACCGAGCCCGAGCGCTACGCCAAGGCCATCTCTGCCGGTACCGATGTCATCGGCGGCAACACCGACCCCGAGAACATCGTCAAGGCTGTGGAGGACGGTCTGCTGCCCAAGGCGGATCTGGACCGCGCCAGCTACAACCGTCTGCTGAGCCTGTTCCGCACCAAGCGGGTGGATAACCCCTACCTCGACCCCGACAAGGCCGATCAGGCCCGCGTGGATAACTTCGATGGTGCCAAGAAGAAGGCTTACGAGGCCAACCAGAAGGCCGTTGTTCTGGTCAAGAACCACGAGAAGCTCCTGCCTCTGGCCAAGAGCCAGAAGGTCTGCATCGTCACCTTCAAGGGTGTGGACTCCGGCTTTGCACAGATGGCACAGGCCATGGGTGCCGGTCTGGGCAACACGGACGAGGATGCCGCTCTGCGCAAGACCCTGACGGAAGCCTTTGAGAAGAAGGGCTACACCGTGGTGGCCACCCCGGAGGAGGCCGATGTGCTCTACCTGCACGTCTGGCCCATCAGCAATGGTCTGGTGTTCAACCAGTACGCAATGCCCGTCATCGAGATGGGCGAGATCGTCACCGACGAGCGCGAGCGCAACAAGAGCCAGAAAAAGACCGGCAACAAGGTCACCGTTGTCACCCTGAAGGACGTGGAGAAGATCAAGGAACTGGCCGATGCCATCCATGCCCGCGGCGGCAAGGTGGTTGGCACCTGCGTGGTCTGCAACCCCTGGCTGCTGGACAAGCTGGAGCCCTACTGCGATGCACTGACCATCCAGTACACCGTCAGTGCCGTTGCCCTGAACAACGCCCTGAACGCTCAGGTCGATGTCATCAGCGGCGACTTTGCCCCCACCGGCAAGCTGAGCCTGACCATGGTCTCTGACCCCGCCGTCATTGCCATCACCGAGCAGGAGATCGACGGTGTGGTGCGTGAGATCTGCGCCTCTCCCAACGACGTTCCCGGCTACGACAAGGATCAGTACATCGATCCCGCCATCCTCGCCAACGTCAAGGGCGGCAGCTACGCCTACTGCGATGCCGACGGAAACTACTACCGCAGCGGCTTCGGTCTGAATTACTGATTACCGTTAACGTAAAAAGAGCGATACAGCGTTTGCTGTATCGCTCTTTTTGGCTTTCTCTGTGAACAAAAAAAGAGAACAAAAAAAGACATCCGAAAGTTCGGATGTCTTTTTGGTTGGGGATGAGAGAATCGAACTCCCACAAGTAGAGTCAGAGTCTACCGCACTACCACTATGCAAATCCC
>ENA-ORCN01001579-ORCN01001579.1-human-gut-metagenome-genome-assembly--contig:-NODE-1579-length-14977-cov-6.286309_pt1 | contig 14977 bp, 16 predicted proteins | sample MGYA00242984_ERZ507984 | MGnify/ENA primary metagenome ERZ507984 (study PRJEB26167, sample SAMN06115395) | human gut metagenome | host: Homo sapiens | place: China:Hubei | collected 2016-05-19... | reverse complement strand
GCAAAGTACTTATTGAATACAGTATATGAAGACGGATATAGAAGTGCTAGATTGTGGCTTGATCCAGGAAATGGACACCATATTTGTGTTCATTTTTTGTGGAGTCCAGATAGTATTTAGGATAAATGTGGCAATATGAAAAAGTATATATATAAATTTTTCAAAGTGTGCATACCTTTATTATTACTAGTGTTGATCACAGTATTTTTAATTAAAAAAGTTAATGGCGGTAATGTTTTTTTAAAAAAAATAGCATCACATGAAACATACGATACTGAAGAAGATGCGTTTGATTTGAGAAAAGAACAATGGAACACAGATAATAACGAAAGCTTTAATACTATCAGTGAATTTTCAGCGGTTATCTTCATGAAAACTTATGAGGTAAAGTCATTTACTGTTATTGGTAAGAATATACCAGATGAACTTCAGAATGTTAATCAGCTTAACTGGGAAGAGTATAGAAGAAATGGCGGTGTTCTTACAGGAGATTATTCTATAGTAAAGTTAATATATACGGTTACCGATCCTATATGTGAACGCGAATTTATGGGTAATTGTATTACAATTATTAATCAGGAATTAAGCAGAACTAAAAAAGAACCGCTGGCAATGTTTCCGTATGTATATGATACGCTAAACCCAAAGCATTTTCATTACCAGTTGGAACAAAACGTTACACAGGAATTTACGAATTATTATGTAGTCCCAGATGAATGGCTTGAAGAAGCTAACAAGCAGCAAACCTGTATATTCATCAATCCTAATGGACTCTCTTATGATGAAGATACAAGAGCTCTTGGTGTGACAGATGCCATGTTTTTTAAAATTCCAATTAGTAGCTTTGAACAAGAACAGGGAGACTGATAATGTTAATATATGAGTTGAAAAAAGCATTGAAATCACCAGGCTTTAAGTTGGCTTTGATTATATCAATTATAATTGTAATGATGGATTATGTTGTCAATGTAATGCCATTATTGATATCTAATCATGAATTGCTAATGGAACGCAGCAATATATATGAGGTGCTTCCATTTAACAGTTATGAAAAATGGATTGGTGGAAGAGAAACAAGCATTTCTGTTGCTTTTTTTATATTAGTACCGTTGATTGCTTCCATGCCATATGGAGATTCATATTTTAAGGATATGAATAATGGGTTGGGGAATTATATTCTGGTGAAGTGTGATAGCAGGAAGTATGTAAATGCTAAATACATAGCAACTTTTCTATCAGGAGCTATAGCAGTTGGAATACCTATGATATGCAGTTATCTAATATGTTCGATGACTATGTCTACATATGCACCGTTTCCAGACGATGGGATGAATATGATGATGCCCAAATCAAGTATGAGTTACATATATTACAAATATCCGTTATTATATCTTATAATATCTATACTTATGGTTATGGTATATGCAGGATGTATGGCAACAGTGGCAATGTGTGTTACTATATATACCAACAGAATATATATGGTTGAGATATTTCCTATGTTATTATCGGTGGCTATTATATCGTTTGGGGAGATAATTGAAAATAATGCAATCATGCCAATTAATTTCATTAACCCATCTTATTCATATCCGAGGCTGGTATATTATTTCATAACCGTAGGGATAATAATGTTATTTACTTATATTAATGTAAGAGTATTCAGAAATGGTAAGTATGATAAATAAAAAATATATTAAATATTTAGTCATAATGTTTGGCATGCTTGTAGCAGCATTGGCTTTTTCTATATTAGAAATATTATATCTGGCAGAAAAAGATGGTAATCCTGCAAGAATAATCAGTATGCTGGATTATCTTGTTAACGCACAGAATGCAATTGTAACAGGAATTAACTTTTATATATTTGCAGTAATTATTGCATTGGGAACAATATTGCTTACAGACAATGATTATAGTTATAATACTATTATTAAATATGGAAGAAATAAATTGTATTATAGACAGATAGCTAAGATTATATTAATGGCATTATTTTTTTCAAGCAGCTTCTTTTTAATTAATTTAGTGATATCAAAAGGAAAATGTAGTGTGTTTTATAATTGGACCGAAATTAACAGCTATTTGTTTTATACTAAAAAATACCTTGTGGACATTAATCCTTATTTATTATTGATTTTAATATGGTTACAGGATTTTGTATATATAGTATCAGCAGAACTGTTATATCTGGTATTAAAGTGGATTTTTTTGCGTGGAAAAGAATCTGTTATAATTGTTGTGTGGTTAATATTTCTCGTTGTTGAAAGACTAACAGGGAGAATTATACCTGTTGTTAATGCAGCTACATTGCATATGAATATTGTTGCACAGATGTTTTTTATTGCTGTTTTATTAATTGGTATGAAGCTGTTGTTATTAAAAAGAGTAATAAATAAAAGAGATTTCTGATGATGGGAGAAATTATGCTTGAACAGTTAAGATATGATATGATTACGGGACTTTTTCATCATAAAAAGAGAGCATTACTGGTGATTATAAGTGTTCTTTTGACATATGTATTTATGTGTTTCTCCTATCGTGGATTAATTAATACAGCTGATTTTATTAAGTTATTATTCAGTGGTATGTCTTATATTACTGATGAAAAGAGATTTGTGATTCCTAATGGTATATGGCTTGCAATTAATTTAGTGCTTGCATTTCATATAGGAATGATTGTTAATGACGATCTTGGATCATATGGGAAGTTACGGCTTATGAAAGTTGGAAGCAGGATTAAATGGTGGATGGCTAAAGTCGTTTTAGTATCTGCAAGTGTGGTAGCTTATTATATGTTAATATTAGCTGCAGCATGTTCCACAGCAATTATTTCATTAATATGCAGAACAGTTGTTGTAAATGTGTCTATAATTCAGAATATAACAGTACCGGAATGTATGAAAGCAATCGCTATGTTGGTAAGTGTTTCAATTATGATAAGTATTGTTCAGGCAGTGATAACACTTATTGATTATAAGATAGGGATAGTGTGTGTTGGTTTGTTTATGGCATATACAATGTATGATAGAACGCATGCATTCATTGGAAATTACTTGATGCTTATGAGATATTATCAGGGAATCAATAATTATATTGTCAATGTTAGTATAGTCTATGGAGTAATTATAATGGCAAGTATAGTTGGTATTATAATTGTGAAAAAATGTGCAATATATATATGGAGATGAATATGAGTGAGATTATTATAAAAAATGTATCAAAGCGATTCAATAAACAGCTTGTTCTAGACAATATCAATATGGAACTTACATCAGGACATATATATGGAATTGCTGGAATTAATGGTTCGGGAAAGACAGTTCTCATGAAATGTATATGTGGTCTTATAATGCCAACAATGGGAAGTGTACATGTTGATGGTAAACAGATTGGGAAAGATATTGATTTTCCGGATAGTATAGGTGCACTCATAGAAACACCAGGTTTTATTGAATATTACAATGCATTGGATAATATGCTTAGTCTTGCATCTATAAAAAAAATAACAACAAAAGATGAAATTATAGCTTTGTTGGAAAAAGTAGGATTAGATCCGAATGAAAAAAAGAAAGTGAAAAAATACTCGTTGGGAATGAGACAAAAACTTGGAATTGCAATGGCATTATTGGATAATCCTGACATTATCATATTAGATGAGCCATTTAATGCTCTTGACAAAAAAAGTGTTTTGAATGTAAGAAATATTATACTTGCCTTAAAGGCAGATAATAAACTTGTTATTTTATCAAGTCATGATGGAGCGCTTCTTGAAGAGGTGACGGATAAGGTATATGAAATAGAGGAAGGTAAGATAGTTGAGTAAAGAAACTAATAAAAAGCATATAATAGTTGCAGCTTTTATTGTAATGGTAATCATAGCTTTTTATATATCAGCTGTAATGTATCAAACACATAAGTATCCAGCTCCAACTCTTGAAAGTGTAAATATTGATACGGATATTATTTGTGGTGAATATGTGTATAAAGCTACTGAAGCTGGATTTGTAAGTGACGAAAATGTAGGAAAATTGTGGCAGGAAGAAATAGAAGAATTTGGAGATGTTCGTGTGGTTTATGTAAAACTGATGTATGAAAGGATAGTTGAAAAGACGGATGCGTCAAGAATTACTCAATTAGGGGACTATACATTAGTTACTGATACATATAATCAGGCACCAGATTTAGTGAGATATATGAATTTTAATTCAATAGAAGAGCAAAGCAAGTCAACGGATAGTGTAGGAGACAGTAAAGAAATCTGTATAGTATTCACAATTCCTAAGGTACAGTTTACAGAAAAGCAATGGGAAAAGATGAAAATAGAAGATTTTAAATTGCATATATCAAGATATCCTGTTATTAAAGAAATAAAACTATAATTAGATTGTTATTAAAAGAAATTGGCGTAGAATATAAGCGGAGGTGATGTTATGAAGCGAGTATGCTTATATTCTATGCATTTTGGTTTATGTGTGTTATGTATCTGCACGATGGCTCTGGTTCTTAGTGGCTGCTCTGGCAGGAATGAGAAGCAGACAGGTGTGGCTGATAGAATGTCAGGTGAATCTGAAAAAAGAGGTTATAATCCAGAGATGGCCTTTGATTATGATGAACATGAGGATATAGAGGTTGATGATAACTATGTTTCAAGTCTGTGTTCGGAGGCTGTAAGAGAACTTGAAGTTATGTTTGGCCCGGCAGAATTCTACATAAGGGCAGAGAATAGTGGAGAGGACAGCTACACACTTAATATCATGTATAATGGTAAAGCCGCAGAATTTGACGATGACGAATTACAACAGATATATGCATACATAGGGCAGGAATATAAAGAAGTAAAACTCACAGGCATCAATATACAGAGTTGGTAGTTGAATAATTATCAGTGATATGTTATATTAATCGAGGCGTTGAATTGGGGACACCACTTTTCAAGACCAGCAGGTATGAAGCAAAGAGAGTTGATGATAATCGGCTTACAGTATTCATACAGGCGAACATACAACAGGCGTCGGTAATAATAGATTTCCGGCGTATTCATATTGTGAATTTTAGAGGCAGAGCCAGCTGGAAAGCGGCTCTGCCTTTTTGCGCGAGTAGCGATGAGAGAAGACATGGAAATTTCACAGTCGTGCTTGCACGAACTGTGAAATTTATATGGGCTCTCGAGGAGCACCGCGACAACGACAGAACGAGGTTCTGGAGTGTGAGCTACTCGCGCAAAAAGGCGAAGAGAAGCCATGTAAGCTGAAATGTGCTTGCACAGATTCAAACGCAAAGAATGGCGGAGAGAAGGAAAGGAGGCACAATGGTACAGATTAATGGAGAACAACAGGATGTTGCACTAGTTGCAGGAAAGACACTTCTTGCTTATGTAACAGAAGCTGGGTATGACCCGGTAGGTATTGTAATTGAGAAGAATATGGAAATAATTCATAGGGAAGATTTTGATAAAGTAAGTATTGAAGACGGAGACGTGATTGAAATATTGCACTTTGTCGGTGGCGGTCAGTTCTGACATAAAGGAACGAGTAAGAGAGTCAGATTGGACTTTAAAGCGGAGTGAGGCACGGATGAAGTCCAAAAAGGAAGTCAAAGTGCGCCGGATTGGACGTTGAAGCGGTGAGAAGGCACGATGAAGTCCAAAAGGTAAGCCAAGTCATGCGAGATTGGACTTTAAAGCGGAGTGAGGCACGGATGAAGTCCAAAAAGGAAGCCAAAAGAGCGGAGGATTGGACGTTAAAGCAGTGGGAAAGCATGATGAAGTCCAAAAAGGAAGTCAAAGTGCGCCGGATTGGACGTTAAAGCGGTGAGAAGACACAATGAAGTCCAAAATATGAAAGCCTAAACATAATCACAGACAACAGGAGGATATCAAAGATGGAAGACATGACCAGAAAAGAAGACATGAATAAGAAAGAAGATAAGCTGATATTAGGAGGACATGAGTTCAACAGCAGATTCATATTAGGTTCAGGAAAGTACAATGTGAATCTTATTAAGGCGGCAGTTGAGCAGGGCGGTGCTGAAATTATCACACTTGCTCTTAGACGTGCCAATACAGAGAATAAAGAGAATATTCTTGATTTCATACCGAAGGGAGTAACCCTTCTTCCTAATACTTCAGGAGCAAGAAATGCAGAGGAAGCGGTAAGAATTGCGAGACTCAGCCGTGAGATGGGATGTGGAGATTTTGTAAAGATTGAGATTATGCATGATGCAAAGTATCTTCTCCCAGATAACTATGAGACAGTGAAAGCAACAGAAATACTTGCTAAGGAAGGATTTGTTGTAATGCCATACATGTATCCTGATCTGAATGTGGCAAGAGATTTACAGAATGCCGGAGCTGCCTGCGTTATGCCGCTTGCCTCACCGATTGGAAGCAATAACGGACTTTCAACCAAAGCATTTATACAGATACTTATTGATGAGATTGATCTGCCAATTATCGTGGATGCAGGAATTGGCAAGCCTTCGCAGGCATGTGAGGCAATGGAGATGGGAGCTGCTGCGGTTATGGCTAATACAGCGATTGCGACCGCAGGAAATGTTCCGGCTATGGCAGAGGCGTTTAAGAAGGCTATAGAGGCAGGAAGAAGCGCATATCTTACAGGAATGGGAAGAGTTCTTGCAAGAGGTGGAAGTGCATCTGACCCATTGACAGGATTCTTACGCTAAATGTGGAACATTAAAATATAATAGAAAAGAAGGCAGAATAATGAACGAAGAAAATCAGGTGTATTTTATAGACAGTGACCAGCTTCCACCGGCTGCGTTAGAGAGAAAACATAAGTTAGAGCAGGACCCGTCATTCAGAACAGATTATATGAAATATCTTGATGACATGGAAATAATTGATTCAGATATTAAGGATAAAGTCTTAAAGGCAATGGATGAGTATGACTATGACTCATACACAGCCGCAGATGTAGAGAGAGCATTAAGCAAAGAAACATGTAATATTGAGGATTTTAAGGCATTGCTTTCACCAGCCGCAGCACCTTACTTAGAGCAGATGGCAAGAAAAGCAGAGAATGAAACTAAGAAACATTTTGGCAATACAGTATACATATTCACACCAATATATATAGCCAATTACTGCCAGAATTATTGTATATACTGTGGCTTCAACTGCTACAATAACATTCACAGAAAGAAACTTTCATATGAGGAAATTGAGCATGAGATGAAAGTTATTGCAGATACAGGAATGGAAGAAATCCTGATACTGACAGGAGAGAGCAGAAAATATTCAGACGTTGAATACATTGGTGAATCAGTTAAGATTGCAAGAAAATATTTCAAGAATATCGGCATAGAGATATATCCTGTAAATGTGGATGAATACCGCTATCTTCATGAGTGCGGAGTTGATTATGTAACAGTATTTCAGGAGACATATAATCCTGTCAAATATGAGACATTACATTTGTTAGGTCATAAGAGAGTATGGCCATACAGATTTGATGCACAGGAGAGGGCGCTTATGGCAGGCATGAGAGGAGCAGGCTTCTCGGCATTGTTAGGACTTGATGATTTCAGGAAAGATGCACTTGCAACGGCGCTTCATGTGTATTATCTGAACCGTAAATATCCACATGCCGAGCTGAGCTTAAGCTGTCCAAGACTCCGCCCGATAATCAACAATGATAAGATTAATCCGCGTGATGTGGGCGAAAAACAGCTCTGTCAGGTCCTCTGTGCGTACAGACTGTTCCTGCCATATGTTGGAATTACGGTGTCAAGCCGTGAGAGTGCGCAGTTTAGAAATGGAATAACCAAGATATGCGCAACCAAGGTATCTGCCGGGGTTTCAACAGGTATTGGCGACCATGAATCTAAATATACAGGAAAAGAAGATGGTGATGCCGGAGATGAACAGTTTGAAATCAATGATAACCGTTCATTTGACAGAATGTATAAGGATATGGAGGATGGCGGGCTTCAGCCAGTCGTGAATGAATACATTTATGTATAGAAAATATATATGTATAACGAACAAGCACCTTGTGAGTGGCAGCGGTGGCGCAGAGTGTACCATGGAGGAGTACATTATGCAGCTTGAAAAATGTGTGGCACTGCACCCATATGCCATGATACTTCGTGAAAAGGATATGGACAGGCAGGACTACAGAGAACTTGCCAGACACATACAGGTAATGTGCAGGAAAGCTTCTGTTAAAATGTTTGTTCACAGTGATATCAGTGCGGCAAAGTATGCAGACTGTGGAAATGTACATTTTTCAATGGAACATTTTAAACAAATGTGTGAAGAACAGGCAGATGTGATAAAGAGGCTTGATTGTGTGAGTGTATCGTGTCACAGTATGGAAGAGGCAGTGAATGCTGTCCGCGCAGGAGCAGACCAGATTGTGCTTGGAACGATATTTGAGACACAGTGCAAGCCGGGGAAGATGGGGGCAGGACTTAGTTTTCTTAAAGAAGTGTGTAGAGCGGCTCATACTGTTAATCCCACAGTAAAAGTTTTTGCGATTGGAGGAATTAAGCCTGATAACATTAAAAAAGTGCTTGAATCCGGTGCAGATGGCGGATGTATGATGTCATGGTTTATGCAACAAGATTAAAAAAATAGACAAAGAAAAACTTCTGTGATATAATTTCGCGGAAGTTTTTCTTTTTTAAACTTATTTAAACTTCATTTCGTATAATAATATATATAACTAAAGAAAGGGCAGAAAATTATATGAAAGACATGTTAAGACTAGGTACTAAAGATAGAAGAAAATATATATTTATAAGCGTGGTTGCAGTCTTAGTTATAGCATTAATAACTGTTTCGGTAATTGCTGTGCAATTAAGACATAATAAGAATGCAAAAAAGAAAAATATGGAAGAAACAACTGTACATACAATGATGGTGCAGGAAACTACAGTGCAAGAGACTACAGAAGAGGGAACCACAGAAGAGGATACAACGCAGGAAGAGAGTGCAGAAGTAGTAGACAGGGAAGTGGTTGAAGAATTTTTTGAAAATGAGATATCAACAGAAAATGAGGAAGCATTTGAGCTTCCACCAAGGCAGCTTACAGATGAATTTATCCCATATGATGGGCAGAAGAGAGAAATAACATGCTATGGGGATAGTATGATGGCAGGAGCAGGAAGTACAACTGAAGGAAAAGTAAATGGCATTGATATATATGGGTGGACTACACCTGTTACAATAGAAAAAATGACTAACATACCAACACATAATCTTGGGGGGTCAGGAGAAGATTCCAGTTATATTACTTTTCGTGCTGGTGGAACTAAAGTGTATATTGACAGGGATATTACAATAAGTGAGACTGACTCAGCAATAGCAAGTATTATAGATGAAGATGGAAATGTGTTTAAAGCGGATGATTATAGCGGATATGGATTTGATTATGATCCTTATCCGGGAGATATGTATATAAATGGTTATTTATGTGATGTTGATAACGCAGAAGATGGATACGTAAGTATAAAACTTACAAAGGGATATGCGGCATATGACAATTCTACTGATAATAGCGTTGTTATATATGAAAGTGAAACTGATACATATTCAAGACAGGAAGCAGATATAAAAGCAGAGAGTGATAAAGTAACAGAACATGACACAGTGACAAAAGAAACGGAGTCACAAACATCTGGTGAAAAACCAATGGAGAAACCAACAGAAAAATCAACAGAGAAGCCAACAGAAAAACCAACAGAAAAGCCAACAGAAACTTCAGGTGTAGAAAAAGTTACAATTTCTGGAGGAACACAGGCAATGACAAGGGCGTCACAGGAGAGAAGTGCCAAAGATATATTGATACTTGAAATGGGAAGTAATGGCGGATGGTCTAATAATTATAAACAGCTTATTCTTCAATATGATGATATAATACTTAATTCTGGATGCAAATATTATATAGTACTGGGAGATACGGATGATCCAGCTGATTCTGCAGATGCTAATCAGGGAGAGTATGGAGATGATGGTAATTATGTGGGAATCGGTGATACATCATGGGAAGCAGCGTTAAGACTTGCATATGGAGACCATTTTTTTAATACAAGAACATATATGATTCAGAATGGATTAAGTGACTGCGGACTCGATGCAACAACAGATGACCTTGAGAATTTCAAGAAAGGTAATATATCTGAACAATTAAGATATGACTGGACACATTTTAACTGTTATGGATATTATTCAAAGGGGATTGGTGTATACAAGAAAGGCGTAGAACTAGGATACTGGAGTTAGAATTTTACAAGAACTATACATGAATATGATTACACCTTTTACATGAAATGGTTATTATGAATATGCATTGAAGGGGGACAGCCAAAAGACGGGGATGGCTGTGGTTCTCGGATATGTAAATTTATTGACCATGAAATGTAAAAAGGTGGTACTCATATGGAAGTTGCTATCTTAAAGCATTCGCAGCGTAAGCTGCTTTTTTTATGCCATAAAATGTTAATTCGTAAAGAAAGTTTGAATAGATTGACAGTATATGTTATTATTTCGAGGTAAAATCAATAAGAAATATTAAAGAGAAATATGAATGTTTAACAAATACAGAAATATAAAAAATATTGGTCTTGTGTTAATAGGTCTTGCCTTAGTTATATTTTTAATAACCAATGTAAGAATCCGTTCTGTTGATTCCTACAGAAAGCAATTCAGTAATATGGCAGATTCGGGTCAGACGCAGCCAGCCAGACCAGATAATAATGATAGATTACAGGATGAAACCATCAGTACCGATAATGCCAATGCTGCAGTCAACGGCAGCTTTGATGGAACGGGTGATGGAACAGTTTCAGATGACAATTCTGCTTCTGACTCAACGGATAATATAACAGTTACAGATAATAATTCCGGTTCAGGTGGTAGAGAATCAGACAGGAGTAACGGAAACGCCATATCAGGTGGCAATGATTCAGAAAGCAGCAATTTAGGGAATAATACTTCAGGAAGTAACAATTCGGGAAATGATGATTCAGGGAATAATTCACAGAATACCAGACCGGCAGGCAAGGTAATCAGTTGTACTATAGAGATAAGATGCGATAATGCGACAGCGAGAAAAGATACTGTTAATCCGTCAATTGCATCACGTATCCCTGATGATGGAACTATACTTGAAGTTACAACATACACTGCAGTTGAAGGCTTTACTGTATATGATGTTCTTGCAGCAGTTACAGCAATGCATGATCCTGTAATTCCGATAGTTGCTAATTCCGATAAGTCGTATGTATCAAGCATTAATAATCTGTCAGAGAAGAATGTGGGACCACAAAGTGGCTGGACTTACAGAGTTAATGGAGTTTTGCCTATGATGGCGGCTAATCAGTATACAGTAAAAGATGGAGATGTAATAAAATGGATATACGTGTGCCAGCTGGGCGACAAGTAACTAAATATTCAGCATTTGCAGCAATGCATCCGTGGACGAATTTCATCTACATTGCACTTGTGCTGGTGATAACCATGTTCACAATGAACCCGGTAATACTGGCGGTTTCGTATGCAGGTTCACTTGCCCTTGGAATATATATGCAGGGTGGTTCTTTTATTAAGAAGAATATTATGATAACAATTCCTGTTGTTATATTCTCTGTGTTAATTCAGCCAATTTTTAATCACAGCGGAGTTACACCGTTGTTTTATATTAACGATAACATGGTATGTCTTGAGAATATAATATACGGCGCAGTTATAAGTCTTTTATTAATTGCAGTCATACAATGGTGTAGTGTTGCAGCCAGTTATCTTTCTTCAGAGAAAATGATGTATCTGTTCGGAAGTTTTATTCCTTCTGTTGGCATGATATTTTCTATGATATTAAGAATGATACCGCTTATGAGAAAGAGATACAGACAAATACATGACGCACAGATGGGACTTCGAGGAGTGGAGAATAAGAATGGCATCTTTGAAAAAATCGGACATTTTGCGAATGAATTTTCAACTCTTATAACATGGTCACTTGAAAGCTCAATGGAAACTTCTATGTCTATGGAGAGCAGGGGATATGGACTTAAAGGAAGGACAAGCTTTAACAGATTCAGATTCACACTAAAGGATACCTTTACGATAATTATAATGCTTGTATGTTTTGTGATGGCTGTTATTCCAATAGCAGGAAAGAAGCTTGCAGTATATTATCTCCCTGTAATATATTATACGAAATCAGGTGTAGAAGGAGTGCTGGCAGTTACAGCATTTGTAATACTGACAGTAATTCCGATGATAATAGAGATAACAGGAGATGTGCAGTATAAGAGACGAAGTTCATATAACGAAAGGTAATTGCATAATGACAGACACAATTATTAATGTTTCATCACTTTCTTTCGGGTATGCAGGAAGTGATGTATTGGTACTTGAAGATATAACATTTGATATAAAGAAGGGCGAGGTTGCGCTGATTATAGGTGCCTCGGGAAGTGGAAAGACTACGCTTCTTAAGATGCTTGATAAAAGCATGATTCCAGAGGGAAGGCTTAGTGGAAAGGCAGAATATTATGGCAGACAGATAAGCAGCTTAAGTCAGGCAGAAGCTGCAGTTAAGATTGGGTATGTCGGACAGAATCCTGACAACCAGATTGTTACTGATAAGGTGTGGCATGAACTGGCATTTGGACTTGAAAATCTCGGCGTGCCTAATGCAGATATAAGGCGCAGGGTTGCAGAAATGTCTGAGTATTTCGGAATTACCGGCTGGTATGATAAGAATACAGAGGAATTGTCTGGCGGACAGAAGCAGCTTCTTAATCTTGCTTCCATAATGGTTATGAGACCGGAGGTTTTATTGCTTGATGAGCCGACTGCACAACTTGACCCACTTGCTAAGAAGAAGTTCATAGACACAGTTCTGGAGCTTAACAGGGATTTTGGAATAACAATTATGTGTGTTGAACATAATCTTGCGGATATCTATTCTAAGGTGGACAGAGTGCTTGTGCTTGAGGATGGAAATCTTATATATAATAATACTCCGCAAAAAACGGCAGAATGTCTTGTTAAGACAGAGAATCCGCTTGTGTACGGGCTGCCTTCATCTGTAAGGATATATGAGGGGTGTAAGACGGATATTACATTTGAAACAGGCTGTCCTCTTACGGTTAAAGAAGGCAGGGAGTGGGTGGCAAGCCTTAATATTAAAGGAGACTCATATGTATCACAGGATAAGCATTATGAAGCTGGGGAAACAGCTGTTTCAGTTAAAAATGTGTTCTTCAGATACACTAAGAATTCTGCAAATGTACTTGAAAATATCAGCTTTGATATAGAAAAGGGCAGGATAACCGCTTTGCTTGGAAGCAACGGAGCAGGAAAGACGACGCTTTTAAGACTTATGTCAGGAATTAAAAAGCCTATATCCGGTAAGGTGAAGGTGAATGGAAGATGTGCGGTGCTTCCGCAGAATCCAATGGCACTGCTTAGTCAGATAAGTGTTGAGGAAGAGCTTGCATCGGCAGTCATGGATAAGGGGAATGTGTCTGTTAAGGATATGGACAGGAAACAGAGAATTGAACTTGCCTTTAATATGCTGGAGCAGACGGGACTTCTAAGGGTGAGAAAGCAGCATCCGTATGATTTGAGTGGAGGGCAGCAGCAGAGGCTTGCATTTGCAAAGATTCTGCTGTATGAACCGGATATTATTCTGCTTGATGAGCCAACTAAAGGAATTGACCCGTTCTTCTGTAAAAAGATGGGTGAATGGCTGGAAGAATTAAAGAATATGGGGAAAACTATTGTGATAGTTTCACACGATGTGGAATTCTGTGCATTATTTGCCGACAAATGTGGATTAATATTTGACAGAAACATAGAAAGTTACACAGATTCACACAGCTTCTTTGCAGGCAATATATTTTTCACAACGGATACTAACAGGATTATGTCCGATTTTTTCAAAGATTGTGTAACATGTGATGAAGCTGTTGAAGCGATTCACAGATGTTTAGAGGATAATAGATAATGAGTGTTAATTATATGCTTATAAGCATTATTATACTGGCTGTTGCAATTGCCATTCCTTTCTTTACATTTGAAAAGAGGAAGCCGAAGGCAAGGCATGTTGTGATGATTGCAGTTATGTCAGCTCTTACAGTTGTTGCTAATATAATATGTGCGTATACGATACCGTTTCATGCGGGTACAGCACTTGTCATAATAACAGGGATTGCATTTGGACCACAGACAGGATTTCTTACAGGTGTACTGTCAAGATTTGTATGTAATTTCTTTATGGGGCAGGGGGTATGGACTCCGTGGGAAATGGCTGCGTGGGGGCTGCTTGGTGTTCTTGCGGGAATTGCATTTTATAAGCCGGAGCTTGTCGGATACTTTGATGATAAGAAAGAGATTGTAAGAAAGCAGGCAAGAACAGGTCTGTCAGTTATGGCTGTTCCCGTTGTGTGTATGGTTGTGTCAGAGATTGTGGGATATATTGTATATATATTTACTGCAAAGCCGGGAGAGACATTCTTTGGGTGGAGGCTGTATGCTTTCGGACTTGCTGGAATTATTATGGCAGTTCTTCTTATGAGAAGCCGTATACCTTGTAATTTTATCACAGTGACAATATTTACATTTATAAGTGTGTTTGTTATATACGGTGGAATTATGAATATTGCAGCCATGATGATGAACAGCATATATACGGATTCAGGCAGTGCAAATATATCATGGGAGGCACTGAAACTTCTGTACATAACAGGTGCACCTTATGATGTAATGCATGCGGGTGGAGCGGCTGTATGTGCATTTCTTTTTGGTGATGGACTGCTTGGAAAGCTTACGCGTGCTAGAATTAAATATGGGTTATAGAGAGCTGCTATAATTTGGAAAGCCTACTATAATAGCATTTTTAGGCGATTGAGTGGGTTGATTGAGGTATATGAAGGAATTATTAAGGCGTGTGCCATAGTTAACAGTAATTCTAATAAAGAGTATAAAAGGGTAGCGTGGAAAGTA
>ENA-ORCN01001576-ORCN01001576.1-human-gut-metagenome-genome-assembly--contig:-NODE-1576-length-14989-cov-6.042315_pt1 | contig 14989 bp, 8 predicted proteins | sample MGYA00242984_ERZ507984 | MGnify/ENA primary metagenome ERZ507984 (study PRJEB26167, sample SAMN06115395) | human gut metagenome | host: Homo sapiens | place: China:Hubei | collected 2016-05-19 | study... | reverse complement strand
CTAGCTGTTCTTCCAGAACATGTTTGATTTCACTCATAATTTGACCCCCTTAAGCTTCTTTTTGTATTTCTCATGAAATGCATCCTGTATCTCAGGTCTGTCTTTATGATTAGGCATTACATTAATATCATTATCATTATCAAAAAGCACCACCCCATCTGAATCTATCCATGTAACCCTGAGATTATTAATTGGAAGCTTTACATCAGCATATTGCGACGACTTTTCAAAAACTCCGGTTTCCATGAGTACTTCAGCATTAGTTCTCAGTCCGGCCTGGACCTGTTTCTTAAACAGTCCATAATATATAAAAGTTATTCCGATAGCTGTAGCAAGAACCGCTATAACTGCTATTCCAATAAGCCTTAAATTAATCTTCTGCTTCATATATCCACCCTGTTCTGTCTGTCAATTATATCAGGCTACTCAATAACATATCCTACATTACGCACGGTTCTTATACGCGAGCCTGCATCACCTAACTTCTGTCTTAAAGTCTTAATATGCATATCCACAGTTCTTGACTCACCTTCAAACTCTGTTCCCCATACCTTAAGTACAATAGAATCTCTTGAAAGCACTATATTCTTGTTAGCCATAAGATATCTTAACAATTCATATTCTTTAAATGTAAGTTCAACCTGCTTTCCTGAGACCGTAACAGCATGCCTTTCATGATTAAGTTCAATCTCTCCAACATCCAGCACGCCTGCCTCGTCTGTTTCTGTTCTTCTAAGAAGTGCTTTAACTCTTGTAATAAGCTCCATTACAGAAAACGGCTTCTTAATATAATCGTCAGCACCATCCTCAAGTCCCTTTATCATATCAAGCTCTGTAGACTTTGCCGTCACCATAATAACCGGCAGTCTCTTAGTTGCAGAATTCAGTCTTAACTTCTTAATGATGTCATAACCACTTTCATCAGGAAGCATAACATCAAGCAACACAAGGTCCGGAAGAATCTCATCAAGCTTCTTAAAAAACTCTTTGGAACTTCCAAATGCACCTACCATATGTCCACTGTTCTTAAGTGCAATTGTCTCTATTTCCCTTATGCTTTCATCATCCTCAACTATGTATATAAGAGCCATATTCTCATCTCCTGTTCTAGTCAGCTTTCTTTAATTCCGGAAGCTGATACTGTTTATAATACTGTCTGCATTCTTTTGCAAACTGAGGATTATCCTCATTAGTAAGATGCTCCAGATATCCATGTGTTTCAAAACCATTATCTCTTACTTCAATCATACATACAGCAATATTAGAGCAATGGTCTGATACTCTCTCAAAATTCGTCATAATATCTTCGAGTATAAGTCCTGTCTCAATTGTACATCTGCCTTTTCTTAATCTGTTGATATGACGCTGCTTAATCTCTAAGTTCAGTCCATCAATAACCTGTTCTAACGGCTCAATATGCTTTGCTGCCTCAATATCCTGATTTTCAAAAACCTGTACTGTGTTACTAACTATATCATGTACCGCTTTTGCAAATGTTTCAAGTTCTTTTCTTGCATTCTGTGAAAAAGATGACTCCTTGCTGTTCATCTCTTTTGCAGATTTTGCAATATTAATCGCATGGTCAGATATTCTTTCAAAATCGCTCATGCAGTGAAGAAGTATTGAAAATGTATGATTATCATGTCTTGATAAATCGCAGTTACCAACCTTTACAAGATATGAACCCAGCTTATCCTCGTACTTATCGACATCTTCTTCCATTGCCACAACCTCATCATATGCAGTATCTGAATAATTATTAATAATGTCAAGCGCTTTATCTAGCGCTTTCTGTGACAAATGTGCCATCTTCACAGCCGTATTCCTGCATAACTCCATCGCAACTGCCGGAGTCTCTAAGAATCTTTCATCCAGTGCTGCAAGATCTGCTGCCACACCTGTCTGAATAACTTCCTCATGTTTTCCATCCGGAATAGAAAGAGTTGCAAGCTTCACAAGCAGATTAGAAAATGGGAAAAGTATAATTACACATCCGATATTAAAGAGACTGTGAATCACTGCTATTCCTGCTGCATTTGCCGGTGTTGATAAGAATTCAAAATGAACGAACATATTCAGGCTATAAAATATAACCATAAATATAACTGTACCAATCATGTTAAAATAAAGGTGTATCATTGATGCTCTCTTGGCATTCTTCTTTGCACCTACAGAAGATATAAGTGCTGTTACACATGTACCTATATTCTGTCCCATAATAATAGGAATTGCTGTTGCATAGTTAACCGCACCTGTTACACATAATGCCTGCAATATACCAACCGACGCAGATGATGACTGTATAACTGCTGTAAGCACTGTACCTGCAAGAAGTCCGAATAACGGATTAGAAAACAGTGTAAGCATACCCGTAAACTTCTCATTGTCAGCCAGCGGTGCAACTGCGCCACTCATAGTTTCCATACCGAACATAAGAATTGCAAATCCAAGAAGAATATTACCTATATCCTTTTTCTTAGAATTGTCCTTACAGGTCATAGTCATAATTATACCAATAACAGCAAGCACCGGTGAGAAGGATGATGGCTTTAAAAGATTAATCCATCCTGCTCCGCTTATACCTGTAAGTGATAACATCCATGAAGTCACTGTCGTACCAATATTGGCACCCATAATAATACCTACAGCCTGTGAAAGCTGCATAATACCCGAATTAACAAAGCCTACAACCATTACCGTAGTTGCAGATGATGACTGTATAACTGCTGTTACAGCCATACCAAGCAATACTGCCATAATTCTTTTAGAAGTCAGCTTTTCAAGTATCTGTTCTAATTTACCTCCTGACAGCTTTGCTAAGGAATCTCCCATGACATTCATTCCATATAAGAACAAAGCCAGTCCGCCTGCCATCGTAAGTACACCAAAAATATTCATTTTACATAAGCTCCTTTTTGAACGACTTTTTCACACATCATGTGTATTCTAAATGAGCATTGTAAAATGTATTATGTAAGTTATGTAAAATTTATGTAAAATTTGCAACTATGTCTTTTATACGGTCTATATTAACAGGTTTTGCAAGATGAGCATTCATCCCACAATCAAATGCAGCTTTTACATCATTAGAAAATGCATTTGCTGTCATAGCTACTATTGGAATATCCTTTGCGTCAGGGTGCTTCATTTGTCTTATTGCTCTTGTAGCCTCATATCCATCCATGTCAGGCATCTGTACATCCATAAATATAAGATCATACTGCCCCTTCTTTGAATGTCTGAACAAATCAACAGCTGCCATTCCGTTTTTTGCACAATCACAGGCTGCCCCCTCTTCCTTTAGAAGTTCTTTAAGCATATCTGAGTTAATACCATTATCTTCTGCTATTAGAAAATTCTTACCCACAAGTACATGATCCGGTTCATTCTCATGCTTTGGTATGTTATATCTGTTCCAGAGGTCTTTATTCGTATTAATATCCGCAATTCTGAATTCCATAGTTACCTCGTAAGTTGTTCCCACTCCCTGTGTGCTTAGTACCTTTATAGTTCCACCCATGAGATCAATAAGATTCTTGGTTATTGCCATTCCAAGTCCTGTTCCCTGGACTGCATCTGTAAGGCTTGTCTCTTCTCTTGTAAACGGTTTAAATATGTCTTTTAAATATTCTTCACTCATTCCTATTCCATTATCAGATATGATGAATTTGTATTTTACAATCTGTGGATTGGTAACTTTTATTTCTTTTATTTCAAATGTTATGTTACCGCCTTCTTCTGTATATTTAACAGCATTAGACAATATATTAATAAGTATCTGGCTGAGTCTTAATTTATCTGCGGTAATGCAGCAATATTCAACACCATCTGATTTCACAACAAATGTCTGGTTCTTCTTCTTTGCCTGCGGTCTGATTATATTGTCTGTCTCATTTATGATGTCAGCAAGATTCACATCACAAAGATTAAGAGCAGTTTTCCCTGACTCAATTTTACTCATATCAAGGACATCATTAATAAGACTCAGCAGATGCTGGCTTGAAACAACTATCTTTTCTGAATAGTTTCTGACTTTATCCGGATTATTATAATGTCTTAACATAAGCTGTGAAAATCCTACAATTGCATTCATAGGAGTTCTTATATCATGACTCATATTAGACAGGAACTGACTTTTTGCACGATTTGCTGCCTCTGCTGTATGAAGCGCATCTTCCATATGATTTCTTATCTGCTGCTCGTAAGTTCTGTCTGACAGAATTATTACAAGGACATCATCTCCGTCTTTATCCATATGATAACATCCCTGGTTAAATAGTCTGTATTCACTTGAATCTGCTGGCTTTATCCAGTATTCATTAACAGCAGATTCTCCTTTTCCCAGCTTCACAATATCATTCCATTCAGGAACTTCTCCCCTCTTTTCCAATTCTCCAAAATCTTTAAGGATACCATCATATTCACTGCTCCTTATTCCCAGAACTCTCTCGATATTTCTGCTTACATACAGTTTTCTCCAGTCTCCCCACGAAAGCATAATATACACATCATCCAGATTTTTAGCCATAATCGAAAATAATATATCCCGTCTTGCAATCTCATGATCCTTCTCACTTACATATCTTTTGTAATATGTATATAGTACTACACATGCAACCATAAGAAGCAGTATACCTATCTGTACTGCCATTATAACAGTTCTATGCTGAACCGCAAGAGAGCTTGAATTGGCGACGCTTATAGGAACCATTGATATAAGCCCCCAGTTATCAAATCCAATTGGAACATAAACAAGACAATACTGGTTTTCATCAAGCCTGAATACCATTTCTTCTGCATCTGAATTCTTTACACTTTTCATAAAACCATCCAGTGACTTACCGGAAATATCCGCATTTTTCAGATGATAAAATATATTACCACCTATATCCATGCTGCCTTCAGACTTTAATACGATATTACCATTAGCATATATTACATAACTGCTTGTGTCCTTTGAAAACGCTTTTACACCCAGTTCTTTATTAATAGCTTCTGTATTGTATGAAACCGCTATGGAACTGTATTTAAAACCACTAATATATGCCGGCTGGACAGGAATCGCAAAAAACATTACCTCATCACTTCCCGGAAGTGAACCATCCACCACAACATTTTTCCTGTCTATCACAAGACTTTTCCATGTATTTCCGAGTTCAAGATACCCCTTTTTACCTGACGATGACAAGTAATTACAGGCATCATCTATAAAATAAAATTCTGTGTAATGCCATTCATTCTTCCATTCTGTAAGAAACTTGCTGATGCTGTCTATATTTTCACCAGCCTCATCTATATAATCACCTGTCATTCCAAGCAGGTTCCACTGCTGCCCGGTTATCTGCATGAATTTTTCACTGACCTGTGTATACACTTCATTAAGATTCTTCGAACTTGTCTCATACAGTTCTCTTCTGACTGTAATGGAATAATTAAGCATTATTACGCCTACACACGCAAATACAATTATTGCCACGCCTACTGCTGCAAAGAAATATTTTCTATACTCATTCTTCTTCAATTGACCTGTTTCCTTTCTCAAGATAATCAGCTCTTCTGTATATACGCTTCTGGTGCAGCCAGTCTGCCTCCATCAGCAAAATACTGTATCCATTGTTGTGCTACATTTGTTGTATGAGCTATATATCCATCATATTTTTCGCCTTCCCTGATGTCTGCCTCAGCCTTATACATATGAACTCCGCCATGCTTTGACATATCATAATTATATGCACGTTCCAACAAAGTATGACCAGAAACGTCAACATAACAGAAAGAATATATTTTTTCGTCTTCTACTGACTTTCCATCTGTAAGAATATCCTTTAGATGCATATCGCCCTTATCATCTCTTGATATCTTCATTGTAAATCCGCTTGATGCCAGCAGCGTATCCCATGATATCGGGTCGTCATCCCGTCCACAGCCTTCCACAAGGCACCGCACAACATCTTTAATCTCAGCACCTGTTGCATCCTTCGTATAAAACTTCACACCTCCGCCCATTAGAAGTGCCTGTAATTGTGCTGCTGTATAACTTCCCTTATAGATGTCTCCGGCATTCATGGCAGCAGGTGCAATCAGCATATCCACATTACATATTTCCCGGAGTGTATTAACCCTCACCGAAAATGCCTCACTTCCTGTATCTGATATTCTCCACTGATATTCCCTGTCAAACGTGGTGATAACCGGAGATTTTTCTTTTACCGCATTGTAGTTATTGTTAAACACTTCCACCGCCCGCGTGGCATCCACATCTCCTGCCAGCATTTTCTGTACTGCTGCGCAGCTTGCCCGGCACACACTGTCATTCCTTATATATGTATACATATGATTACTTTCAATATAAGGAATCAGGTTAGAAAATATGTCCTGCACATCTACATTTACATTTTTATTATACACAACAACCGACTGTATTCTGTCTGCCATTGCATTCATTACATCACTGCCAAACATATATCTTACTATGTCTAGTGCCAGCTCTTCTTTTTTCCCTGCTCCTTTAAGTTTTCCATTCATAGCTATTGAATATCCGGGTGTACTGAAATACCAGTTATCATTATCTGTCTCCCCAAAATATGGCAAAAGAATGAGATTATTCATTCCCTCATCCTGATACTCTGCAATATTAGTGCTCTGTCGTATCATTGCAATCTTCCCGGACACAAAATCCTGGAATATACTTGAATATCCTCTTTTTGTGTCATCTGCCTGTGCATCAGTATCTTTCAAAACCTGTCCAATTCTCGAGAACAACTTCACACCCAGCTCATCCGGTATGTGATCTATATTTCCATCCATTGCTTCATAACGCCAGATGCGCCCTTCTGTACTTTGTAACAATGGAATAGACCACGCCTGTAACATATATGAATCTGTATAATCATATTTATAATCTGTTGCAAACCCTCTTATCCCATATTCACTGAACTTATTACATGCTTCAACAAATGTTACATAATCATGAGGCAGCTCTATTCCATATTTCTCAAAAACTGCTGTATTGGCAAGTATCCCCTCCACGCTCGCAGCACCAGGAAGCCAGTTCACAGAACCATCTTCATTGGTAAATCCATCAAGATATACCTTATAAAACATGTTTGTAATATCTGTACATGAAAAATCATATAGATAATCCCTGGGATTAATATCATAATCATCATCAGACGAAGACGTCTGTGTCCATGATGATGCATCTATTATTATATCCGCAAGATCATCATTAAGCGCTGCATCATTAAGATACTGTGCTCCTCCCCTGCTTATGACAAAATCAAATTCAACATCCGGAAAATGTTCTTTCAACATTTTTCCTACACTTGCAAGCCAGTAATCCTGGTCAAGCTGTACAACTATTCTCTGTTTTTCTTCTCCACTGTTTCTTAATGGTATACTACATGACAACAGCATACTTACAATCAATACTGTTACCAGTAAAACACATATTATCCGTTTCATTCTATCCTCCAAAAAGACTTTACCCTTATGTTTTATATAGATAATACAACGTATGCATGTCGAATTATGTCGAATAGGAGGAGAAATCAATAAAAAACCTGCATGGAATGCGCTATTTGCAGCCATACAGGTCTTTTTATATTTACAGTATATACATGTATTTCATATTCTTTTAACACATATCAGGCTTGTTCCATAGGTTGAGCTTCGTTCCGAGTCCCATTTTCACAGCATTTTCATAACACACCTTACCCCAGGCAACATCTTCTACAGGCATTCCTCCAACAGAATATACAATTATCTGATCATCACTGTCTCTTCCTGATGCATTGCCAAGCAATATATCTCCCATATCAGTAATATCACTTTTACTTATAATTCCATCATGGCACATATCTGTAAACTTTGCACCTATTATGTTAATTGAACCAAATGTCGGATATGGATATTCCTCTGCCCATGCCTCGTAAAGCTTTATATTATCAACTACCATCTTACATTTTTCTTTGAGAAAATCTGTCTCCATATCAAATGCACTTGGAGCAACAATAAGCGCTCCCGGCTTTATCCATTCACCTTTGACATATGCATATTTTGACGGATTTGTTCCTGCTGTGGCTGCAAATGATATAACATCACTGTCTCTTACCAGAGTTTCTATATCATCTACCACTGTTACAGTTGTAAGCTGTGGATATGCAGCTTTGACATATTCAAGGAAACTGTCTAATGATTTCTTTCCTCTACCTTTTACCTTAAGTGTATCAAGCTCTGGGCATGTTGCCATAAATGCATCAAGACTTGTTTTTCCCATTACACCAGGGCCATATATTGCTCCCGTCTTAGCACCCTTTGGTGCGAGATGTCTTAAACCCACTCCAGGAATTGCGCCCGTCCTGTAGGCACTAAGAAGATTACCACTCATAAGGCATACCGGTGCGCCGGTTGTCTTGTCGTTAAGCATAACCATAAGTATTGACCTTGGCAGACCAATTTCCTTATTAGCAGTATTAGAACCATACCATTTCATACCAGCCATATCAAATGGTCCTCCTATATATGCCGGCATTGCCATAAATCTTCTATCTTCTCCTACATTCTTTGGCATATTCGGAAAAGGAGATTCATTAGGGAATGTTACCATACATCCATGAGAATTATGGTTTTCACCTCCCATTACGAAATCACCCTTTGTAAGACATTTAAGAACGTCTTCCATTGTGTCTATGCATTTAGGCATATTCTTTACGCCAGCCTTTATCATTTCCTGTTCATTAAGATATAAAAAATCAACTTCCGGATACATAATAATTCCTCCTCTATAATCCGCAGCCTATGACTGCTTCCATCATTATCTCTACAAACTGTGTCGGTCTGTTAAGTGCAGGTGTTCCAACCACTGTGCATAATGGTCTGATATCATGAAATATCTCTGAATATGCTCTTGATATATCTGCACACATTTTCATATCTACAGCAAACACATCTACTTTAATAACATCTCCAACACCTGCACCAGCCTGTCCAATAAGCTTTACCTGCTTCTCAAGTACATATCTGGTCTGCTCATAGGCATTTTCTCCATACACTGTACCATCCGGCTGTACCGACGTTGTTCCACCAACATATATATGGTCACCAACCTTTACCATTCTGCTGTATCCTACTTTTTCTTCTAATGGAGCTCCTGATGAATAATTTACTCTCTTCTCTGCCATTTAGTTTACCTCTCCTTCTGCACCTGCAAGTGCCTTTTCTTCATTTTCCTCCTTTACAAATTCATTGAACTTGACAGAAGCATCATTTATCACTTCAACCGGTACCGGCTGGAATGGGCTTGCTTTCATAACTCCACATACCCAGATTATTGAATAAATTACAAGTCCGGCAAATAAAACTCCACACAACTCAAATATCTTAATTCTGGTATCTCCTGTTGATATATTCCATATCATGTATACATTTCCAAGAATACCTATTATCTGAGGTATTCCGCCTAATGTAAGCCACTTTTTCCTTGGATATTCAGGATTTCTCTTTCTGAGTATAAGCACTGTTACATGTACAAGGCAGTATGTTAATAACCAGAAGCATGAACCTGACAATAACAGAAAACTTACACCCTCTGTTGCTCCAAGTCCTGAAGCAATTATTCCTGCAACGAATACAAACAGCACTACAAGTCCGACCCATGCTGCGCCTCTCTTGTTTGTCTTAGCAAATACTGATGGCATCATGCCTTCCTCGCCCATACCCTGTACAATTCTTGAAACAGAGGCATATACTGTATTAATTGTCGAAGCTGCTGCAAGTATGGTTATAATTCCCATCCATATACGTCCTGCATTGCCTAAAAGGTTAGTAGCGTATGTCATATGAGGAGTACCTGCCGGGTCATTGGCAAGAATATCAAGACTTACATATTTAGTCATTCCTATACCAAGAATGCTCTGTACAAAAAATAGTAAAACCAGACCTATTGTCATAGAAAGAAGTACATCTCTTCTTGGATTCTTCAAATCCTTTGCTACCGGAATAATAAACTCAACACCTATAAACAGCCAGAATGCAAGTGCGGCATATGAGCAAAGTCCCTTAAATCCGCCTATCTGTTCAAATGTTGGTGCATTTGCTGCATAATCAACAACATTTGAGCTTATTCCTAATTTACATACACCTATTAATCCAATAAGAACCATTGAACCGATAAGCAGGAATACTACTATGTTCTGTACCTTTGAAAATATATCTACACCAAAAAGATTAATCACGAGAAACAATGCCATTATTATAATTGATATTATCCTGTTATCTACATGTGGCAGAAACAGACCTTTTAAAACAAGTCCGCAAAGTGTAATCTCTGCTGTCATGCTTAATATTTCTGTAATTACATAGGCTGACAGATTACCAATTAATGATGGAAGTGGTCCCATACCAGCCAGAAGATACTGTCCTGTACCGCCCTGAACTCTTGGCATAAGTCCATTCAGTTCTGCAAATGATATTCCAATAAACCAGTTCAGCACCATTACTGCAAATAGCGGAATGATAAACCATCGGCCTATCGAACCCATTCCTGTTCCCAAAGAAACATGACAGCTTGTAGCAACAATAAGTCCTACACATATTGCCACGCCACTTCCTAATCCTAACTTTTTCTTCATAAAACCAGCTCCCTTCCTTTTTTGCATGATTAATTATTAACAAAATAAACAATAAAGGCGCCGCACACCAGATGTACGACGCCTTTGTCTTTGATTTATTAAGTTTATGATATAGATACTACAGTTTTTTCATGAAATTGTATTGTAAAAAAAAGAACTGTAATGTATTATTTCTTAATAAATAATCAGAATATTACTATAATACAAGACATAAAGGAGGGCTTATGTGTACAGCAGCTACTTATAAAACTAAAGATTTCTATATGGGAAGAACACTGGATTATGAATTTTCTTATGGTGATGAGGTGACTGTCACACCTAGAAATTATCCTATTAATTTCAGATTCATGGGAGTAAGGAATAACCACTTTGCGATGATTGGAATGGCACATGTCGCTGATGATTATCCTTTATATTATGAAGCATTTAACGAAAAAGGGCTTGGCATGGCCGGTCTTAACTTCGTTGGCAATGCGGCTTACAACGAACCGGACCTAAGAGGTCTTAACGGAGAGAGTAATATTGAAAATGTTGCCGTTTTCGAATTCATTCCGTGGATATTATCGCAGTGTGCGACAATTGATGAAGCTAAAGAAAGACTTAAATTTATTAATCTTACCAACACTCAGTTTAATGAAATGTTTCCATGTGCTAATCTCCACTGGATTATTGCTGACAAGGAAAACTGTGTAACTGTTGAATCCATGTCAGACGGACTTCATATATATGATAATCCTGTAGGGGTGCTTACTAATAATCCGCCATTTAACATACAGATGTTTAATCTTAACAATTACATGGGTCTGTCTGCAAAACAGCCTGAGAGCAATTTCTCAGACAGACTTGAATTCAACAGATACAGCCGTGGTATGGGTGCACTCGGACTTCCTGGGGATCTGTCATCTCAGTCAAGATTCGTAAAAGTTGCTTTTACTAAGATGAATTCTGTTTCAGGTGACGATGAGAAATCAAGCGTAAGCCAGTTCTTTCATATATTAGGCAGCGTAGACCAGCAGCGTGGCTGCTGCCAGCTAGACGATGACAAATACGAGATAACAATATATACCTGCTGCTGCAATACAACTAAAGGCATATATTATTACACATCATATGACAACCATCAGATATGTGCTGTTGATATGCATAAGGAGAACCTTGACGGTGATAAGCTGATTCGCTATCCACTTATTACTGATGGCGAGATAAGGGCTGTTAATTAAGTAAACATTCAATCCTCTCCTTGCCAACTTCCCAGAATATGTTATTATATGATAGATTATTACAAGTGTTTAAAGCACAGAAAGAGGAATATATGTTAGTTTATGACGCTAATGCCAATTCTGGCAGCAATGCCGGTTTTGAGTGTACCTATACAACTTTTAAATCTGACAATTCTACAGCTTCACCAGAGAACCCAATCCTTGTTCTGGATAATTCTGAGAAGCAGTGGGATGAGACATCTTATGGTTTATTCACTAACCCTTATAAAAAAACTGCATTCGATTTCCAGATTGATGGTGAGTCTTTTACAAGCAATATCTTAAAGATTGATTCAAGATTTACAAGCCTTATCAAATGGCTTGGCGAGAACAGAGTTAAAGTAAAGCTTACAGGTGCTAACACATCTGAAGGATACAATGTATACAAGATTCAGGAGGTTGCATTTGGCAATGGTAACAAGTTATCTGCCGAAGACGGTTTTCTTCAGTTTATGATTGAAAGATTATTAGAGAGCAGTGCCGTTGCAGAAGACAATAGTGAAGAGCCTGATGAATCTGCTGATGATATGAAGCTTACAAGCCTTACAAGCATATCAGATTTCCTTAACTGTGCAGGAAGTACACTTCCTGAAAATATCCGTTTATGGGCAAGACGCAATCTTGTTGTTGCCCGTTCAAGTGAGGTAACTCCTGAAGAGAAAAGACATGCACAGAGAGCACTTTCTATCATGCTTAATATTAAGTGGAAGAGCAATTACTTCGAATCAATTGACCCTGTGGAAGCAAGAAGAATTCTTGACGAAGAGCTTTTCGGTATGGAGAGTGTTAAGCAGAGAATCATTGAAACTGTTATTCAGATTAACAGAACACACACTCTTCCTGCATACGGTATCCTTCTTGTAGGTCCTGCCGGAACAGGTAAATCACAGATTGCCTACCTTGTTGCCAAGATTCTTAAAATGCCTTGGACAACACTTGATATGAGTTCTATTAATGACGCAGAACAGCTTACAGGAAGTTCAAGAATATACTCCAATGCAAAACCTGGTATTATCATGGAAGCATTTAATATGGCTGGTGAATCTAACCTTGTATTCATTATCAACGAGCTTGATAAGGCTACTTCAAGCAATGGCAATGCCAACCCTGCGGATGTACTCCTTACACTCCTTGATAATCTTGGATTCACTGATAATTATATGGAATGTCTTATCCCAACTTCAGGCGTATATCCTATCGCCACAGCTAATGATAAGGATAAGATAAGTGCACCACTTCTTTCTAGATTTGCAGTAATCGATATTCCTGATTACACAAGAGAAGAAAAGAAGACAATTTTCCTTAAATATTCACTTCCTAAGGTTCTTAAAAGAATCGGTCTTCACGAGGATGAGTGCCTGGTGCTTGATGACGGACTTGACGCTGTTCTTGATTACTGCAAGGATACTACAGGTATCAGAGACCTTGAACAGGCAGCAGAACATCTAGCAGCACATGCACTTTATATGATTGAGGTTGAGCATGCCACAAGCGTTTCATACACAGCAGACATGGTAAATGAACTCTTTTAATTAAATTATCCAGGTCTGATAACAAATACATGATATACAATAAGGAGCTGCTATCACTACGATAACAGCTCCTTAAATAATCTTTACATATGTAATTATCAGTCATTTCTTAACTTGAACTGTGCAACCATCTCACTAAGAGTTGTAGCCTGTGCTGTAAGCTCTTCACTTGTAGCCGATGTCTCCTGTGATGTTGCTGAATTAGCCTGTACAACTTCTGCAATTCTTGCAATTGCAACATCCGCCTGCTCCATACCTGCAGCCTGACTTGTAGATACATCTCTCATCTTCTTGGCACTCTCTGCGATAGACTGAACGCCATCAACAACTTCCTTAAGTGAATCAGATGCCTTAGCAGCAATCTTATTACCTTCTCCAACCTCGTAGATAGAAGCTTCTATAAGATTTCTTGAATCTACCGCTGACTTAGCACTCTGCTCTGCAAGTGTACGAATCTGGTCAGCAACTACTGCAAATCCTCTGCCTGCATCACCTGCTCTTGCAGCCTCAATGGAAGCATTAAGTGAAAGAAGGTTAGTCTGGCTTGCAATACTTTCAATCTCTGAAATGATATTGCCAATCTTCTCAGAAGCCTCACTGATACGAGCCATTGCCCCCATAAGAGCTTCCATGCTTTCTCTGCTGTTTTCTGCTGTATCAGCATATCTCTCTGCTTCTTTATATGAATTTTCCAGCTGTTCTGCTGTCTTCTGTATACCTTCATTAAGATCATTAATGGTTGCCTGCATCTCTTCGACTGTTGCAGCCTGATCTGTTGCACCTTCTGCAAGCGACTGTGCAGCATCTGAAAGATTAGCAGAACCTTCTGCCACCTGTTTAGAAGCATCTTCAACACCCTTTAATGTTGAATTCATCTGACGGTTCATGTTACGAATTCCAAGTAACAATGCATTGAATGCACCTGTATACTGATCTTCATGTTCGGTTGCGATAGCGAAATTACCATCTGCCATCTCTCCCATAAGTTTTCCGGCATCACTGATAATATTATGTAATCTTTCTGCCATAGCATGTGCACTATCTATGAGATCGGATATCTCATCTTTAGTCTCAACTTCAGGGAATGGTGAATCCAGATCTCCCTGTGCAAATGTCTCGAATCTGGCCATCATTCCATCTAACGGCTCTTCTATACTCTTTGCAATCGCATGTGCTGCTTTAGAAGCAACAACAACTACCGCAGCTATAATTCCAATTGCAGCAACAATCGCTATTATAAGAAATATTTCAAGCTTTAATTTTTCTGCATCACCTTTAGCAACATTAGTGTCCATAAGTTCATTAAGTGCATTATCAAGTGCCTCATACTTAGGTGCCGTCTCATTCAGCATCATCGACTGAGCCTTCAGTGACTGATTAGAATCTGTCGTAGCTCCCAGCTTTATAACTTTCTCATCAATTTCCTTATATTCAGCCCACGCCTTATCAATCTTATCCATACATTCCTTGCCAGCCTTACTAGACATTATAGGTCTTATCTGTTCAAGCTTGGCTTCAAATGCTTCGACATGCTCATCATGCTGCTTTTTCATTGAGCTGATAAGGC
>ENA-ORCN01001572-ORCN01001572.1-human-gut-metagenome-genome-assembly--contig:-NODE-1572-length-15007-cov-6.844139_pt1 | contig 15007 bp, 16 predicted proteins | sample MGYA00242984_ERZ507984 | MGnify/ENA primary metagenome ERZ507984 (study PRJEB26167, sample SAMN06115395) | human gut metagenome | host: Homo sapiens | place: China:Hubei | collected 2016-05-19... | reverse complement strand
TGTTGTGCCACAAGCAAAGCTAGGGTACAAGGGGGCGCGCCTGATGGCGTCCAGCCCCGCTTTTTCGGGGCGTAATGGAATTTTTCTCCACCATCCGTCAGGAGAGGTCATGGATATAATTCAGTTCTTCATCGATTTTGTGCTGCATATCGACTCCCATCTGCTGGAACTCGTGATGCGCTACGGAACCTGGATTTATCTTATTCTGTTCATTATTGTGTTCTGCGAGACGGGCCTCGTGGTCGTCCCCTTCCTTCCGGGAGACTCGCTGCTTTTCGCTGCCGGTGTTCTCGCAGGTGCAGGGCTTATGGGCTATTTTTCAGCCATGGGCATCTTCCTGCTCGCCGGCGCTTCCGGAGACTGCGTGAATTATATTCTGGGGCATTTTGCCGGACCGGCCATATTCAGGAAGGAGCACCGTTTCATAAAGAAGGAATATCTGGTTGCGGCTCATGCTTTTTACGAACGCCATGGCGGCAAGGCTATTATCCTTGCCCGCTTCATTCCCATCATCCGCACGTTTGCGCCCTTCGTGGCCGGCATCGCGCGTATGCATCCCTATGTATTCTTCTTTTATAATATTATAGGATGCATCCTCTGGGTGGGAACCCTCGTGTCGACCGGTTACTTCCTCGGCAATCTCGAGTTCGTGCGCACCCACTTCAGCGTCATTGTTTACGCTATCGTCCTTATTTCTGTTATCCCGGTCTTTGTGTCAGCAGTGAGGGCCAGGATGATGAAGGGCAAATAATCAGCAAAAAAAGAGGAACAGGTGCGTGGCCACAGGCCTTCTTGTGAAGTGCGCCGTTGTGGTGTATTGCGCCGTTTCTGCAGGCGCGCCGGCCATGAAGAAGCGCGGCCGGGACGCCGGAATCAGGAGGAAAACAATGATCACTGTGCATGATATCCGCGCCAGACTCACCCAGGACAAACCCACCGTGGGCACCTGGCTGCAGATTCCCTCTCCGGACGTGGCCGAGCTAATGGCCAGGGCCGGGTATGACTGGGTGGCCGTTGATATGGAACACGGCTCCTTCAGCCCCAGCATTCTGCCCGATGTGTTCAGGGGTATCGAGTGCGGCGGAGCTGCGCCTTTCGCCCGTCTTCCCGAAGCGACGAAACAGAACATCAAGTTTGCGCTGGAGGCAGGCGCACAGGGCCTCATTTTCCCGATGATCGAGAGCCGTGAGCAGCTTGACAAGGCCATCGGCTGGGCCACCTATCCGGGCCTTGATGACTGGGCCGGCGAAGGACAGCACCCCTCTGAGTACCGCGGCGTGGGCTACTGCCGCGCCAATGTCTTCGGAAAGGATTTTGATGCCTACCGTGCCGGTGTGGCCAGGGAAGTGTTCCTTGTGGCCCAGATTGAGCACATCCGTGCCGTGGAGAATCTCGAGTCCATCCTGTCCCATCCCCGCCTTGACGCCATCATGGTCGGCCCCTATGACCTTTCCGGATCCATGGGGCTCACGGGGCAGTTTGATCATCCGGATTTCCAGGCGGTCATGGAGAAAATCAATGCTACCTGCGCGCGCATGCACGCCCGCATGGGACTGCACATCGTGCAGCCTGATCCAGAAGAGCTCAGGCGCCAAACCGCAGCGGGCGCCCGTTTTATCGCCTATGGTATCGATACCGTGTTCCTGTGGCGTTCCGCGCAGCGCCCCGAATAGGGCGCCAGCCCTGAGACAAGGAGAATGACCTTGAAAATTACAGTTTTCGGCGGATCCGGCTTCCTCGGTTCGCATATCTGCGACAAACTTTCCGAAGCCGGCCATGAAGTGACCATCGTTGATCTTCAGCCCTCACGCTGGCTGCGTCCCGATCAGAAGATGATCGTGGGCAGCATCCTTGACGAGAATATCACGGACAAAGCCGTGGAAGGCGCTGACGTCGTCTGCGATTACGCGGGCATCGCCGATATCGGCGAGGCCAACAACAGACCCGTCGACACCGCGCGTATCAATGTGGTTGGCAACGTTATGGCCCTGGAGGCCTGCCGCAGGCATAATGTCAAGCGGTACATCTTCGCCAGCTCCCTGTACGTGTACGGCAAATCCGGCGGCTTCTACCGCTGCAGCAAGCAGGCCTGCGAGCTTTACATTGAGAACTACCAGGCCATGCACCATCTGCCGTATACCATCCTGCGCTACGGCTCCCTGTACGGCCCCCGCGCTGACAACCGTAACGCCATCCACCGTTTCGTGCATGAGGCCATGACCACCGGAACGATCACCTATTATGGCGCTCCCACCGCCCTGCGCGAATATGTTCACGTTGATGACGCGGCTCAGGCCACTCTCGAGGTGCTGAAACCGGAATTCGCCAACCAGAACATCATCGTGACAGGCAACCAGCCCATGCGCGTTGGCGATCTGTTCAAGATGATCGGCGAAATTCTGGGAAAGGATCTCCATATTCAGTACCAGAACGATCCGAACAGCGGCCATTACCAGATCACGCCGTACGCCTTCATGCCCAAAGTCGGACGCAAACTCGTCCCCCCGCTGACCGTCGACCTCGGCCAGGGCATCCTCCGCGTCATGGAAGAAGAACACAAGGCCGAGCATCCCGAACTCACGAGCGAGGGCGGTTATCTCGTGCCCACCGATGACTAATTTTTGAGGAAACAGCATGAACATTATCGCCATTATCCCCGCCCGCATGGGCTCAAGCCGCTATCCTGGCAAACCTCTGGCTCCCATTCACGGTATTCCCATGGTCGGACATGTGGCCTTCCGCACAGCCATGAGCAAAATCCTTTCCGACTCCTACGTGGCCACCTGCGACACCTGCATTGAGGACTACTGCAAAAGCGTCGGCCTGAAGTGTGTCATGACCGCTGACACGCATACCCGCTGCTCCACGAGAACCGCTGAGGCCCTGCTCAAGATTGAGGCTGCCACGGGAAAGAGGGTGGACATCGTTGTCATGGTTCAGGGAGACGAACCTATGGTTCTGCCCGAGATGATCGACGCTGCCGTTGAGCCCATGATCAAGGATCCCTCCATCAACGTCGTCAACCTCATGGCTGACATGGCGACCGTCAAGGAATTCGAGGATCCCAACGAGGTCAAGGTCGTGGTCGACCGCAATAACGACGCGCTGTACTTCTCCCGCGAGCCTATTCCCTCGCGCAAAAAGGGTGTCGACAAGGTTCCCATGCGCAAGCAGGTGTGCATCATTCCTTTCCGCAGGGATTACCTTCTGCACTTCAATGAAATGGAGGAAAGCCCCCTCGAGATCATCGAGTCCGTCGATATGATGCGTATTCTCGAGCACGGCGACAAGGTGCGCATGGTCCCGACCACGGCCCGCACCTGGAGCGTCGACATGTCGAAAAGCTCATGACTGGCGATCCCCTCATGGCCAAGTACGCGAAGAAATGAATCTGAACCAGCGAATAAAGGCGGCCCTGGGAGAGCTCTGGACTGCCCTGTTCGGCTGGATTCCGACCCCCGCCGGTACACTCCTGCGCGGTCTCTGCTGGAAATACTGTTTCCGGCAGTGCGGCCGTGTCAGGTTTGCGACGGGGGTCTCCTTTGCCGGCATGGGCAGCATGTCCTTTGGCGACGGAGTGCGGATCGGCCGCGGCTGCGTTCTGACAGCACAGGACGGAACGCTTGAAATGGCCGACAGAGCCGCGCTTTCCCCGAACGTTCACGTAAGCGCCGATTCCGGGACCATTATCATAGGCCGGTGCACGGCCGTGGGCCCCGGAACGGTCATCCGCGCTGCCAACCACCGTTTCGACAGATGTGATATTCCCATCATGGAGCAGGGACACGTCCCCGGAAAAATCGTCATTGGCGATGACGTGTGGATCGGCGCCAACTGTGTCATCACCCCGGATGTGACCATAGGAAACGGTGCCGTCATCGGCGCCGGCGCCGTTGTCACGCACGACGTGCCTCCTTTCGCCATCGCAGCCGGCGTGCCGGCGCGCGTCATAGGCGACCGCAGGAAGGCGCGGCAGGATTCCGGACCGCAGTCCGGCAGGGAGAAGAAGTAATGTCCTTAGCATGTATCGTATTTGACTGTGACGGCGTCATTCTGGACAGCGTGCCCACCAAGACCCGTGCGTTCGCCTGCCTGGCTGAGCCCTACGGCGCAGAGGCCAGGGACCGCTTCGTCATGTACCACATGACCCACGGAGGCGTGAGCCGCTACCGCAAGTTCGCCTGGTTTTTCTCTGAGATCCTGGGACGGGAAATCACGCCTCAGGAGTCCGAGGAATGGGGAAAGCGTTTTGCTTCCTATTCTCTGGAGGAAGTGAAGCGCTGTCCTCTCATTCCGGGCGTGGAAAAGGCTCTTACCGACTGGGAAGGCAAGCTCCCCATGTGCGTGTGTTCAGGCTCTCCCACGGAGGAACTGCGTTCCATTCTCGACCTGCGCAAGCTTTCGCACTTCTTCCGGCTTATTCTTGGGTCTCCGCCTGCCAAAGCCCAGGTCCTCGCCAATATCGTCAGGGAACTGAAGCTTGATCCTGCCGATGTTCTCATGGTCGGAGACGCAAGCACGGATCGTGACGCTGCCGAAGAGGTAGGCACGCAGTTTTACGGGCGCGGACCGGCTCTCAGGAACGATGGCACCTTCCCCTGGGAAGAGAATCTGGAAGGCCTCAGCAGCTGGATAGGCAGCCATGTCCGCTAGAATTCCGGGACGGCTTGCTCTCTCCGCGCTCATTGCCTGTCTGGTTTTCGGCGGCGGCTGCCGGGATGACAGTCAGCAGAAAGGAACCACTGAGCAGGCTGCGTCAGAGCAGCAGGAACAAACCCACGCCAGGGGGGAAGAGCCTGCCGCAAAAACTGCTTCCGGCAGCGCTGAAGTCTATCCGCTCACCCAGCCCGGACCGGAGGCGACGCCGGAGGAACAGGCATCGGCCCAGGAAGCGGTCACCTATGCCAACACCGCCGGGGCAGTTATCGTCGACGGCGTATGCGGACGCTATCCCATGCAAATCATGAGGATGGTGGAAGAGTACAAAACGCTTTTTGCGGCTGATCGGATTGCCGGCCCGGAACCAGCCCAGGACTGTGCGGTAAAGGGTGTGCCCGCGCCGGAGGCGGCCATGTTCGGAGAGGAAAACGCGGCCTCCATGAGCGCTGACCTGAAGACCATGGATCAGGCCAGCCGGTCCATGCAGGAAAAGTACAGGCAGCTGCAGAACTACGTCCAGGACCGGAAGATCAGGGACGACGGGCAGAAAGGCGATCAGCTCAGCGGAGAGATCACTGCCTCGTACGCCCTCTTCAGGGATGCACGCGGGCATTTTCTGAAGATCATGAACGCGAAGGCCGAGGAAGCGCAGGATATCCTGCTCAGGAGCAGCCCCCTGCGGGCGCAGGTACGCATGGCCAGGCGTATTTTCGAGGATTTTCGCCAGTGTGCCGAATTCATCAGTGCGGGCGAGCCTGATCAGAACGCCATGGCCGCGCTTGTGGACAAGGCCGCGGCTGATATCACAACGGCTGAAAATCTTCCTTTCCCTGTCGCCGGGGTGGTGGAAATGTCGTACCGGACGTATCTTAAGGGAGCGAGGGCCGTGGAAGCGGCTTTCCGGCGCGGCATCAGCGAGTCTTTCCACGCACCCGTGCGTGTAGCCATCAACACGGCCTGGCAGGAGTGCGGGGCCGAGTACAACAGTTTTGTGGACGCCATGGGCGACACGTCAGTAAGAAAGCCCTAGCCGGCTTCCGGCGTAAAAACGGAACTGAGGCAGAGCAGCCGTCCTGGCGCAGTCATTTTCGAGGGAGAACATCCATGTTCAGCTTTGATGAAGACAGATTCTATACCATGCCTCCTTTCTTCGGAGGATCTCCTGTGCGCAGGAAGATCGCTCTTCTGGACTGCCAGGGCGTGTCTCTGACCGTGGAAACGGATCCCGGAGCTGTCGGAAAAATCCTGCCCGAAGGCTTCGAGATGGAGAGGCCGGAAATAAATCTTTCTTTTGAGCACTGCGCCAGCCCTTCCTGGCTGGAAGGCCGGGATGTCAATATCGCCTCCGCGGGGGTCCCCGTCCGTTATACGGGGAATGACGAGGGGCTTTCCGGGATGCTTCTGCTTGCCGTGTGGATTGATGAGTTTTCGACAGTCACCGTTCTCAGGGAGGAAACGGGGACGCCGGCCATGTACGCGGATATCTCGCTGTCAAAGCCGGGCGGGAGCATCTTCACGGCCAGCCTCGGCGGGAAACAGCCATTCCTGAGAGTGGACTTCACGGCCGGACAGACGCTGGATGCAGAGCAGCTGCAGGCCATCAACGCGTCCATCCCCAGCCGCTCCTTCTGCTGGCGCTATATTCCCAACGTGGGAGGTCCCGGAGCCGCGCTGAGCCACGCCGTTCTGAACCCTTCCCGCAGGACTGTCACCGAAGGCAGCCGGGGTGAGGGAAATATTGTCTGGCAGAGGGAAAACTTCCGGGCTGCCGGGCAGCAGAATGTGCTTTCGGCGCTGTCAGGCCTTGTCAGTGAAGGGCCTGCCGGCGGGTACGCCCTGCGCGGTTCCCTGCATTTCATGCCCGAGCTGGCCCGCCCGCTTCCCTAAAATCATTATTCCAGAACCGGACAGAGAGACTATGGCAAAAGCTAACGACAAAGAGGAAAGGACGTTTGAAGAAGGGGAAATAGCCGCCCCCGTTGACGACAGCCCCGTGTTTACCTGCCGCATGTGCGGTCAGTGCTGCCACGGGCAGGGGGGCATCGTGGTGAGCCCCAAGGATTTGCGCCGCATTACCAGAGTTCTCGGCATAGACGCTGAAACGTTCAGGCGGGAGTACGGCGAGGAGAGGGGCGGCAAGCTGCAGATCCGGACAGGCGATGACGGAGCCTGCATCTTCTTCAGGGAAGGAAAGGGCTGCACTGTCCACGCTGGCAAGCCGGACGTCTGCCGGGCGTGGCCGTTCTTCCGCGGCAATATTGTTGACCCCGAGAGTCTGGCCATGGCCAAAGATTTCTGCCCGGGCATACGCAGGGACTGCGATCACGCGACCTTTGCCCGCGAGGGAAAGGCCTACCTGAAGAAACACCATCTGCTTGCCAGCGACGGTGAACACGAGGGCTGGGCCGTCATCCTGAAGGACGGAGATTAGTCCTTTCTCCAGCGGCGCAGCTGTTCTGCCGGAGGAACGAGTATCTCGCATCCTTCCCAGTCGTCTGGCAGCGTACGCGAATAGGCTGCCCAGTCACAGGCCTTTCTGTCTTCGTCCGAGAAGGCATAGGCGCGCATGTCAGTGAAGCATGTCTCGCCAATGTATCTTCCCCTGAGCAGTTTCCCGTCCGTGTAAAGAAAGAAATCACCGTTCCATGCGGGGCGGGTTATTTTTGTGCCTTTGCGGGCCATTTCTTCGGCTTCTTTCAGAATCATGAGGCTTCTCCATCACAGGGATACTCCACGGCTGCCAGAAAGAGTCCCGAGGGGGGCGCCGTCATGGAGGGCAGCGCCGCGCGGTTCCGCCTTTCTAGGCATTCCGGGATGCACTCCGGACTCAGGCGTCTGCGCCCCACATCGTGGAGAAGACCCGCTATGTTGCGGACCATCTGCTTGAGAAAGCCGCTGCCCCTGACTGTGAGCAGGAGTTCCGGCCTGCAGGGCGGAAGCAGGGGATCAGCCGGTTCCTCCTCAAGCGTGATGGAAAAAATTTCCCGGGTTGTGTCGGCCACTTCCGTGCCTGTGTTCTGGAGGGAAGCAAAGTCGTGGACTCCGGCGAGGTGCGGCAGGGCCCGCCGCATGCTTTCCGTGTCGAGCGGCCCGCAGGCCCAGACGTACGGGGCTTTCCACGGAGGCACGAACCCCTGCTCCTGCCAGAACCGGTATCCGTAGGTCTTGGAAACTGCGCTGTAGCGCGCATGAAAGTCAGGCGCCGCCGGACCGGCCTGGAGGACGCGTATGTCCCGGGGGAGCAGAGCGTTGAGTGCGTGGCGCCAGTCGCGTATGGCGTGAAACCGGGTATCGGGCACATCGCAGTGCACAACCTGGCAGACGGCGTGCACGCCGGCGTCCGTCCTTCCTGATCCGAAGGCCCGCACGGGAGCGCAGACCAGCCTTGCCAGGGCCTTTTCGAGAAGCCCCTGCACAGTTGTGAGCTCGAGGGCCGGGTCCTGTATCTGCCAGCCGTGGTAATTCGTCCCCGTGTAGGCGAGGGTCAGCCTGAGGCGCATGTGTTTTACCCCCGGAATTCCGCGTGGGACAGCCCGGCAGCGTGATTGACCGGACCGCAGCCTTTCCCCGGGGCATAGCTTTCCCGCAGGGCCCGATTGAGATAGTTCTGGGCGCGGCGGACGGCGTCAATGAGGGGAAGTCCCTGTCCGAGGCCTGTGGCTATGGCCGCTGACAGGGTACAGCCTGTGCCGTGGTTGTTCTGCGTCTCCACCTTTCTGTTCGGGAGAAAGACGGGATCTTTTCCCCTTTCGCACAGACAGTCCGTTACCGAGTCCGGATCCAGCCTGTGGCCTCCTTTGACGAGGACTGCCCTGGGCCCGAGATCCAGAATGGCCTGGCCGCAGGCCGCCTGATCGTCAAGCGACGTGATGCTGCCGCCGGTGAGCATTTCCGCCTCCGGGATGTTCGGCGTGACAAGCTCGCAGCCCGGGAGAATGTGCTCTTTTAAAGCCCGTACGGCTGTTTCCTCCAGGAGAGGGCAGCCGCTCTGGCTGACCGCCACGGGATCGACGACCAGGGGATAACTGCGTTCTGCCAGCACGGGAGCTATGGCTTCGATGATGGCGGCGGAAAACAGCATGCCGGTTTTGGCGGCCTGAATGGGAAAGCCTTCGAGAACGGTCGTGAGTTCAAGTACCACGAATTCCGGTTCCGGAGCGTGTATGCCCGCAACGCGCAGCCCGTTCTGGGCGGTAAGGGCCGTAATGACGCTCATGCCGTAGCCGCCGAGGGCCATAATTGTTTTGAGATCCGCCTGTATGCCGGCACCGCCGCCGGAATCCGATCCGGCTATGGTAAGAATATTGGCTCGCTGCACGTCTTTTTCTCCTTTCCCGGACAGCTGCCGGGGACGGAAAAAAGTATATCCGGCCGTTCCCGGGCCTGCAACGCGCCCGGATCACGCAGGATCGGTTTCCATGGTGCGTTGCGCGCACCGGCAACCTGGTATAGAAGATGACAAAAGGGGTTCTCTCCCCGTGGAGGCAGAAATTGCGGCGTTTTTATCAGGAAAGCTGGCAGGGCATCCCGTTTACGACCTTTGCCCATACGCATTTTTTCCATCTTGCAGACGCGAAGTTCTACTCGGTATTTTATGAGGAGCTTTTCCGCCGCTATCAGGGGTGGAACGATCTGCCGGCAGAATGGCGGAGAAACAAGCGCCGTGACGCACGCTGGCTGGCCGAACGGCTGCAGAAAGCCCGGGCTGCCAAGAATCCCGGTGAACCCCTGCGGGTGCTCTCCATCGGGAGCGGCGTCGGCTACATGGAGCGTGTTCTTCTCGAGGAAATCCCAGAGGGACTCGAGCTTTACGTCAATGAACCGAGTACCGTGGGCATGAAGTGGATGCGCCGTCTCATTCCCGGCGAGCGTATCTTTATCGGCCTGCCGCCGGACTGTCTGTCTCCGGATATTTCCTATGACATGATCTATCTTTCAGCTGTGGATTACGGCATTCCCCAGGCGTCCCTGGAGCATATGCTTGAGCAGATACGCCACATGCTTCTTCCGGGGGGCGAGGTTGTCTGCCTTTCTGCGTCACTGCTCGTGGAGGACACGCCGGTGGCCCGCTTCGTGAATATCTGCAAGAACGTTATCCGTATGGTTCTGCACTACTGCGGCATTCGACGCCAGCAGTTCTGGGGCTGGCGCCGCACACGGGAGGAATACCAGGAGCTTTTTCATTCGAGCGGCTATTCAAGGATCCAGGACGGTCATCTCGACGACGGGTTCAATACCTACTGGATACGCGGCGAGTAGTTCCTTCTTTTTTTTCAGACAGCCCCGTTCCCCTGAGGTCCGGGGCTTTTTTCGTCTCCCGGCCCTGACAGGAATGCCACCTCAAAGGAGCCGCTCACGCCCTCCAGGAAGACTTCAAAAGAACTTACCGAAAGCGTCCGGCCAGAGAGCTCCGGCCACAGGCGGCCGGCGTCTGTTCCGTGCCGCAGAAAGGCCGGGGCAGGGGATGCGGGAGCCAGGGCGCAGGCGAGGCAGCCGGGCAGGGAACGCAGGATATGCAGAATAAGCGCCTGTTCAAGTTCCGTCAGGGGGCGTTCGCAGTCCTGGGGTGAATTTCCCCCGAGCCCCGCATCCAGAAAAGCACCGCAGAGACGGGCCGAGAGAGTCAGAAAAACGCTTTTGGGAAAGGGCGGCAGGGCCAGAAGAGCCAGAAAGGCACCCCGCGGACTTTTCCTGGCGTACTCCGTTCCGCTGCAGAAGCGCTGCCCGGAGGGTCTCACCGTGGCGGGAATGCCGAGACAGCCGGTTATGGAATAGCCCCAGGCATCAGAGAAAATTTCCTGCCAGCTTCGCCCTCCCGCTCCGGAGGGCGAGGGGGTGTCTGCGGAACGGAGTGTTTTCTCCGCAGGGGATGGCGCCTCTGTTTCCGGGCCGGGCTGTGCCGAACGGCCGCCTTCAGCGGCTGGTTTCTGCCCCCTGAGCAGGAAATTCAGTTCGTCCTGGTTGAGAATGTTCTGCATGACTTCCACAAAATGACATTTTTTTGACGGAGTACGTAAGGCCTGAAAAAGAAATTGCAAAAAGGATACCAGCATTTATATCCCACAGCCGCCGGTATGAATAGTTTTGACTTCCCATGCCCTGTGGGGCAATCTCAGCCCATGAAAATCCGTATTCATCCAGCACCTGGCTCCGATGGCCTCCGTCCTGATCCCGTTCTTCTGGACGCAGTTCCGGGCACCAGAATGCAGCAGGCCATCTGGCTCAGCGGTCTGTTCAATCCTGTGCCCCTTTGCGGCGGCCTTGCCCGGTGCGGGCGCTGCCGCGTGCGGTATCTGACGCCCGCGCCGGCGCCGTTACCAGAAGAGGAGTCTGTGCTCGGCCCTGAAGCCGTCCGCAGCGGCTGGCGTCTGGCCTGTCATCGTCAGATTCCTGACGGCGGTCCGGTGCCGGAACTGGAGCTTCCTGACACCACGCTGGCGGGAGAGGAGAAAACCGCCGCACATCCGTCTCTCTCCGGGGGCGCGGAGACCTGTGTGCTGGCCGTTGATCTCGGAACGACGGGCATCGCCTGGAGGGCTCTTGCCGGGGACGGCGCCATCCTTGCCGGAGGCAGTGCCCTGAACCCCCAGGAAGGAGCAGGCGCGGACGTCATGTCCCGCCTTGCCTATGCCTCGCAGGGGAACGGCATGACCGTTCTTGCGGAATGTGTGCGCCGGCTGCTTAGAAGCGTCGTATCCCGCCTTCCCGTCCTGCCCCGGCTCATTGTCCTGGCCGGAAACACGGCCATGACGGATATTTTTCTTGAAAAGGACATCAGCGGCCTGTGCGCCGCGCCGTACCATCTGTCGCACGCAGGCGGTGCTGTTTTTGAGCTGCCCGGCCTCCCCCCTGTCTATGTGCCTCCCCTCGCGGCCCCCTTCATCGGCGGTGACGTGACGGCCGGAGTCTGTGCGCTTCTCTCTGAGGGGCAGAAACTTCCCTGGGTGCTCGCCGACCTTGGTACCAACGGGGAATTTGTCCTCATGCGGGAGGACGGAACGTGCCTAGCCACCAGCGTGCCGCTGGGGCCTGCCCTCGAAGGCATCGGGCCGGACTGCGGGAGGCTTGCCGGCCCGGGGACCATTACATCCTTCGTGCTGACGCCCTTCGGACCGGAGCCGCGTCTCTTTGAGGGCGGAACTCTGGCGCCCGGGGGCCGTGCCGCCGGTATCAGCGCCACAGGCTATCTTTCCCTCCTGGCCCTGCTCCTCAAAACGGGCTTTCTGCTCCCGGAAGGCCAGTTCTCTTCCGACTCCGGAAGCCTTCAGCCGCTCGCGCGCCGTCTTCTTTCTTCCCTGGACAGAAAATCTGCTGTGCCGCGTCTCATGCTGCCGGGAAACGTATGGCTTTCGCTCTCCGATGTGGAAGAAATACTCAAGGTCAAGGCTGCCTTTTCCGTGGCCCTGGATTCCCTTCTCTCGGCTGCAGGAGAGGGCGTGAAGAGCAGGGTGACCCTGTGCATCGCAGGAGCCCTCGGAGAGCATGCTGACCCCGGGGATCTCGAGACTCTCGGCTTCATCCCCTCAGGCATGGCCGGAGCCGTGCGCGCCGTGGGCAATACATCCCTCGAGGGGGCGGGGCTGCTCGGCCTGCATCAGGATCTCAGGGAACGTCTTTCACGAATGTGTGCAGATATATCCCTGCTGAGACCGGATCAGGAGCAGAATTTTCACAGGCGTTATATAGACGCGATGCATTTTGGAGGCTGACATGCCGCATACGAAGTTTGAGGGCCGCAGGCCCCGGCCGTCTGGATACAGAAAAAACGATCGTGAATCCGGAAGACCGGACTGGCGTGGCGCTGGGCGCCCGGGCTTTCAGGATAACCGTGCCCCGGATCGCGTGAAAGCCATGCCTGAGCATCCCAATTACATGGATGACAGGCTGCCATATCCGGGGGCGAAGCCGCTTTTCCCGCCGCTTACGCACCGTATTGCCGCAACTCTGGATCAGGGGTTTCTGCGGGCCCTGCGCGGGGTGTGGCCTCTGAACCGCGCGCACAGGGCTTCCCTGGCCGCTGACACGGCCGCGCTTTCCGAACTTCTGACCGTCAACCGCGCCGAGATGCGCAGTCCTTACTGGTCTTCTCCGGCGGCCACGAGCGCCTATCTCTATTATTTTCTGCCCTGGAACCTGATCCGCCTCTGCCGTCTCTTCTCCGGCCTTGAACTGCCGGCCCCGCGGGAGGATGCGCCGTCGCTCCTTCTTGACCTCGGCTCCGGCCCCCTGACTGTTCCCCTGGCTCTCTGGCTGTCGCATCCGGAATGGCGTTCCCGCCCCATCGAGGTCGTGGCTGTCGACGCCGCGGGCAGACCTCCGAAGCTCGGCAGGGATATTCTGCGTCTTCTCTGCGAGGACGCCGGCGTCGAGCCCTGGACCGTACATGTGGTTCAGGCTCCTATCGCCCAGGCCGGTCACAGGGCCGTTGAATTCGTGCGCAAGGGTGCCAGACCCTGGCTTCTGACTGCGGCCAATGTGCTCAACGAGCTTCCCTCATCCAGAAAGAGCCGCTTCAGTGAGGACGGTGACGATGAGGACGGTGAGCCCTCATCAGCCGGTGCCGGGACGCTGGAAGGAGTGCTGTCATCGCTGACCACTTTCCTTGACGGATGTGAGGAGAGCCGCGGGGCCCGCATGCTCTTTATCGAACCTGGCACGCGCCTTGGCGGTCTCACTCTCATGAACCTGCGTGCCATAGCCCGGGAAGAGGGGCTTAAGGTCATTGCTCCCTGTCCACACGTTTTCGGCTGCCCGCTGGCGCGTCCGGACGAGGACGAGGCAGTGTTCGCTTCCGGTCCTGGTCTGACGAGCCGGCTCGCCGGGCGCACCTGGTGCCATTACACGTTCGACGCCCTGGGCGCTCCCGCCTGGCTCGAAAAGCTCTCCATAGAAGCCGGGCTGCAGAAGGCCAGCCTCTCTCTCGCCGTGCTCGAGCTCGGCCCCGGCGATGAGGAGACGGAGTGTGGAGATACAGCGGGAGAAACAGACGCTCCCTCTGACCCTGAAAACGGTGGCAGGATAGCCTGCCGCGTCATCTCGCAGCCTTTCCGCGTTCCCGGCCTGAAAGGGGCGGCACGCTACGCGTGCAGCGCCAGGGGACTCCTGCTCCTTGAAGACGCAGCCCATGTGCCGGATGGGAGCTTCCTCGAAATCACCCTTCCGTCTTCCCCTGCCCGTGACAACCGCAGCGGCGCGTTCATCGTGAGGGCGGGCGGAGGCGAAAAATCAGGGGCTGCCGCCTCCGGAAGCCGCGGTGAACGGAAGGAAAGGCCGCCGTACTCCCCTGGAAAGGACGTGAAGCAAGGCTTTTCCGGCACCCCCGTGAACCGCTCATGGGAGGATTCAGGACGGGTGCCACCTGGAGAAGAGAGGGCCGGAAGAGGAAGAAACATGAAGAAAACCCGTGGAGGAAAAAAGGGTTTTATTCATGGATAATTTTTCGCTCCGGTGCTATATGCTCCCGTGCCTCTTATTAAAGAGGCCCTTTTAAGAATGATAAGGAAACGCCGCCATGTCACTGCAAATGCCTGAAAATCTTCCTTCTCCCGAGTTTTCCCAGAATGCTGAGGTTGTTCTTGCCAAGCGCTACCGCCGCTGGGACGCATCCGGCGAGCATCAGGAAAGCACCCGGGAGATGTTCTGGCGTGTGGCGTCGGCCATCGCCGAAGAAGAGGGAAAGTACGCAAAATCCCCTTACACGCCTGAAGAACTCGCGGAGATTTTTTACAGGCTCATGACGTCGCGACGTTTCCTGCCGAACTCACCCACGCTCATGAATGCGGGCACGCCGCTCTGCCAGCTCGCAGCCTGCTTTGTGCTTCCTGTGGGAGATTCCATCGAGGAAATCTTTGATGCCGTGAAGTTCGCGGCGATGATCCACAAGTCCGGCGGCGGCACCGGCTTTGCCTTTTCGCGCCTGCGTCCGCGCAACAGCCGGGTGGGAACCACGGGCGGCGTGGCTTCCGGTCCTGTTTCGTTTCTGAAAATCTTCAATACGGCCACCGAGCAGATTAAGCAGGGCGGGAAGAGGAGAGGAGCCAATATGGGCATCCTCCGTGTGGATCACCCCGACATCCTCGAGTTCATCAACGCCAAGCAGAAAGAGAATGAGTTCAACAACTTCAATCTGTCCGTCGGCCTGACGGAAGCGTTTATGGACGCAGTGAAAGATTCTTTGGCGAAAGATGAGAATGTTTACCTTCGTGGGTTTGGTAGCTTCGTAGTGAAGAAAAGAGCACAGAAAACTGCTCGTAATATCTCAAAGAATACTACGATTATCATTCCGGAACACAACATTCCGGAATTTAAGCCTGAAAAAACATTCACCATATCCGAGAAGAAATAATAA
>ENA-ORCN01001571-ORCN01001571.1-human-gut-metagenome-genome-assembly--contig:-NODE-1571-length-15009-cov-8.771029_pt1 | contig 15009 bp, 24 predicted proteins | sample MGYA00242984_ERZ507984 | MGnify/ENA primary metagenome ERZ507984 (study PRJEB26167, sample SAMN06115395) | human gut metagenome | host: Homo sapiens | place: China:Hubei | collected 2016-05-19... | reverse complement strand
GATAAGCCCGCTGTGAATCTACTCCTACCGGGCGATTCATTTCGATATTATAGACCTTACGATAGTAAAGCAATCGGTAGAACAAACGAGGTTTTATTTCTTTAAAGAAATCTATTTCTTCCGCTTCATCCTTGAATGTATAGGAACCAATAAATTCTTTTACCTTTTGAAAAGCATTAACTAATATTTGTGAGGTTTCAAGAGATTTCTTCATGATATTCAAATCCGCAGATTCGATTGTCTTCAATTTCTTTTCAATCTCTTTTTCGAGATTATTAATAAAATTATCCATTGTCGGCGTAATAACAGCAACAACCATAAAGATAATCACGACTGCCTGTTTCCAATAACGGCGCATAAAATCTACCGAAAGAAAAACTAACTTCGCAAACAATCATGAGAGTATCGGGATCTCAAAGACAATGTTCATCGCAAGGCACATCATTAAAAGTGTTAAGATATACGAATCGCACACAATCAAATTATCCACCTCACCACTTACCTGATATGTTTACAAAAAGCGAAAAGTCTGTGGAAAGATCAGAAAGTAGCTGCCCCCCAAATCCAAACATCACAGAGCTGACTCCGACTGTCTGCGTGATATATCGCCGTTCGTTATCGTATAATGTGGGAGAGACAAAACGGAATAACTGATAAAGAATATATGGCGAAGCACACAGCACGCCAGCACATAGGGCCGTCTTCATGTGGATGATGAATTGCCGCGCTAACCCTGTATTAATAAGTCGAACGGAAAATGATTCCATTGCACCTCCTGCCCATGCAGCCATCCGGTTGAGCAGCTGATAGGTAATAAAACCGTCATCCTTCGGTACGAGTACAACGCCAAATAACTGTTCTTTGAAGAAGAAAACCACGATACCGAACACGACGGCTACGGCGACAATTTTTATAATTGCCGCCCGCAACACGTCCAGATGTTCCCAAAAAGATTGTGTGTTCGCTTCAGTAGCCATCAGTTATCCTTTTTGTTCTATGTCCTTTATTTCGTCTATCTCTTTTTCTACATTGTTCATCCCTTCCTTGAAAGAGCGAACGCCTTTGCCGATTCCTTTCATCAGTTCAGGAATCTTCTTGCCGCCAAAGAACAGCAATACCGCATTTTGTTTTCATGAAATATCCAAGCTCTTCTGCTGACATTCCATCCTTTTCGGAATCTCCTAAATACGTTTCAATCGTCTGTTCTACTCTGATAATTCTTTTCTTACCGAATCCAAACATATCATGAAGTGCCTGGTATGCCATCATGCGAACGTTATAATAAGATTCTGTAATCAAATAGTCCGCATTGTTCTGTGCCTTGGCATATTTCTGTATTCCAATCAGTTCACTTTTGGAATACCCAAGTGGCTGCATCCGCTTTTTCTTTCTCACTAATGCATTACTCATTTGCTTTTCCATCTCCTCTCAACATCTTCAAAATGACTAAATACAAGACTTTGAACATATTTTGATATATTTGTCCGTGCATATTTTTTAATTAGCATTTCCCCTGCTTCCATCATTCCTTGGAACCACTCATCTTCGTTATCAGCTTCATAAAACTGCTGCCGGAATTTATAATAGTCATTAAAAAACTGCCATTCTTCGGAACCTTTTTCAAATTTCTTACTTGCCATAATCATTCACCTTTTAATCAAATGGTGTGCTGCCACATACTTCTCGGAAACCGTCTTTCTGTCGCATCCGTGCTTGAATCTGTTCAATGGTTTCGGTTCGCTCGATAAATTCCATACGATCACCTTCAAACTGAACAACTTCTCTAAACGGTGTACCCTGTCGATTCTTTTCAACTTTCAAGCCTTTAAATTTTCTGTCTTCATCCAAATTCCACATAAGAATAATATTGGAAGCATCCTGCTCAATATCTCCGGATTCTCTTAATTCGGACATTGTAGGCTCTTTCGTTGCATTCATTTCCGATACTCGGTTAAGCTGTGACAATAGGATGATCGGAACGTGAAGCTCTCTCGCAAGTGCTTTGAATTGCTTCGAAACTTCCCCGACTTCGGATGCACGGTTATTGAACTTCCGGTTACACCGTACCAATTGCAGATAGTCAACTACGATCACGTCATATCTTTGATGCCTGCATTGCGTTCTTATTTCCTCAATAACATTTGTCTGATCGTCAATTGTGATCGGATATTTTTCAAGCTCATCATTTGCCTTGTCAAATGCTTCTTTCTCTCCACCAAGAAAAGCCTTTGCCCTGCGAACTCTTGTCAGACCAATCTTTGACATTCTTGAAACAAACCTTTCATAAATCTGACTGTTGTTCATCTCCATGTTGTAGTAACAAGTGTTATAGCCTTTTCTTGCCATATTCTCGATTATTTGTGCCACAATAGCAGACTTACCAACTCCCGGTCTCGCGGCAACAACTGTAATGTCTCCGCCTTCAAGACCGCCAAGGCAATCGTCAAGATGGTAAAATCCTGTCTTTACCCTGTCCTCTCCAACATCATCATTGAAGTATTTATCTTTGTTCTCTGATACGATTTGCTTCATCAACTTAGATTTCTTCAACTGATTAACTTGGATTTCTTCAAGCCTTGTAAGAACTTCCGCGATCGAATTATCAATATCACATGGTCTAAGGCTCACTCTCTGGAAAAGGCTTTTTGTTTCCCTTGCCCGCCAATCCTTAACAACTGCATCCGCATAACTTTTTATTGCCGTTGAGACTGGCGTAACAGATATGCATTCTTTCAATTCGCTTGCAATTATTTCCGGCTCCCATTTGTGGTTTTCAAGTGACTGAGACAGCGAAACGACATTAATGTTTTCTCCACGATCATACATGGCAAGCATTTCAGCAAAAGTATCTTGGCAAAATTCAGAGCTGAACATTTCCGGCTTCAATTTGTTGTAAATCTTGTACATGGAATCATTGTCAATCAATACACATCCGATCACTCCAATTTCTGCTTCTGTCAACTGTCCTCACCTTGCTTTCGTTTCTCAACTTGACGAATCCAGTAATTACAGTCCTCTTTCAGCCAATCACCATATTTCGGAATATAACGATAATTTGTATCATCTGGATTCTTCTCTATATAGTCAGTAACATATGCCACTGTAGCCTCATATATCAGCTTTGCAACGGCTTTCCTGTTCGGCTCGATAACTTCTAAAAGCTTGTCCATCCATGCTACCTTGGCAGACGTTAACGACGTTTTCTTTGGATATGCATTGATCGTGTATTCCCATCCCCATTCCGCGTCAAAGTCCAAATCAGATGCAGGCACGCTTTCTTTTGTATTTTCTATCTCTATATCTGTATCTATATCTTTCTCTATATCTATCTCTACATTGCAATTTTGTTGCAAAATGTTGCACTCCGTTGCTCCACTGTTGCATTGCAACGCTTTTTGTGCATTTTCCCTAGATTTCCGACTTCTTCTGGTACTTGCAGTCTCACTTCCTAGGTTATCTTGCACAAATGGCAACTTGTACTCAATAGAATCGGATGTTTCAAGCAAACCGCAGGAAAGAAGAAACTGAATCGTCACTTGAACATTGATTTCGTCCTCGTCAATATCAAGGGCGATCTCTTTGTAAAATTCATCTTCCAATCCGGAATATTCCAGATAGCCACCTTTTTTCAACGACAACAACTGCATCTTAAGATAGATGATCGTATATGTATCGCCACCAGCCATCTTTCGGAGTTTTTTGATTCGTTTACTATCAAAAAAATCATCCATCAGCTTAAGCCAGTAATACCGCTTATTCTCCGCCATTTTCACTACCTCCAAGCAATTCAATAACCTTTGCCCCTGCATCTTCCGGGCGACAAAATACGAACTCAACGCCATACTTAAGTTGCATTGTCAACATAGCTTTTGCCAATACCTTGCCAGATGTCGGCTTTGTTTTCGGTAGCGGTACATTCAGCAATTTTCCAAGCGTGTGCATATATGCAATATTGTTATACCGGTCTACTCTTGGATTATGCCATGTAAATACATCATTGACGGAATACACCTTGTCTGTATTTTCAATAAGCACATACAGCTTAATACCGTTGTTCTGCGCTAAAATGCACTCATCACGGAATCTCGGATGTGCTTTTCCACAGATATTCCCTGCAATTTCCTGCATGTCCTTTTTCGTGTCAACGGAAACATCATATGTGCCAAGAAAATCCATCTTTTTAAGTTCCATCTTTCGCGCTGTCTTGCGCTTAATCACATCCATTACCTTATCCGTGGCAATTATGTAATCTCCAACCGGTAATGGTGCACGCAAGACTTCTATATCGTGACTTTTAAAATATCTATTCTTAAGGATATGCAAGCCCTCTTTCTGTCCTTTATCCTCAATTATTAACACGTATTCTCCTTTCTGGCGGTCACTTTTAGCAACCGCCAAAGGTATCTCATGGCTTACGATTTAGTCGTGATATATTAAATTCCTTGCCAAAATTTCAGATACCGCATGAATGGGTTTCTTTTAGGATTGCTCCAAGGTGTTGCAACCATCAGAACGGGCAAAGGTTCATATCAACTTCCAATCCTTTTTCCGCTATATAAACATTTGCTCCGTATTTAACTGTTACTTCTGTCTTTTGTTTGAATAGTGCGGGATCTCCGCTTTTATCTGATAAGTGAATTAGAACGACATTTCTCAATGTCGGGTTATCGTTAGTAGAAATAAAGTCAAGTGCCGTTGGCAGGCTCATGTGACCTCTTAATCTATGCTCGTAATTTGGCTCTTCTCGGTTCACAAACTGCATATCGTAGTTGGCTTCCACCATGATGTGATTAACGTCCTTAAATCGCCATCTGACGTATTCTGTGTCTGTTGCATACACAAGGCTTCCCATCTCTGGATGCGTAATGTAAAACCCAACGCACGGGCACTCTGAACCGTCTCCGTTGTTATGTAGCCATCTTCCAGATTTATCACGGTTTTCAAATGCTCTTATGTCAAAATTTCCTTTTCTAAAACGCATTTCAGAATCTTTTATCGGCGGTCTGCATGGTTCAAAAACAGGAATGCCAGCTTGCACATATTGTAAGCTATAAAGACTATGGTCAGTATGGAAATGGGTAGTAATCACAGCCTTAATTTTCATCACATTGAAATCCAGTGCTTTCTTGACTTCCATGAATGGCAACCCAGCTTCGATTATCAAGGCTTCGTTTTCATTCTCCAGAATGTAGCAGTTGCCGGATGAACCAGAACCTAAAACTTTAAGTCTCATTAAAGAACTCACTCCTTACATCAACAATCTGTCTCGTCTGCCCCAACAATGCCCGATTATGCTTTGCCCTCTGCTCATTGTCACAAATGAACTGCTTGCAGATTTCCGGTCGCACCGGATAGATTCTGCATTTCTCGCAACTCTTGTCCGTGTCAAGAAAAGGGCAGGTCATATCATATGGTCTATTCGCAGTAGGAAGCAGGTGCTTACATTCTTTGATATGGTTCTTGCGGATATATCTGTGAATAGCATCTACTTCCTTTCCGCTCATTGGCAAAAGGTTGGAACAGCAGTTACCGCATTGGCTACATTTTCCATCTTTGCAGAAATTGTAAATGTTATCTTTCATGCCTTTCTGCACGGATTCTAAGACTGATATAACTTCCATAGGCTACTCCAATTCTTCCTCTGTTGGGAACTGAAAAATTTTTAAATAATTTGTACTTGTATATTCCATGTACTTGTTTCTAAGCATTTCAATAGCTTTCTTGGCTTTTTCTTTGGAACTGTATCCAGCCATTTTTGTTCCCATTGCTGTCGAAGAGTTGTGGCAAAAGATAGCTGCGTGTTCAACATTCTCATATTTCCCGACTGCCATGCTCAAAGAACTGATTTCATAAGGCACATCAATTGTGCCATCCTGTGATATAATTCTCATGCAGCTACCTCTAATCTTTCATAAAGTCTGGCACGTCCTCGTCATTCTCAACGACTTCTCCGGCTACTTTTTCTGGCTGTGGTTCAACTACTTCGCTCCCGGTCTCAATAGCTTCGGATTCAGCTACAACAAATGGCTCTGAATTGGCATTTTCAGAAATATCGCGCTTGATCTGTTCCTGCAAATCTTCCATCGGATATTCCTTAAAATCGTTGTCCTGCATTTCTTCTTTCGTATACAATCCCATTGTCAACTCCGGACAATTCAAGCTGGAAAAGAATGATGCCGCTCTGTAGCGAAGCATCAACTGTGGCATGGTTTTCCATTTGCTACCGTTCTTGCCAAGCCAACCCTCGTCTTTTGCCATATCCATATTTACTTCCATGCCCTCAACCCTGCGACCATTTTTCATAGTCCAAGCCGTACATGAGAATGGCTTGCCGTTCTTGTCCTTTGCTTCGTCAAACTGCAATTCCATATCAAATTTTTCGGAATTATTGATTGCGGCAATCAGAAATTTACTGCTCCAACTCGGTCTGCCCTGAATAACATACAGATTCTGCATGACCATAAGTGGACTAACTCTTAACCGCTGTGCCTGTTCAATGGCAATCAGACAGTTCGCATCGTTCTTCTGGAATGTCTGCGGAACGATTGTGGAACTTGCCAGTGCCTTTGCCATCTGCATTGCCATGATGAAATTATCTGATGTTCCGAAAATTCCAAGACTGTAATCTGTAACTTTGTTGCTGCGCACAACCTCTTTCTTTTCCTCTGCCTTTGCTACTGCTGTGTTCTCTGCCATAATTATTTTTCCTCGCTTTCTTTCCTTATTGCTTTTTTAAATGCTCCATTTTTAAGAAATTTCAAAACAAGATTGAGTTGCATATTCTTGAAAACCTCTATGTGCTTTGTACTGTGATACCACATTACCCATTCCTGTTTCAAAAGTTCCTCAATGCTTGTAATCTGCTCACCCTCTGCGAATTTTCGCTGACTTAAAAGGTATTCCCTGTGTTTTTGAATGTTCTCGCATTTTGCGCACTCTTCGGAAGAATACCTTGAACAATGCTTTCCATTAAGGTTTACAGACAATGCACAATATCTACATGGATTAACTCTCATCGTCACCACCGCTTTCCGGTTCATCACACTTCTTCACAACTGCCACCTTATCAGCACCGTATGTTTCCACCCACTTCATATCCACGGTTTCATCCGTAACCGTCAGCTTTGCACCCTTGGCATTTACAACCATGTCACCGGCTTTTACATTATCCTCGGTGCGGTATGTATAACTTCTGGTGCTGTTTGGAAATTTTGCTTTGATATACTGCATCGTAACCCTCCTTTTTTAATGTCCCTTTGACAAATTCTCAACAATCCGCAAAAGTCGTTCGTTTGTTTCTGTGGCTTTTCTAAGTTCTCCTTCAAGGCAATATTTATTACTATTAAGTTCGTCTACCTTTGTTCGCAAATCCGAGTTTTCAGCCTTCAACTTTTCAATATCATCCATGTACACGACCTCTCTTTCCTTTATTTTTTGCGTCTCTCTCACAATACGGAAGAGAACAATGTCCGGATTCCGCAAAACCAAAGAATCCTCTCTTACTTGCACTCTTCCAACGCTTGCATGACATACACCGTGCATCCGGCTGCGTGACGTTGTTTCCAATTCCTACTCTTGACATTTACACGCCCTCCACTTTCAACTGCTTGTCCTCTGATACTGTAAGAAGAATTAACTGCGTATCCATATCCGGCACATTGAACTCATTCAGCGATTCGGCGTTATCTACGAAAATCGGCACGCTCACACCGTATAACTCGCTAAGAGAACGGATAATATCAAGTCCGGCTACAATTCTGTGACCGCTATTCAAAGTCGAATACGGCACTCCATTTACGGTGCACTCACAGCAATCTTTCATACCACCATTCAACTGCATTTCAAAGAGTTTGAAATTTACGGTCTTGAAATGGCTGTTGATAGATTCAGAAACCTTATTCAGCTTGAAGCGGATGAACTCTTCCAAGAGGTAAAGCATCTGCTCCTGGTCGGCAACTTTCTGCCCGATTTCTTTCTGCTCGTCACGAAGCGTTTCGATACGATCATCAATCGCAACATTGTTAGCCGCCTGCGCAATAACCTTGTTCACCTCGTCAAGCTGGCTCTGCATATCAGCTTTCTCGGCTTTCAAATCAGTAACAACCTTGTCTGCGCCCTCGGATTCAAGCTTTGCAATATCAGCAAGAATCTTGTCATGCTCTGCTTTCAGCTTCACATATTCTTCATTCTGCGAATAATCAGCTTCTTCTGGTATCTCAGATAACAGTTTGCAAAGTTCCTCTTTATTCGTAAAAGTCCCCTGCTCCTGTTTCTTTAAGGAATCTATTTCCATTTGCAGATCAGCATTTTTCTTTGTCAGTTCCTCGATAAGATTTTTCTTCGCAAACCCATATGCCTTGATTTCTTCCAAGTTGGATTCTTTCTTGGTAATAAAGTCACTTTTTGAATCATTTAGTTTCCGCTTTGCATCTGCCTTGGCTTTTGTCTTTCTTTCTTCAAAATCAGTCTTCAACTGCTCAATCTTATCAGCTGGCAACTTCTGACCGCATAAGGAACAAACCGTTGTAGATTCATCGAATATCCACTTGGATTCATCAAAGAGATACGGAGTTTCATCAAACGCCTTGGCTTTCTCAGAATTATACTGTTCGCCCAGTTTCTTCCGCTCTGTATCCGCATCAGTGATAGTTTTTTCGTTATCAGAAATCTGTTTCTCTTTCAAAGAAATCGTAACCGCAAAATGTTCTAACTCATTTTTACAATCACGCAATTCAGCATCCATGATGCTTCTTTTGTTTGATAACTCGCGATTCATCGTCTGTTCCATGCCGGACATGTCAAACTGTAACTGCATTTCCTTACTTCTTAAATCGCCCAATGCGCTACCTGCATTCTCCATTTTCTTGTCACATTCAGCGATTCTTCTTACCAGATCTACCTTTGCAAGTTCCTGCTCTGCCACGTCAACGTCAACCTTGGATTTCTCGGCTTCATCAATACGCACCGGAATTTCAGCCTGTTTCTTCTTCCACCCGGATAACGCTTTGGAAAACTTAGCACGGATATCATCTGTGGACGGTGCTTTCTCCAACTCGCCGAGTAATGGGGCATACTTAGCATCTGTCTGCGCCAGTTCAACATCCGATACATCCGTTGCAAGGCGCATCAGAATATCGCGCTGATCTTTCCATTTCAGAGAAGAAAAATACTGCGGATTGGTCAGCATCTTAAACATATCCTCGCTCTGCGCAAGACCGGAAACATAAGCTTTGAAATCAGCTTCACTCTTTGGATAACCGTCAATTTCAAATGAATTGACATTTCCCTGCAAAGTCACGGTATCGGTGCCACGCTTCTTTACCCAGTTCTGCTTCTGAATCTTTGAAAGTTCCATTTCCTTGCCATCTACATCCAGAACCGCTACAACCTTAATCTCCACGTTATCAATGCGGTTGCCGTCCTTATCCAGTGGTCGGACATTGAACTTTTCCTCTCCGGCACTGTTCTTATTAAACAGAAGCCATGTAAACGCATCAAAGATAGTTGTTTTTCCTGCGGCGTTCTGTCCTTTAATACTTGTCTTATTAGAGAAATTCACATCAAGGCTCTTAATTCCCTTGAAATTCTCCATATGTAACGATCTAATTTTCAGTTTCATTTTCTTTCTCCTTCCACTCTTTATATTTTTTAAGTGCCTCTTCAAAGCATGCTTCATCGTCAATATATCCAAGAGCTGACTCTATAATTTTTGAATTAATAGTTGTTCCCTTTTTCCCCATCAGCTCAATGTCTCTTTGGTGTTCATTTGCAATAATGGCATATGCTGTATGAACTTTCGTCCTGCATGCAACCAGATCTGCATATTCCTCAACGGAAATTGTAACGGTATTTTCTGCCATCTTAATTTTCCTCCTCTAATACATTAATTTTGCTCACAGACACCTCATATGCTGTTCTCTGCTCTTCTGTTCCATCTTCATATTTCTTAATATATCCGCGGCTCTGAATGCGTCCATTGATCTCAATATGAGTTCCTACTTCCAACTGACCAACAAATCTTGCATTTCTACCCCAAACAACACATGGGATATAATCTGATTTTCCGTAGGAACGATTGACTGCGATTAATAAATCTGCAATTTCTCTTCCAAGCGGAGTTTTCCTGTAAATCGGTTCTTTGCATACATATCCGTCAAGCTGGATTTTGTTCAAATCTGTATGCTCTCCCGGATTCGCTTTTTCAATTTCACAGACGAATACATATAATAACAGACGATTTCTCTTTTCCTCATGTTTGTTATAAGAACTATACACACCGGAAACATTAACGGCAGTGCCCGTGTATTTATCATTCAGATTGATTAATCTCTCTGAAATAATTAATGGGATAATATCAGCCGTCCCACTTAATCTATCCACTTTGAGGTGCATATTATAAAATCCCTCTCCAAACACCTCATGGTTAAATTCCGGCTCTGTGATAATCGTTCCTGTAAGTTCCACTTTATTGTTTTCTGCTCTCATATTTGAATTTCTCCTTTTCTTGTGCTAAAATAGGCGCAAATAGCTTATGCTATTGCTTGAACTGGAATCATTCAGCTTTGGTCGGTTCGGATGATTCCTTTTCTTTGCTGTAATCAGTGTCAAATGTGATATAGGTAATACCGTCATCGTCATCAGACTCACTTCTGTAATCGTAATCTACAATCTCTTCTGTATACTCCTGCCACTCCCCATCTATTTTTGTTCCTATATAAATAAGAAGTAATCCAATCAATACAGGTATAGCAGTGACCGGATACTCCGTTGCATCAATGCAGATGCAAAACAGAAAAACAACGGTGCCGATCATTTCAATTACCTTTGCAAACTTCTTCATAGACACCTTACTCCTACCACTTATAGGAACCATTGGCAATCTCGTCACCATACAAGGAAACAAAATCTGTTATTAATGCGATAAACTCTGAATTTGTCGGCTTTCCTTTTTCCACTGAAAACGTATAGACAAAAATTTTGTTTATTGCATTTTTATTGCCATTTGTCCAAGTAACTTCTATCGCGTGCCGGATTGATCTTTCTACTCTCCAGACTGTATCGCCGTTTTCTTCTGCGATTTCAGTATAGAGTCCTTTAATAACGTTGATAAGTTTACTTCTGTTTTCAAGACATTTCTCAACCGCACTGATTATGTAACCGTAACCCTTAATGCTATGTTTTACGCCGATCTGATCTAATGTCTTTCTTAATGCAATGTTCTGTCTATCCATGAATACCTCCTGTTAATCCTTTCCAACTCCGTATCTGATTGCCATTTCCTTTACAATAGCTGTATATCCCTCGATCAGCTTCTTGTCCTCTGCGATAATATCCACATAGGATAATTTGTCTCTGGTCGATTTACAGATACCTTCATCAGCCATTCTCCTGCGCTTATTCGTAAGTCTCTGTTTCAGATTTACACCCATCCGCTTTGACAACAGTTCGTAGCTTTCGGCTCTTACTTGGCTATATGCCTGTCCGCCGCCAAGCTCCATACTGATTTTCCGCAGAATGTTTCCGGTATCATCACGCCATGATGTTGTATCAAGTGCAACCACTTCTCGGATGCTCTCAACTCTTTGTTCCACATGGTTTAACTGTTCTGCCTGCCGTTTCTGTTCTAACTGCTGTTCTGCTACAGAATTGAAAATCTTCTGGAACATCTGCAACTCAGGTGATAACTGATTGAGGTCAATTACCTTCTGTTTCACGCGCTCTTCCAAATGCGTAAAATACTCACGCGCTTCTTCTGCTTTCTCGCCATTTCCTTTCATAGAAAGTTTCTTTGCAAAATGAGCTGTGAGTTTGTAATCATCACGCTTTACAATACCGCCCGTAGGCGTCTCGACATTAATGTCGAACCGCCAAAAATCCTCATTTTCAACGGCAAATTCATTATCAACAATGTTTGATTTCGCCCATCTTGAAAACTGTCCCTGTGTCAATTCCAAGAACGCATACAGCTTTCTTGCAGTGGTCATTCCGTTTTCATCGACACCAAGTGCAATCTCAATCGGTGTCTGCATTTTGGTTGTTTCTAAGTCGTTCATTCTTCTCCTTTCCGGATTTTTTGCAATAAAAAAATCCAACTACCGCTTTGATAGTTGGAAAATACTGGTTGTCTCTATTTTGCTTTGTTGATACAATTAATGTACGGCGGCGGCCATCATGAAAGGAACTGTTATCATGAAAATCGTTAGTATACTTATCTCATTATTGGCATGGCGTGTTACCGGTTACGACTTCTTCATAATTCTAACCATAACATCCATGACAATCGACCTATACAAAGGAATTAAAAAAGTACAAAAGAGATTAAATAAAATACTAAAGATGATGCGGAAAATAAAGCAATAATGTAACTCATTTCCTGCCGCCGTCGCATATTAATTGTATCAACTGATTTCCTGTGTTACAAACACATTTAATCTGCAAATTCCGACAAATTTCTCAACTATCAATATTCAGTTTCTTCTTATTCTTTTGTTTTTGAGTTCCCAGTTTCTTCACTGGTTGCCTTGCTTGCCGAACCCTCGACCATCCCAAGAACATATCCTTTCTGGAAATCTGTCATGTTTGGAATAGCATCACGAAGTTTTTCAACTACCTGCTTTTCCTTTTCACTCATTCAATTCACTTCCTTTCTATGCGCAATATCTGATTTCGTACTCTGTAACGATTTTTGAAAATATCTCTCGAAGTTTCTTATCATCTTCGATAACGTCCATCTTGTTTAGTGCATTGATTTCTGTTTTTGTGCACCCATTTTCTGCCATCCGGCTACGCTTGTTTCTCAATCTTGTGTTTAAATCACATCCGGCGCGATGCTCCAATTCGTAGTACATCTCGGTTCGCAAATCTTTAAACTGCGTTCCAGAACTTTTCTGGATGCGGTTGAACTTGGCATTGACCTCATTTCTCCAGTTATCAAATACAGGTTTAACCGCTTCTTTGATGCTTTCTGTTGTCGCAACCGCCTTATCAGCAGTTTCTTTTGCAATAGCAATCTGTTTGTCACGTTCCTTGTCAGCAAGTTCTTTCTGAACCATCTGTGAAAGCAGTCCTTGCAGAATTTGAAGTTCCGGGGATAACTGGTTGAAGTCAACTGCTTTCTGTTTCACACGTTCCTCCAAATGTGTAAAATACTCACGCGCTTCTTCTGCTTTCTCGCCGTTCCCTTTCATAGAAAGTTTCTTTGCGAAATGGGCTGTCAGTTTGTAATCTGTTGTCGGATTTGGGTTAAAATTCCGTTCTTCATCAATGACGAACGCCCAATAATCAACGTTTTCCTCGGCAAATTCGTTTTCGATGATATTGCTTTTGCACCATCTTGAATAATTGCGGCTGTCTAACTCCAAGAAATCATACAACTTTCTTGCCGTAGTCATTCCCTCTTCATCGATTCCAAGTGCAATTTCGATTGGCGTCTGAATTTTGGCTTGTTCTAAATCGTTCAATTTCTCACCTCTATTCTGTTTCAATTTAAGTTTTTGTTGTCCTTGCGAGTTTATAATATCGCGTTTCGAGTTTTTTGTCAACACAAAATCTTGACTTTGCGAGTTTTTTTTGATATATTTATCTCGAAAGGAGGTGTGAAGATTGAAAGACCGAATTAAACAGATAAGAAAAGAAGCTGGATTGACACAAGTTGAATTTGGGGAAAAACTAGGTGTCAAAGGAAATACTGTCACTGGTTACGAAACTGGTTTAAGAAATCCTACTGATGCTGTTATTCTTTCTATATGTAGAGAATTTGGTGTCAACGAAGAATGGCTCCGAACCGGAACCGGAGAAATGTTTGTTCCAGAAACAAAAGACGAACAAATTTCCAAGATGCTTGCAAATGTTCTTAAATGTGAAGATGGAGATTTCAAAAAAAGATTGATTTCGGCTTTGTCTAAAATGGATGATGCAGGATGGAAAAATCTTGAGAACTTAATTGACATGATTTCTGGGAAGAAATAAAAAAGAGCCAAGGGCAATGCGCAAACCATTGGCTTTCTTTTACTTTAATAGTTCTTTTATAAACGTTAAGATAGCTCTAAGCCACCTCTCATTATCGCAATGAGCGACCAATTCATAAATTTTTTCCTTGTAAAATTCGTTTACGTTTTCATTCTCAACCTCATTTTCCCCCATATTGATTTCCTCCAATCATTCCGCACTTCCGATAGCGATACACAAATTATAGAACTTATGTTCGATATCGTCAACCCCATTTGACAAATTGCTACAAATTACAAACTCGTTTGTAGTTGAGGGACAAGAAAACGCCTTATCCCGCCCCTCAGCCAGAACTTGAAGTGCCCTTATCGGACAATTTTATTTTACAAATTTTTCCACCATTATTCAAACCATTTCGGTCGCAAGTTTCGACAGGTAAATTTCTTATTGTCACAGAATGTCGATTGATTAGTTTAAATTTTGTTAAAAAATTAATTACTGGTTGAAAATTATGCATCTGCCAGTTATCTGTGATGAATTTTAAGTGCATAATTTTCCTTTCCGCCCGAAGGCTTTATGCAAAAGAGCCGGCTACACAACACATGGTCATGTAATCGGCTCTTAGGCTCTTGATTTTATTATATTTCTACACAAGTTTTCTTTTGTGCCAAGTTGTCCGCTTTATTCGTAAAACAGCAGTTTAGGGAAATATCAAAAGCAAGACGGTGTTTATATGGTGGCGATAAAACCCTATGATTCTCTTAAGGTAACCATAAAATTTAATAAGCAATATATAGACACACCAATATGCTCTTTAACACCAAAGCAATTCGGATTCGAAATGTCTATATATGATGTCGAATACAATAACTATGGCATTATGTTTACTATTAAAAACAATTATGCAGAAGAACTTACATTTTCCGTTATTTGGCAAGCGTTCGGGAAAATACTATAGATTAGTACAATCCGCTTAACACAGCCTGTGTAAGTCTGGTACCAACATATAATGCGACATGTGTATTGTCTACATAGCGACATAAAACGCAATATTCAAAATTT
>ENA-ORCN01001567-ORCN01001567.1-human-gut-metagenome-genome-assembly--contig:-NODE-1567-length-15040-cov-14.523959_pt1 | contig 15040 bp, 13 predicted proteins | sample MGYA00242984_ERZ507984 | MGnify/ENA primary metagenome ERZ507984 (study PRJEB26167, sample SAMN06115395) | human gut metagenome | host: Homo sapiens | place: China:Hubei | collected 2016-05-19... | reverse complement strand
AAATCAGTTTCAACTAATATGATATTACCAGTTTTGTCAGGATTAAGCCCATATCCTTTTAACTTAAAATTATAATTATTAAGCGAATGGTCACAACATAGAATCAAGTCGCAACTTGTCTTAAAAGATCCGATTAATATCCGAATTACATGCCCGTAATAAGTACTAGACTTTTTGTATGTAGCTACGTGACGTGCCTCTGTATTGATTGAAGGAATCTGTACATATGTAATTCTTCTTCTGTATTTAGCAGGCATAAGTCCTTTATTTTCAGTAGAAGCTTCAGGTAGCAGTTCTCCCACGTGTGTATCTTTACACAAAAATGTTTCGTTTTATCGATGCAAAATATTATTCTTTAAGATACACGCTCAAATGTGTAACTGTTATTAATATTTTCAGCAAAAAAAATCACATAAACATTGCAGTAACCACTTTTACCATTTATAATAACTCCACTGTCTGTTATTTCATAATTTGGAAATGAATCAGATGTGATGAGTGCTTTTCTGTACACCTCCTTAACAAAATAATTTCCGGGACCTCTTTGTATCATATAAATTGCTCCTGCGTCAGATGTGGTATAATTCAGAAATATAATAGCTAAATCCTTAAAATCTTCACTTATGCAAGTGTATTTATATGTGTCTCCAGAACTAAACCAGTAATTCTTACAAAATCCTTTTTTTAGTGAGATGCTTATTTTAGGTAGATTTTCTACAAGTCCTCCCACAACTGATATATTAGCCGCAATGGCGTCGCTGAATTTTTTCTTTTGTATCATAATTTATTGTTTTTATTAGTTAATCATTCATTCATTGAAAAAATCATCCAAATAGTGTTTGCCTCGTTGGCACTTCTGTATCCGATAAGCTGATAAGCTTTACCATTCACATCGCTGATTGAGTATGAGTTCACCGCATTGAGTACGCTACCATTCGGCGCAATGAATACAGTACTGGATTCAGTGCGTAGTGTCACGGATATTATAACCCTAGTCATCATCGGAATACACCAATCGATCCTTCTACATTCACCCTGTTTTAGGGCTGGTAGTTTTCCGATATTGGCTCCGATTCGTATGGAACCATTCTCTGTCGCTGTCGGTACATTGGTGCTCATCTGCAAAAACAATGACCTGGCATATATATCACCTTTGGCTATCATGTCGTTCAAAATAGCAGTCCCGTTTAAGAAATCGAATAGGATGTTAGGCGTAAACGGACATCCATCTTGACCTAACTTGCTGGGATCGAAATTCTCATAGGAATTGGTCGAACCTCCACTTGCATTCTTACCATACTGACTGAACATGTATCTTTCATAGAATACTGCGCTTGCCAGCTTTGCGAAATTTGCCATAATGATTTTTAAGAATGCAAATTCAGCTTGGTCGAGCAAGTCCCAGGTTCCTTCCCCCCCGTTAGCCGCATAATCGGTCTTCGGATTTATTCCACGGAAAGAACCCACCTTAACAAGCGTGTAATATTGTCCGTCACATGGAACCATCGGGGTACTCCTCTCTGTACGTATATACGTCACAGTGTCGCTATACACGTCAGTTGGATACATAAGCACCTGTGGCTGTTTCTGCACGAACTTTACTTCTGTTGTTTTCGCTGCCAGTGTCATTGTCATTCCTCCGTCGTGATAACAACTGATACATTACCGCCCGCCTGATCGCACATTTCATACGTACAGGTACCGCTGGCTGCAGCCGTGTTGGCTGTGGATGGGTTGAGCACCACACCGGCCGAGTCCATGAATGTGAAGTAGAAGCGCATGTCCTTGTACTTCGTTGTGCTGCCACGCTTGACAAGGGTTGGCGTATAAACCACTGTGTCCTCTTCATTACGTATGGTTTCATCCTCCGGTACCGGGTTGAGAATGATGTCCAGCGGGTCGGACACATCCATCACTGTCTGCACGTCCATGCCGATCATCACTCCGCTCTGATAGACTTCGGCCTTGAACTGACCCGAAGTGTCTACCATGTCTGTTGTGACCGTCAATGTCTGCCCGGTCTGCCCGCTGATAACGCTCCAGGCACCGTTGGACAACTTGTACCATTTGTATGTCAAGCCGGAAGTGATTTCATCCGAACCGACACGGGCCACCGCCTTCAACTTACAGCTGTCGCCCTGTGTCGTCAGGGTGAAGTACTTGTTGTCACCTGCCTGTATGGTCACTCGCTTGGAGTTGCCAACGCCGTAGGTGATTGGTATTGTATATACATACTGAATTTTGTCAGATGTGTTTCCAACGGTCACGGTCGCCTCTCCCTTGATGATACAGGGAGCTGCTCCGGCTGCTTTGACCAGGTTCTTCTTGATGCGCAGCGCATAGTAGTTCTGCACGCCTGCCTGATAGTTGATGAACTCGAAGTGACCGGTCTCTCCGCTGAAGCTGTTCGTCGATATCTTGTTACTGCCAAACGTCAGCTCTGTATCGTTGAAGTACCACTTCATCGACGAGGGCACCACCAGCCCTTCGGCCACACGGCTCGAGGTTAGTACGAATGAAAGAACCGGCTGAAGGGTCGTGAAGTCCGGCGAGATATCTACCGGATTACTGCTGTCTCCATTGTATTCCTGATACAGGTCACCTTTATTGCACATGATGGCCGGCATGTACACGCCTGATTTTTGTGAGAAGATGACCTGACCGACTGCGGTTGCCAGACTCATACGGCACCTCCTTCCTCTTCTTCACCGGCAGGTAACTGCTCTGCTGCAGGTTTGTACTGATCCGGCGTATAGACTTCTGCCGGTGTGTCGGTACCGTCAATTTCAGCCTTCGCCTGTATAGGCTGCAGGCATACACCTCCGACTGATTGAGCACGCTCAAAAATAGTTTCGCCCGGTATGCGGTTCAGATCCGCCTGCCACAGCAGCACATTCCCGTCCGCCGTTTTGTTGCGGATATCTGTCACACCGAGATAATCGGCCACTTCTTTTGTCACTTTTACATAGAATGCCATTATTGCCTCCTTTCTTGGATTAATAAGTCTCTTCGTACATACGCTGGTAGAGCGGTGTATCGTCGTCCAGCGTGATAAATACATTCGTGTCATCGTCATCCACCACCAGTGCCTGCGGCCCTTTGTCCTCGACACGAAGCTCAAGCATCATGCCGTCGGCGAATGGCACCTTCGGCTGGATGCCGATGGCCGCACGGGTGAACGATGCCGCTCCGGCCGCTTTGGTGTACCACACGAACTTGAACCACTCTTCCGGGTTGGGGATCACGCCCATGCTGTCACGGATGAAACCGATGGGCAGTATATACATCGTTCCGCCAGGTACTCCGCAGGTGACACCCTTCCAGTCACATTCCACTTTGGGGATGCGGCGCCGGATGGTGGTCGTTACCGTGGGGTCTGCTGACACCGGAGCAGATGCTTGTGTTCCTCCAGTGTTGTAATGCGCCCGGCATACATAGGTTTGCAGTTCTCCGATGAAGTCACGGTCGATGACCAGCACATTCTTGTTCACAGACACCACCTCCCAGTCATTGTCACCATTGCCGTCAACAATCTGCTCCAGATTGCCGTTGTCGAGCTTCCTATACCAGAAAAAGGTGGCACCGGCCTTGGTTGTTACATCGGTGTCTCCGGCCATCAGCTTGGCGGTTATGGTCTGCTGGAGCACGTCACGGACAGGATTCCAGTCAACGGTCGCCGCTGAGTCGATTGTCAGCACAGGCTGCGCGTCGGTTGCGTCGGACACGATGATGACAGCCGTCAGATTAAACTGGAATACCTGCTTTGTCCGTGTGTCTTCGTAATCGGCCGAGAACTCCAGCGTGATAGGTGTCAGTACCGAAGAGTTCTTCTTGACCGATATCTGCCCCTTGTTGTCGCCGCTGGTGACGATGGTGTAGTCCGTGTTGCCACTGGTTATTTCCTTTCGGGTACCGCGCAGGTTCTCGTACCATCGGATGTTCGTCAGTGCCGAATTGATGGTACCTGACTTGGTGTAATTGTCCGGGTCGGTCGCCGTACACCTCGGGAAGAGTGTCAATGGCGTCAACGTATAGTCGGGGGCGAACTCTCCTGTGACGGCGTTGTAGAACTGCCGGTCGGCCACGCTGCCGACCACTTCCATGCTGGCGGAGGTCTTCAGGGGCTTGTAGTTCACCTCGATTTTCCGTTGTTTTTTTGCTAAGTCCATATTGTATCAGTTAGAATGTCACATAATTTTCTGCTATCTCCACTTGTTTGCCGTCACGCAGCAAGGCAGTGGCCTTGAACTTACAGCTTGTCCGGTTTTGGTAGTTTGTGCCCAGGTCGTCGAGCGTCAGCGTCAGCTGCTTGCCGGCATCCGCCCGCTTCACCGCCCAGGCGTTGTCTTCGACTACATCGCCCGTGTCGCGCGTCCAGCTCACATCTGCATCAAGTATGTCGGCGGTCACGTCCTGATTGTACAGAGTACCGACCACCTGCAGGGTTGTGAACACGACCGGCTGACCCGCTTCGTCGGTCACTGAGATGGCCTCGTAGTCGAAGTACCAGCCGTTGCTGCTGTCTATCTCGATGGTGAAGGCCGGATTGCCTTCAATCATTGCCCAGCTTACGCATCCATATCTGGGCTCATCGGTGGTACCGGTAACCAGACACATCCACTTGCAGCCATAGTGCCAGACCGCATCATACAGGTTCACCTGTCCGCTTCCTGTATCTACGACATGAGCCGCCTGATAGGGTTCATCGGAAGCGGCCACCTCGGTACTCCATTCGCCACGGTCATTGGCCTGTTGCGGGATGACACCCTTGTAGTCGACGCGAAGAATGTCTTGTACGACAATACCACGGCAATACACGTAGCTGTGCAAGTAGTTGATGGGAAGGTTCGTGAACAGCTCCAGCCTTTTCAGACGACCGATGATGATGCCATAGTTCGATTCCTCAAGTATCGGTTTCGTCACTCCATCAAGGTAACAGATGCAGAACTCGTAGCTGGATATGTACCAGAAGCCCTGTCGCTCTTCATTCACCGGATTGCCTCGTCGTGTGATGGTCATGCCGACAGCTGGCTCGTAATTCTTGCCCCCAGGAACTTCGTCGTCTGGATACAGCACCACATTCAACTTGTTCTCTGCCTGCATGACATTCAGCACGCGGAACCAGCTGTCGTAATAGGCACCGTCTGACAGCAGCGAATTGATGGAGCCATAGGACACATCGTTTTCGGCAAATGCCGTGATGTCTTCTTCCCATCGCCGACGCAGATACAGATCCCAAGTACCGTCATCAAGTTTTTCGATACGTTCGATGGTACCCGCTTCGGAGAACACAACATTGCCTTCTTGGGCAAACCACCGGTTGAAGAGCAGCTCCTTGACGGTCATTGACCCTCTGACCTCCACTCTGTCCGCCTGCATACGTCCGTCAGGGAATAGTCCAATGCCTTTCCCGGCGATCATCGAGTCGATGAACTCGCCGATGGTGAGGAGGAATTTGGTTCCGTCGGGTTGGTCCTTTCGGATGTACCTATTACTTGAAATATCACCAGCTGTGTCCGCATAACCTGCCTTAATCTTCTTCCCATTCACCAGAAGATACTCTTCGACATACGACAACAGGTTCAGCAGGTCTATATTCTTATGCGTATGCCCGACGCCGCCACCTGTTCCGGCGGCAGCGGCCAGCAGCTGCCCGACTACTTCTGCGAGAGCTCCGGCAGTTGTCGTGGACCAGGTCTCACTATACGGGTTTTGGACAGGAAACAAATCCCCCTCGGACAGGGGAAGACGTGGCACCTCAGCCAGCCGAGGGGGTATCGTAAAATTTCCGACTTCAGGGATGGTGATGTCCAGCATGTCAGCCGGAACGTCAGTTCGGGGCAGATTAAGCAGGGGCCTGGCATCGGCATACTTATACGTGAAAGTATAGTTCGTCGGTAACTCACGCAGGTTGCCGGTGACATTGCTCTCCACAACGACAATCTGACGAAGGTAGCTACCTACATAGATGTACTTCTTCTGTGACGGGAAGAAGTCAAGCAACCATCGGGCTTCATCCTTGGTCAGATGCCCGGTATTCTTCTCGTACTTCCGCTCCGTATCGACCCGATATTCTTCGCTCATCTCATCCACTTCGGCCAAGTTATGCGTGTGATCAGCTTCAAGGTTCGCCTTGCCGTATGCCCTGAAGCAATCCACACCGCCCAAAGAGTTCTCGAAGAGCACCCAGTCCTCGCTGATGGAGCGCATGGCGTCGGCGTAGTATCGTTGTATATATGTCAACCGTTCACCGCTGGCGTTCTCAACCCACACATCATAATATCCCGGCTTACCGGCAGGATACAGCAGACTGACGACTACCTGATACTCGACAGGGATGGTGTACGCCTTCCCGGCTTCCACATTACACAGCTCGATGTCCTTCTGCGATGTCACCTGTCCGTCGTCGCCGACAAAGTATCCGCGCAGTTTCACGACACCGGCGACCGGTGCGTAGTAGGTCAGGAACTCCGGCGTGTAATAGGTCACAGGCTTCACAGTCGGCTGCCAGGTGAGCCAGTTTTGCGTCAGAAAGTTCGTGGCCGTGTCAGCCAGGTTGTCCACACCGCCACGTACCGCATGGAAGTTGACCGCTTGCCCGTCAATCTCCGCGGTGAACTCGGCGTGCAGATTGGTCTGCTCATAAGTGCGTACTGCACTGCCTCGAAAATCGAAGGCCAGTTGTGCATGTACGACATCGCGCATATCTATCTCGATGCGTCCCTGACTGTCAGGATCATACCGCTGCGTCAGGACTTCTTCCGTTCCTTTCTTCAGGACGAAAGAAATCTGCGCATCCGAGCTGATGATGAACTTCTTCAGGTTCATCGACAGTGACAGCGCATCGGGTTGTTGAAGTATAGTCATAAGTTATCTGTTTTGCAGCGAAGGTATCACACTTCGTCGGCGGCCGAAAGGACAAGTTAATTATATCGTTTAGTGCAGATCAACCACGCTTCCACCCGGCAATAGACATGCGGATAAGGCATCACATCTGGCATATACGAAACGCGCATGTAGTGCTTCTGCCCGTCGGCGAACTTCTCAGACGGCGCTTCCGGGTAGATGGTTATTGCTCCCTTTTTTGGGGCAGCATCATATTCTTCTTTGCTGATCTCTGTATAGGCCGTCTGCACTGACCAGGTATATTCACTACTGCGATATATGTCATAATCTCCTGTATCCTTAGCCACAGATATCGGATCGTAATTCCGAGTCGTTAAAAACGTGGATTCAACTGGCTCATCATGGCCGCCTAATGTGTAATGAAGTACATCAATCATCAGGCGCTGCCCGTTGATGACAACAGGCATACAAGCTGGCAGGCTGTTCTTCAAATGATCAGGTAGCTTCAATTCTGCCGTGACCTGCAGGAGCGAATTCCGATAGAGTTCATCCATCCGACGCCAGAACTTTTCATAAATGCCGTTGTATCCCACATATTGAAGAGAATAATCGCCGAGTCGGAGCGATTGGTTATAATCGTCTTGCGCGTATGCAGCTGTTGTTCCTACGGGGACTCCATTCACATAAGCGGCAAATGCTAATATGATTTTGGTCGGTTCATCATTCGATTGTACTTCTACATTTGATTCTGTTTCGATGCCCTCGACAGACAGGTTGGAATTCGTGAATTTTCCGCCTCCTATATAGAGTACATACACCTCTCGACCTCTGCTTCGATCATTGGGCATAGTTCCATTAGGGTTACGAAGAGCTGGTATGCAGTCGGGTATGGTGATTTCTTCTGCCTCCAGACTCTCACCACTATCGTACCCCATGGTGCTGTCGGAGATCTGCTCCAAAATTGTCTTAACAAGTACACGTACACGCCCAGGCTGACAGATAATCTTGTAGCCAATTCGTTGGTAGCTTCCATTCACTTCCTTGGTACCGACAAACTTATAAGTGGCTATCATACCTTCGAGTGTTTCGGGATTCTCGGTATCCAAATCCCCTTCAGTGGCTTCCTCCGATTTCAGGGTGATTCGCCTATAGGTATCGGGGGCTTCAACCTGCAAATGACTGGTGAGATACCCTGATAAATTCGCTGATGCTTCTTTGTCGATCACTTCATTGAATAGTACGATTCTCACTGTCCGAGCAGCTTCGTCTGTGATAAATTCGCAGCAGAATTTCTTTCTGAACACGTTCAAGATGTCACCGCAGGTACATTCAGGTACCAAGTCAGATAAACGGATAACTCCGTTCACCAAAGCATCGCAACAGTTGTTAATGAATACCATGTCCGGGAATGGTGCGGTTTGGGAGAAAAAATTCTCCTGTAACTCATACCCAAAATGCTGAAGGATACGTTTCAGCAGGTAATTCGCCTTCAGGAATGGGCTGATATAATAACCGGCGGACAGCTCAATCGTATCCTCACCCGACTTCTCCGTACGATCGACAGCGTTGTAGAAATCGAAATTTGACGGATCACTGAAATTAGATTCGTACCATCTTCCATATTCGTCTTCCGCGCCGTATCTATTGATCCACTTGTAGATTGTTTTTCCATCCTCATCAGTTTCTTCAGAGGCAAGGAGCACGGGGAAGATTCCGAATCGGTCCAGATATGAGCTAGTTTTCTTCGCCAACTGACGGCAGAACTCAATCGCCTGCTCGACGGTGGTTACACCGGGGATGGTCTCTTCACCAAAGACATCGCTCACTAGGGTCTCATCAACCTGCGCGAGAAATGATCCTTCATTCAAATAGAGAGTCGTAGTAATGCTATCCTTTCGCTTCGCCCCCAAGATAGCTTGGCGAGCGGGCTGGCTGAAATGTCCATCCTGCACGGTACATTCGATGTCAGCACGTGGCCGCTGCACATTGCCCAGCATGTCGGGATAACCGCACAATTCACGGTTAACGTCGGTATCTGGCAACTCGATGGGCGTCGTTTGCTCGCCCCACTCGTTGAAAAAAAGGTTGGGCCGCTCAATCTCTATCTGTGTGCCTGGCTTCAGCTGATAAGCCTTTCCTGTCTTGGTATTCGTTATCTTCATAGCTCAACAATCATTTACTTCCAAGTTTACGGCTTCTGTCGCGTAGCTGCTGTTTCCGATCGAGTTCGGTCAGAGCGACAGAAGCGGACACACCGTTTCTTTCCAGATTCTCAATGGCTACAGCCAGCCTTTCAATCAGACCATCATTCATTCCGGAGGATACAGGTGTCGGTCGTGTCGGTACCGGCGTGTTTGGGATACGATAATTCCCCTGCGCATATTGGGCGACACGTCCACGACTTTCGTTGATGGCTTGCACGACCAGCGGATAATTGATGTGCTTCTGTAGCCGACGCAAGTCGTCGGCATTCACTATCAGCTCAGACCCACGTTCCGAGATCAATGCCGGACTGCTGACAATGCCTGTCGGTGCAGGCCCGATATAGGGTACACCGGAATAAGTCCTTCCGTCCGATGCCCCGATAACGTTATATCGACCACTTGCATATTGGTTGACACTGGCCACACGTTGATAAGTGGTACCACTTTCTCCGCTACTGGTGCTGCTTCCACCGTTACGGTTGCCTATCAAGCCCTTCAGTGCTGTGCGGGCGGCCGCCAACAAACCGCTGACTGCCGCTGCGGCAACTGCAGAGGTGGCGATACCGGCGACACCCTTCGTCCCGATTTCAGTCATACCACTCTCAGCTGTAGCGGCTGCCGCCTTGGCGGCCAATTCGGTTAACCAGGCATTGATCATTTTATTCAGCACATCGTAGATGATATCAATGGTGGCATCTCCCAAGGCCTCCATGGCCGACTTCTGCCCGCTAATGACTTCGCCAAGGGCGTTCCCGAATTCGTCGGCATAGCCTTTCATCCGGCTGAAGCGTTGTTGGTATTCCTGTTCCATCGTCCGGCTGTCGCGCTGCGTCGAAGTCTTCTCCTTCTTGCTGCGTTTATTCTGCTCATCCTCATACTCTTTCATGCACTTAATCTTGTACTCCAACAGCTGGTCTTCAATCTGCTTGCGAGCTTCCGCATCGAGCCCCGCTATCTCCAACATACGTTGCAGATGCATAACCTCAAGTTGCTCGAGTGCTTCGGTGTACTGCTGATGGCTGTCCAGGTTCTCATCATTCCCGTTGGCATACGCTTCCTTCAGTTGCCGCTGCTGTTCGGCATAAATTCGGTTCTCTTCCTCTACAGCACGCTTGATGGATTCTTGACGCTCCTGCAGCTGGATATCTGCCAGCTGTTTCTCCGCATCGACAGCTTCCTTTGTTCCGCTACCGGATACTTCCATCACCCGTTGCAGATACTTCTTCTTCTCGGCCAGCAAACGGTCGTTGTACTGCTGTTCGGTTTGTAGTTCAGCATCCTTCCCTTCGGCATAGATACGGGTGATTTCCGCCTGCGCCTGTTCATACAAGATCTTTTCTCGTTCCAGGGCGGCGCGTCGCTGCTTCTCGGCTTCCTTCTCATCGACCGACGAAGCACCGCTCTTCTTCGGTGCATTTCCGGTCACGGTCACTTCCGGCAGTTCGTTGGCCGGTTTCCCGGGCATCCAGCTGGCATACTTGTTTTCAACCTTGGCCAGCTTGCGGTTCATGTCATAGACACTCTGAATGTAGTCTGCCATGTCTTCACTGAAGCCTTTGGCGATGGAGTTCTTTCCCAGGTACTTCGCCTTAATGGTGTGCCATGCCTGACCGAAGGCATCCTGCCACTTCTGCCCGGCAGAATAAAATTCAGTTGTAATCTGCTTTACTTCGTTGATGGCGACCGTAGCCAACTCGTTACTTCCAAGGCTCTTCACCAAGTCCTGACGCATGCCTTCAATCACTTCAACCTGCGTCTTGGCCGCCTCGCTGGTAATGCTGCCGATTTCCTCGTTCTTGTATTTCATGGCCAGTTGGGTGACCAGCGTTCGGTTGATGCGCTTGTAGGCCTCATTGATTTCATCGAGGTTACTTTTCTCTGTCAACAGGTTGGGCAGGTAGGTGCCGTATTTGTCGTTAATCTGCTGGATGATGTCCCGACGCTGCTGCGAACCTTCAGCCGTCCGCTTCAGGGCTCCGAACAGCGAATCCAGCGAATGCTGCTCGCTGATCAGTTCGCCGTTCATGCGTGACAAACTGTCCGTTGCTTCGTCGCTTCGCTTTGACAGCTGGTACAATCCGACGCCGACAGCGGTTACTATAGATAGAATCAACCCGAGCGGGCTCTTTGATATTAATAAAGAGAACTGCTTCCAGGCTGCTGAAGCCAGCTTGATATTTCCGGTCAAGGCATACTTGGCCGATGACAGCAGCAGGGTTCCTGACAACAGGGTCTTGTTCCAAACGGCCTGCAGTTTGTCAACAGCGAGCGTGGCCAGTTTGGCGTCCTTCAGCTTGGTTTCCCACAAGGTGGCTATCTTAACACCTGCATAGTACGCGGCTATCGAAGCCGTCAGCGTTGTAATCACACCGATGTGCCGCACGATAAAGTCCACCAGCTTGACCCCCTTCTGAGTCCAGTTCACAATGCCGTTGGCTGCGCTCACCAGTCCGGGGTTCAGTTTTTCCATCAAGGCGATACCCATTTCCTGCATCTTGTTTTTCGCCTGGTCGAGCTTGGCAGCCGCTGTCTGGCTCTTGATACCGGCCTGCTCGATGGCGACACCGGTACCGGTGACGGCCTGTGTGTAATACTTCACCTTCTCCGTTTCGTTGATGAGCACACTGGCCACGTTGTAGCCTTCCTCGCCGAACATCTCCTTTATCTTGGTTGCGTTCAGCTGCTTGGCGGCCAGGTTGTCCAGTGCCGTCTCCAACCCGACGATCTTCGGATTGGTTTCGTCGGCTCCCGTCTGCAGGGTGAGGAAGAACTTCTTCAGTCCGGTACCGGCCACTTCGTCCTTGATACCCTTTTCCGCCAGTGCCTCAATCATACCCACCGTCTGCTCAATGCTGACGTTGGCAGACGCGGCAGCCACACCGCTGTTCCGTAAGGATTTGGTGACGGACTCCACAGCGGCGGAACCATATTTCGAACCTGCCGCCATTACATTGGCGTATCGGGCGGCTTGGTCGGCACCGTCGCCGAACTGGTTCAACGAAAGGGTGACGGCATCAACGGCATCCTTCAGTGTCATGCCGCTGGCCTGTGCGAGAATCAATGTTTGCTGTGTGACGGCGTTCAATGCCTCCTTGTCCTGCAGCAGTTCAGGCTTGGCCGAACCTACCAGCTTGTAGGCATCGAGTATTTCGGTGGCCGACTGGCGGATGCGGATGCCGTTCTCGTCCATCGAGGTGGACAGACGCTTGGCCTGCTGCTCCAGCCATGCGATGCTTTCCTCGTCCAGACCTGTCAGGGCCTGCACATCGGCTTTGGCTTCTTCGCGCTTGTTGCGGGCTTCCCGAAGCTGGTTCAGCTTCAGCGTGAGGCCGGTGACGGCGGCAATGGCGGCACCAATGATGCCGATATACTTATTGATGAAATCGTTGGCTCGCAACCATACGTTACCCTGTGAGCCTACCTCCACCCGCATGGCCTTCTGGGCGGCGGCCACCTGCAGGCTGACACGACGGTTCTGCTCCAGTGCGGCGTTATATTTCTCTGTGCCGGGCACCGCATTCTGCAAGTCCTTGCGGACCTGCTTCTGCACGGCCAGCAATTCCTGATACGTCGCGCCGCTGAGGTTCTTCAGTACACGGTCTGTTTCTTCGACCTTCTTGCGGTAGGTCTCAAGTGTCCGGGTTTTGGCATTCAGTTCCTTCTGCAATTCCTTGCTTTTTGCCTCATAGTCGGCTTCACCCTTGTTCAGGCTGGCCAACTTGGCTTCCAGCTTTTGCACGGCAGCTTCTACCTTGGCGATGCCCTGCTGGGCTTCGCTGCCATCAATATAGATCTTGATACTTCGGTTTAAATCGTTTGCCATATCATTTTTCGATATAAATGCGTGTTGCGTCCAATATCATAGTGTCAAAGTATTCCAGTACAATGCTCTCGAGTTCACCGAGGCGGCTTTTCACAACAGGGTCGAACCAGCGGAATGCCCGTCGGTTCCCGCTGTCTTGCTTCCCGAGTGACGACGGATCTGTATGTCTGACAATGCCTGTACTGATTTCGACACCATTTATTTTCTTGATTTTCTCCCATTTTGAACCGAGCCAACCACCTTGCCCACGCCCGGCACCTTTGTGGATGTAGATTCCATGTCGGGGAAAGCTGAATCCGATACGGTTGACAATTCCGTACTTGTCTGTGTACAGGTTTGGATGGAGTTCACGGGCGATGCGAAGGCTGCGAGAGGACACGGTCGCCCTAAGTTGGCTGGTTACCTGGTCGGCCCAACGCTCCACAGCCTTATTGAATGCCGTCAACCGGTCTGCATCCTTCGCCATCTCAAACCGTTCGGTTTCGCTAATGGTCTCGAGACGTATCAGTCGGCTGGAGTCAGCTCCGGCCAACCGCTCCGCACGCCGTCTGGCCGCATTGTACCGTCGGAGTTCCTCCCGGTTTTCAGTCAATCGTTTGTAGAGTCCCATTGTTTATTCCTCCCAGTATTCCGGTTCAACCATAAATGAATTGTAGCTGATGATACGATACGTCAGCACGACACCATAGAAGCCGTCGCCGATGGGCCCGATTCCGTTGAGCGTCGTGTTGCGGTCGACGGTTTGGGTATAGGCCAAATCGGGGTCGGCCAGCAGGAAGTTCCTCACCTGCTTGGCCAGCTGCTTGCAGGCGGCCACGGCTTCGTTGATGCTCTGCGGCTTGTCCCGCTGGGTGTTGCGGGCCAGGATGATGCTGTAGGTGTCGTTGTCGCTCAGGGCGTCGGCTCCGTTGCCGGCCGACTCGCTTTCCTGTCCGTCCACGGCGATCATCACCGTGCCGGTGACGCCGGACAGACGGTCTTCAAAGTTGTAGAGGTCTTCCAGCCCGAAAGCTGTGAAGAACCGGGGGCGGGCATCGGTGTGGGCTACGGCCTTCAGATGCCGGGCCAGTCGCTCGCAATAAGCGAAGTGGTTGTATTCCATAACGGCACAAATGGTTGGTTACGGATACAAAAATAGCCCGCACTTGGCGGGCTATAAAGGACATTCTTCTGTATGGGTCATTCGTCCGGCAATAGCAGACAAATCAGTTCTTTCAACCGCAGGGCGGCGATGCGTTTCTCTTCTTCCGAGGCAGTCGCAGAGGTTAGCACGGTCAGCAGGTTCAGGGCTTCGACGCGGGTCATTGGGCACCTCCTTTCTCGTTAAGGATGAAGCAACGCATGGTGTCTTGCAGATACAGCACTTCTCCAGCCAGTTTCAGCCGCTCCTCGTCGCTGCCCATGTCGTCACGGATGATTCCTGTCAGCACTCGTTGCAGCGTATCGACATGTAAGGAGGCATAACCCCGCTGCTGGAGATCGTAGAGGGTCTCCACGACCTCAGGTGTCAGGTTTACGGTGGTCTCGCTCATCTCTTGCCTCCCTTCTTCGCTTTGATGACACAATACGCCAGTGCCAGCACGGCGGGCGGGAAGATGAAGGTAACGGCCAGTGCGCCGATGGCACCCACATGCCAGGCATCGCGGGCGGTCTTGATTTGGCAATCTGCAGGGAGAGCCTTGTTGAGCAGTTCACGGATTTTGCTCGCCTTATTCGTGAGGTGAGCAGGCACGGCGGGCGTGCCGAGGGTCAGTTCTTTTTTCATTTTTGTTCAGCAGTTTAAAATGAAACAATAAGTTAATAATACGGGAAAGCGGCCCTTTCAGTACCCAAAAAATTAAGAAACTTGCCTAAAAAACGAAAGTTCCGCTTTCCCGCTGCTGAACACCTTGACAAGGCCGGGAGGCCATTAAGCACTCCACACGGGGGTCGGAACTATATAGTTAGCCGATAGGCATAAAAAATGCCAACGGCAATCGGTTGGCGAACGTCTCGTCGCCTTGTCAAAATGTTCAGCACTGCAAATATAGGGATAGTTTTCAATATAGCAATAAAAAAGCGGAACTTTTTAGGGTTCCGCTTCGATTATACATTCGTTTTATTTTTTTAATCCATCTATGGTATCCAATGCTTTTTCCATGAATTGAATCAATTCCTGTATCCTCTT
>ENA-ORCN01001556-ORCN01001556.1-human-gut-metagenome-genome-assembly--contig:-NODE-1556-length-15131-cov-47.636442_pt1 | contig 15131 bp, 14 predicted proteins | sample MGYA00242984_ERZ507984 | MGnify/ENA primary metagenome ERZ507984 (study PRJEB26167, sample SAMN06115395) | human gut metagenome | host: Homo sapiens | place: China:Hubei | collected 2016-05-19... | reverse complement strand
ACATAGTGCATGCCGCAGCGCAGAGCCTCGTCACGGATGGACTCCTGAGCCTGCTTCTTGGTGCCGACGAACAGGATGTCGCCGCCCTCAGCTGCAACTTCCTTCACGTAGTTGTAAGCCTCGTCCAGCTTCTTCACGGTCTTCTGCAGATCGATGATATAGATGCCGTTGCGCTCGGTGAAGATGTACTTAGCCATCTTGGGGTTCCAGCGGCGGGTCTGGTGACCGAAGTGCACACCTGCTTCGAGAAGCTGCTTCATAGAAACGACTGCCATAATAAAATACCTCCAGATATTGTTTTGCCTCCGCACACCGTGATCCCGGGCCGTATCGGACGGTTCAGGACTGCCCTCCACCCATTTGGGCACAAAAGGGCATAGTGATGCGTGTGTAATGCCTTGTTATAATATCACAAACAAACGCCGGTTGCAAGAGTTTTTCTCTGTTTTTTACAAAGAAATCGTCTGTTTTTCGCTCATTTGCCTGTGTCCACGCCGCTCAGGCCCGCAAGGCCCATGCGCTGCAGGGCGTATCCCCTGCCGAACATCAGGTCGTACTGCAAAAGCCAGTGCTCTGCGCTCCACCGCTGCTGGAACTCGGTAGGCTCCTGCGTGGTGGTGCCGTCCAGATTCATGGTGGTTCCGCGGGTATTGGTGCGGCTGGCCACACGCAGCTGACGGTTCAGGAACTGGAAGTAGAGCGGCTCTTCCAGACCGTAAATGTCCATCATCACCGGCGAGATATCGTAAGCGGCAATGGTGCCAAGGTCCACCTGCTGCTGGCTGTAGTTGGACCACATCAGCAGCGTGGTCTGGTGCAGGCGGGGGTCTGCGCTGGAATCGCTGGCATAGCCGGTAGTGGTGTAGACATCGTAATTGGAATCGATGGGGTTATAGTGGTCGCCCCAGAACACCAGAATGACCGGCTCGTCCACCTGCGAGAAGTATTCGGTCAGTTTGCCCATCATGGCATCTGCATCCCGGATGCCGGTAGCAAAGTCCTCCAGTGCACCCACGGTGCTGGGCTTGAGGCCCGCCGGGTGGGACAGCACCTTCACCCGCTCGTCGTCCGGGTAGTTGTCCTTGTTATAATTGGTATGGTTCTGCATGGTGACAGCGTGCAGGAAGATGGGCTTGTCCGAGCTGGACTTCATGCTCTCGTACTGCTGGATGATCTGGTCGGCCATGGAATCATCGGTGACAAGGCCGCTGGTCCAGTAGTGCTTGCGCACCTTGGTCACGCCATGCATATCCTCAAGGCTGATAAAATCGTCAAAGCCGAGGTTGGGGTAAGCCTTGTCGCGGCTCCAGTATTTTGCCCAGAAGCAGTGCACGGCTGCGGTCTGGTAGCCCTTGAGCTTGAGGTAATTGGGCATGGCGAACATGGGCTTGGTCACATGCTGCTGATAGGGCTTGCTGCCGCTGGGCAGGAAGGATACCGAGTAGCCGGTAAGGGCTTCAAACTCCACATCGCAGGTGCCGCCGCCAAAGCTGGGGCTGTAGGCCCGGCCATAGGCGCTGGTCTGCTGCAAGGCGTGCAGGTTCTTGGAGACATCGGTATCAAAGGTGATGCCGTACTGTTCCAGCTCCGAGACATCCCAGTAGGACTCGTCCATCACATAGATGATGGTGGGCTGCTTCACCTGCTCGTCCTTGGGGGTCACGGCGCTGTAGCTGGTGGAGTACAGCGGGCTGGTGGCAAACTTCTGGCTCTCGTCCACGTTGTCCAGCAGGGCATCCACCGCTTCCTGCGAGTATTCCTCGGGCTTCGAGATCTCCAGATTGGTGAGGTTGGTCATAAAGCCGGTGATCACGCCGTAGTAGCGGTAGTAGCGGTCCTGCATCCATGCATCCGGCGTAATGCCCAGCACCTGCGTGACAGCGGGCTGCAGGTACACGCCGAACACCAGCAGGCAGAGGGCCGCCGCGGTGGCGGCACTGCCCGCCAGCCGGGGCAGCCAGCGCTGTTTGTGACGGCCGCGGTACAGGAAAAAGCTGCCCACCATCAGCACCAGCACCACGATGATGGCCACGACCATGCTGGGCTGGATCTTGAGGCCCGCAGCGGATGCCACACCGGCAGCCTCCGACACCTGTGTCAGATCCCATGGCAGGAACGGCTCGCCGCGCAGCTGCAGGGTGTAAAAGTTCACCGCGCAGGGCGCACAGCCCAGCACCGCCATGCCCAGCGTGGACAGCGGCGGGCAGCGGAACACCCAGTCCAGCAGCAGCCACACCAGAAACAGCAGCAGCCACGCCAGCAGATAAGCCCCGATGTGCGGGAAGATAAAACTTGCAAAAACGTCTGCGCTCAGGCTCCCGCGGGCGATCCCCTCGCCCAGCAGCAGCACGATCAGCGATGCCGCCAGCGGGAATACCATCCGCAGCGCCAAAAGCGGTTTGGGAGTTTTCATAATTCCTGTTCCTTTCCTCATCCTTGAAACCTCAGATCAAACGCAAAAGCACATTTCTTTACGCTTTTTGCACAAAGCTTCTGCGATTATTATAGTCACTTCCACAAAAAAGTCCACCCTATTTTTGCAAAAAATTTACAAACCCAGCTTCACGCGCAGCTTTTGCCACCATTTGAGCTGTTCCGGCTGCGGCGGTGCTTCCGGCAGGGCCGTGTGCACCAGCACTGCATCCGTGCCAATGGTCTCGATCTCCTGCCATGGGATGGTCAGGCTATCGTCCCGGCCAAGCAATCCGAACAGCCTTGGCCGCCCCAGCAGGATCAGGCTCTGCAGCCGGGCGGTGGCAGGGTCAAAGGTCAGGTCGTCGGCCCGGCCAAGGCAGACCCCCTGCTCCAGCTGCACCACCTCTTTTTCACACAGTTCCCGGATGGTCAATGCCCTTCTCCCCTTTCTGCCACAGCTTATGCAGCCGCCGGGCGCATCATGCAAAAAGCAGTGGAAACCGCATGGCAGATTGTGGTATACTGTGGGCAGAGCATTCCATGAGAAACAGAGGAAATTTTAAATGTATAAAAGCATCGTGTTTGATCTGGGCGGTGTCATGGTGGATTTTGCCCCCCGCGCCTATCTGGTAGACCGCATTTGCAATGAAGAGATCGAGGAGCAGGTGTACGACCTGACCTTTGGCAGCGAGGAGTGGAAGCAGCTGGATGCGGGGCTTGTCTCCCGCTTTGACGGCAATCAGGCCATGCTGCGCAACGCCAAGGCCGCCGGGCGCGAGTTTGAGGTGCAGGGCGTGCTGGACGACTGGCTGCACATCCTGCGCCCGCGCCGCCGGATGCAGGAGCTGGTGCGCCGCCTGAAGAACCATGGCTACAGCGTGTACTATCTCAGCAACATCCCGGAGGACGTGCTGGCCCTGCTCAAGGAGCGCGGCGTGCTGGACCGCTTTGACGGCGGCGTAGCCTCCTGCGAGGTGCACGTCAACAAGCCCGACCCCCGCATCTATCAGGCCCTGCTGGATCAATACGGCCTGAAGGCCAGCGAGTGCGTGTTCATCGACGACAATCTGGCCAATGTGCAGGCCGCATTCACGCTGGGCTTCGTGGGCATCCAGATGAAGGAAAGCGTGGGCACCCTGATCCGCAGCCTTGCCACCTGCAACGTGGCCCTGCGCTGACCTCCGTGACCCAAAACAGCTCCTGCCGGAAATGCTCTGGCAGGAGCTGTTTTGCTGCTTTAGGAATTACTTTTTCTCGTAGCTCTGGCAGTAGTGCGGGGTCTCCACCTGCTGCGTATCGCAGGTGCACTGCTCGGTCACTTTGATCTGGGGCAGGTCACACTTGCAGCCGCTCACATTGTGGCAGCACTCGCAGACATCACAGGTAACGCCGATGTTTTCCATATTTATCACCTCTCTGTCCACAGTATGGCCTGCGGGCAGGGTGTTTATTCTGGAAAACTCAGCCAGCCTTTTTCGCTTCGCGCTTAGACCGGAGTGTGACTGCTACATGCCGGATGGAAAGCACCGGGTGCACCGGCAGCATCCGCGGGCCTGCCCAGCGCATCACCGCGCGGATCTTCTCCCGCATTTCCGGCTTGTAGCAGTGCACTTTGCAGGCCGAACAGAAGGTCTTGGTCTCCATGAACGGGCATTTGTCAATGCGGGCCAGGGCGTAATCGTGCAGCTGCCGGCACTCCGGGCACAGGCTGCCTTTGGGTGTTTTGTGCTGCCTGCGGCAGTAAAGAGCGATCATCTCGCTCACCAGCATCTTTTCATCTTCGCGCTTCTGATCCAAGTTCTTCGGGGTATCCTGCATGGGATGGGGCCTCCTGCTGCCTTATTTTTTCTACGGTCCGACCGCATTGCAGCGCGGCGCACCGCACGGCACAAAAATGCAAAGCCTACCGTAACACCAATTGCTGCAGCCACTGCCATATACACCGCCTTCTGAAACCAAAGCGGCAGGAGCGCAGACCTTTCCGTCTGCTGTCCCCTGCCGCAGTTTTGATGCATTCTGTACAGAGGCTGCTGCTTTTGCGTGAAAGTTAGTATTTGCTAACTTTCAACTCTGCAAAAACACCGTTTTTCGGTGTTCTCATAGTTTATCGCAGCTGTCTCTGTTTGTCAAGAGAAGCTTCTCCTGCTTACCATGCAGCCAGATCTGCACCCAGCTTGCGGCATGCAGCCTGAACATCATCGTCCGGGGCCTCGTTGCAGATCAGGCCCTCACCGTTCAGCACCTGTGCGCCGTCGCCCTGAGCACGCTCCACCCAGTCACGCATCCACTGGCCGTCGCCCCAGCCGTAGGAGCCGAACAGGGCGATCTTCTTGCCGTTCAGAGAACCCTCCAGATCAGAGAACATCGGCTCGAACTCGCTCTCCTCCAGCTGCTCCGCGCCCATTGCGGGGCAGCCAAAAGCCACTGCATCAAACTCAGCCAGCTTTGCGGCGTTCATCTCGCTGCAGGGCACGATGGTGCCGTTTGCACCCTCTGCCACGCAGTTTGCCATGGTCTCAGTGTTGCCGGTTGCGCTCCAGAATACGACTGCTACTTTGCTCATAAAGATCGTCCTCTCTCAAATCAATATTAGTTAGACATATCTAACTTTATGTTCCATGAAAATGCGTCCAACTACGCAGACGCATCCTCATTTGGTTAGTATCTTCTAACCACCGATAGAATACCACAGCTTCCCGGCTGTGTCAAGCCTTTTATGCAAAAAGAACTGCCGCTGCCGAAAGTACACCGTAGATCACCGGCTGGTGCAGCAGATACAGCACCAGCGAGTGCCGGCCCATCCAGCCCAGCGCCGGGCAGACCGAACGGCGCAGCGGTTCCATCCGCGCCCGGCCCACCACGCCGTGCAGAAAGTACCCTGCCCAGAACAAAAACAGCCACGGCAGAAGCGCAAAATAATCGGTGGAGTAGAAATCGAAAGGCGGAAAGCCGAAAAACGCTGTAAAGTAATTCGCGTACCATGCATCCGGCAGCGCAAGGCGCAGCCCGCCGAAGCCGAGCCAACGCTCGTCCAGATGATAAGTCAGTGCAAACAGCACCGCCGACACCGCAAGGCCCACAGCGGGCATCACTTTTTTCAGCAGCGGTTCCAGCACACCGGTCAGCAGCATGGCCGTACCCAGAAAGGTCAGCACGCCAAAAATGACCCGGTCTCCCGGCATGAACACCAGCGTCACCGCCGTTACCAGCGCTCCGGCGGCAAACACGGTAACACCGCGCCGCAGCGTATGACGCCCCAACGGCACACAGAAGCCGGACAGCAGGATGAATACCCAGCAGATGGACTGCTGCCACAAACGGCCCGGCGTACCGGCATACCACCTCATATTCATGTCAAACAGAAACACCAAATCCCAGCAGGCATGGTACAGCATCATGCTGATCAGATCCAGTCCGCGCAGTTCGTCCAGCAGGGCGTAACGGCTCGCCGGGGCCTTTTGCTGCACTCGTCGTTCGTTTTCCATTTTCCATATTCCCCTTTGCTGTGTTTCGCAATACGATATGACAAATTATAAACCGCACTGCGGCACCTGTCAACCAGACATCTCAGGGGGTTGAAGGCAGCAAAAAACCGCTGCACAGCGGCAAAGCCATGCAGCGGTCAAATGGATAACCGGGGAAACCTTATCAGACTTCGGTGTTGAAGTAGCGCTTCAGCAGGCCCTCGAAGCCGCGGCCGTGACGGGCCTCGTCCTTTGCCATCTCGTGAACGGTGTCGTGGATGGCATCCAGATTCAGGGCCTTTGCCTTCTTGGCCAGATCCATCTTGCCTGCACATGCGCCGCACTCGGCCTCGGCACGCATCATCAGGTTCTTCTTGGTGCTGTCGGTGACAACTTCGCCCAGCAGCTCTGCAAAGCGGGATGCGTGGTCTGCTTCCTCGTAGGCATAACGCTTGTAAGCCTCAGCGATCTCGGGGTAGCCCTCGCGCTCAGCCACACGAGCCATTGCCAGATACATGCCGACCTCGCTGCACTCACCCTCAAAGTTTGCGCGCAGGCCATCCACGATCTCCTGCGGAACGCCCTCGGCCTTGCCGATGCCCACAACATGCTCGGTGACGTAGGTGTTGCCGGTCTTCTCCACAAAAGCGGAAGCAGGAGCCTTGCAGACGGGGCACTGTGCCGGGATCTCGCCTTCAGCAATATAACCACAAACGGTGCAAACGTACTTCTTCATAAGAATAGACCTCCATCATTCTTTTTATATCAGTTAGAAAACAGGCTGGGCGGTGTTGGTACTCACCGGCCCTTGTCATGGCTCTATTATAGCGAATGATTCTTAGTTAGTCAAGGATAATTTTAAGAATAATTCCTATTTATTTTGCCTTACAGATAAATTCCGGCAGGGTCACTAAAAACCATCATCAAAAACTGTGTGCTTTGCCCTGTGCACCTTAAAAACAGCAAAGCCGCCCTGCACACACAGGACGGCTTCTGCCTTGTTCTTCCTTCTTCTATGGGAGATCAGACCTGCAGGTTGCTGCTGGTAGCGGCTTCGGAGCCGTCAGCAGCATCAAACTCGTAGTCGTTGCCGGGCAGGATAGCGTTCAGCAGGATGCCTGCGATCGCGGCCACAGCCAGACCGGACAGGTTGATGGTGACGCCTGCAACGGCAAAGCTGACGCCGCCCACAGAGTTGAAGCCCAGTGCGCACACCAGAATGACAGCGGCCACGATCAGGTTGCGGCTGTTGGTAAAGTCCACGCGGTTCTCCACCACATTGCGCACACCGATGGCGGAGATCATGCCATACAGCACAAAGCTGATGCCGCCGATGATGCCGGTGGGGATGGTGTTGATGACAGCCTCAAACTTGGGGCTGAAGCTCAGGATGATGGCCAGGACAGCCGCAATGCGGATGACCAGCGGATCGTAGATCTTGCTCAGAGCCAGCACACCGGTGTTCTCACCGTAGGTGGTATTGGCCGGGCCGCCCAGCAGGCCGGCCATGGTGGTTGCCAGGCCGTCGCCCAGCAGGGTGCGGTTCAGGCCGGGGTCGTTGATATAGTTGTGGCCCACGGTTGCGCTGATGGCGGCGATATCGCCCACATGCTCCATCATGGTTGCCAGTGCAATGGGGATGATGGTGAACAGTGCGCTGATGAACTCCGGGCTGCCGTCGATGGCAAACAGGCCCATGGCCTCCTTGTGCAGAGGGATGCCCACCCATGCAGCCTCAGAAATGCGCTGGAAGTCCACTGCACCGGTCACCAGTGCCACTGCATAGGACACCAGCACACCGATGAGGATGGGCAGGATCTTGACCATGCCCTTGCCCCAGATGTTGCACACGACCACGGTGCCCAGTGCCACAAAGGCCAGCAGCCAGTTTGCCTGACAGTTGGAGATGGCGGAGGGAGCCAGGATCAGGCCGATGGAGATGATGATGGGGCCAGTGACCACCGGCGGGAAGAACCGCATGATGCGGCGGATGCCGAAGGTGGAGATCAGCAGGCTGGCCACCAGATACACCAGACCGGAAAATGCGACGGCCGCACAGGCATAAGGCAGCATCTTGGTGTTGGCAACGGTCAGGTTGCCGTCTGCATCTGCCAGCATGGGGGCCACGATGGAGAAGCCGCCCAGATACGCAAAGGAGGAGCCGAGGAATGCAGGCACCTTCTTTTTGGTAATGAGGTGGAACAGCAGGGTGCCCAGACCTGCGCACAGCAGGGTGGTGGAAACGCTCAGGCCGGTGAGCAGCGGCACCAGCACCGTTGCGCCGAACATGGCAAACATGTGCTGCACGCCCAGAATGAACATGCGGCCTGCGCCCAGCTGGCGCGCGTCGTAAATGCCTTTGGAGTAATCGATCTTTTCACTCATGAAGTTTTTCTGCCTCCTACAGAACTCGCAGCCCCAAAAAAAGAGGCACCGCCGTCAGCAAAACGGCAATGCCCCTGAAATTTGGGAACAATGATCCCGCCCGGAAATGAGAAGTGCAATGCAGCGCAGTCGATGATTCTTGTGCAGCATGGTGCGCTCCCCCTTTCATTCAGGCTCTTTCCAAACCGCCGCCAAAAGCCCCGCAAAAGGCCGCAGCGGGCAGTCCTTCAAGAGATTATAGCAGACTTTTTGCCGCCGTGCAACTATTTTGCTTAATTCTCCTGTATTTCCAGCCCGGAAGTTTGTGCCGCTTCTCTTGCAATCCGGCCCAAAGCGCACTATAATATAACCTACCATTGCAATCTGTATTATAAGAGAATTATCAGGAGAGTTTATGATCTATCTGGATTATTCCGCCAATACCCCGGTAGACGAAGCGGTTTTACAGCGCTTTTGCGAGGTGGAGCGCAATTGCCCGGGCAATGCCAATTCCCGCCACGCAGCAGGCACTGCCGCAAAGGCTGCCATCGATGCCGCCACCCAGAGCATTGCCCGCAGTCTGAATGTGCAGCCCGCCGAGATCATCTATACATCCGGTGCCAGCGAGGCCAACAACTTTGCCATCAAGAGCATCGCCCGGCTGGAGCGCCACCATGGCAGACACATCATTTCCACCCCGCTGGAGCACTCCTCGGTGAGCGGCAGCCTGACCGCCCTGCAGGAGCAGGGATACGAGATCGACCTTGTGGACATCCGGCAGGACGGCACGGTGGACCTTGCCCACCTGAAAGAACTGCTGCGCCCGGACACCATTCTGGTGGCCGTCACTGCCGTGGACAGTGAGCTGGGCGTGGTGCAGCCGGTGGCCGAGATCGCGGAAATGTTGAAGGCCTGCCCCCACTGCCACTTCCATGTGGATGCCACACAGGCCGTGGGCAAGCTGCCGGTCAGCTTTGCGGGCATCGACACCATGAGCCTGACCGCCCACAAATTCTACGGGCTGAACGGCATCGGTGTGCTGGTCAAGCGGCGCGGCCTTGCGCTGGAGCCGCTCATCCATGGCGGCGAGAGCACCACCATCTACCGCAGCGGCACCCCCACCGTGGCGCTGGCCTGTTCGCTGGCGCTGGCGCTGGAAAAGGCAGTGAGCGAGCTGCCCGCCCGCATGGAGCACATCCGCGCCCTGAACGCCCGCCTGCGCACCGGGCTTGCCCAATACCCCAAGGTGCGCATCAACAGCCCGGACACCGCCGTGCCGCAGATTTTAAACCTGAGCGTACAGAACGTGAAGGGCACCGTGTTCCAGCGGGAGCTGGATGCCCAGGGCGTATGCGTCTCGGTCAAATCGGCCTGCTCTTCGGACGGCCTGCCCTCCCGCGCCGTGTTTGCCGTGAGCCATGACCGGCGCAACGCGCTGTCCTCGTGGCGCATCAGCCTGAGCCACCTGACCACGGAACAGGAGATCACTGATTTTATGCAGGCGTTCGATGCCTGTTACAACGCCCTGACGCAATAAAGAGGAGTATTATGAAGTAAGATCCCCCCGCCGACCAGCAGCGAGGGGATCTTTTTTTACTGTTTTTGAATGCCGAACAGTCTGCGCAGAATGCCGCGCAGCGCCTTGGGGCTTCGGATCACAACTACCTGCATATGCTCCCCGCCTTTCCGTTTTCTGGCCCATCCTATGCAGGCAGGGGCCGGAACGTTCCGGCAAGGGCAGCAGCGCTCAGTCTGCGATGGTCTCCACCACCACCAGCGCACCGCTGCGGGTGGAGATGGTGATGCAGTCCGACCCGGCAGCGTACTCGTTGCTGACACCCAGCGGGTAGCTGGCGGTCAGCTCCGCATCGGTCAGCTCATAGTAGGAGCCGCGCTCGCACACGCCCTGCGCCCTGCCCTCCATCGGGAAGGCCGAGAAGAAGAAGTACTTCTCCTTCGGGTAGCAGCGGGTCTCGCCGGGCATCACGTAGGTGATGCGGCTGCGCTCATCCAGCAGGGTGGTGCGCACACCGCGCTGTTCCAGCCCAAGGCCGGTGCACAGGTTTGCAAGGGTGTGCTCCACCCGTCTGCCGCCAAGGCCGCCCAGCAGCAGCACCTCATCAAAGCCCTTTTCCGAGACCAGCTTTGCGGCATACTCGGTGTCGGTATCGTCCTTCACATGGGGCAGCACGATGATATCGTCGTCCTGCTGTTCCGGGCAGGGGGCGGTGTCAAAGTCGCCCACGATGATGTTGGGTCTACGCCCCAGAGGTGCGCAGTTGCGGTAGCCTGCATCACAGGCAATGATAAAGTCGTCCGGCCGCAGGGCCTCTGCCAGCTCCGGAGAAACCGGGCAGGCCGAAATGATCACACAGCGTGACATGAATCTCTTCCTTATCCTTTATACTTTCGGGCGCTGCCAATCCTTCACGTCCTTGACTTCCTCGTACATGGCACAGTAGCTGTCGTACCGGGTCTGGGAGAGCCTGCCCTCGGCCAGTGCGGCGCGCACGGCACAGCCTTTTTCGCTGCGGTGGGAGCAGCCGGTGAACTGGCACTGGCCCAGATAAGGCCCGAACTCCGGGAACGCATGCTCCAGATTTTCCTTGGGGATGAACCCGGCGCGGTTCGCTTCCAGACTGGCAAAGCCCGGCGTATCCGCAATGCGCCCGCCAAAGGCTTCAAAGATCGTCACCTCACGGGTGGTGTGGCGGCCGCGGCCCAGCTTCTGGCTGATGGCACTGGTCTCGCGCTCTGCTTCCGGCAGCAGATGGTTCAAAAGGGTGGATTTTCCCACGCCGGAGTTGCCGCAGAACGCACACAGCCTGCCGCTGATCCACTGCTTCACCTCGTCCAGCCCGCCGCCGGTCTCGTAATCGATGCGGATGAACGGCAGGGTCGATCTTTCGTAGGCCTTACGCAGGAATTCCGCCTCGGCCAAGTCGCCCTTGGTGCACACGATCACCGGCTGCACGCCCTTGTCCACCGCAATGGCGGCAAGCTTATCCAGCACCAGCGTGCTGGGCGTGGGCTGGGTGGTGCTGGCCACAAGGAACAGCACATCCAGATTTGACACCGGAGGCCGCACGAACACATTTTTGCGCGGTGCGATCTCGGCAATGACGGCTGCACCGTTCTCGGTCTCCAGCGTCACCTCATCGCCCGCCACCGGCGTGATCTTCTGTTTGCGGAAAATGCCGCGGGGCTTGCATTCCACAATGCCCTCCGGCGTTTTTACATAGTAAAAGCCGCCGATGCCCTTTGTGATATATCCCTTCATGCACGCCTCCGTCAGCTCAGCAGCGAGGACCACCAGTCGGTCAGCGGTTTCTGCGAAGGGTCGCCGCTGCCCGCTGTGCCCTGTTCGGTGCCGGTCTCGGTGCTGGAAGAAGAGGAGCCGCTGCCAAACAGGCCGCTCCACCAGTCGCCGCCGGTGGTGCTGTCGCTGGGTGCTTCCGGTTCCGGTGCAGGCTCCGGCCCTGCGCTTACCACAATGTTCACGCGGCCGTTCAGCTTTGTGGTAGAGCCTGCCGCCGGGTCCTGACTGATGACAGTGCCCACCGGCTGGTCGCTGTACTGCTCGGTCTGGCTGCCAAGGCCCAGATGGTTCTGCACCAGCAGGGTGCGGGCATCAGCGGTGCTCATGCCGGTCAGCGAGGGCACCTTGGTGGTGGTTGCCACCTGCGGGCGGCTGATATACATCACCACAGTGCTGCCTGCAGCCACCTGACTGCCCGCCGCCGGGTCGGTGCGGATCACCGCGCCGGATGCCACAGAGGTATCCACAGCCTGCGTTACCAGCACCGAGACACCCAGCTCCTTGAGCTGCTGCTCTGCATCGGCCTGCACATAGTTGGTCAGGTCCGGCACGGTAACGTACTGGGTGCCAAGGCTCACAGTCAGGGTCACATTCTGGCCCTCGCGCACCGTGCGGCCGGACACCGGCGACTGCTTGTAGATATAGCCCGCCGCATAGTCACTGTTGTACTCCTGCTCCCAGGTAACGCTGATCTGGCCGGAAACCACCTGCTCGGTGGCAGCAGCCTCGTCCTGCGTCATGCCGATATAATCGCCCAGCGTGATATCGGCCTTGTTGTTCATCAGGTTGGAGGAATCGTTCAGGATCATCCAGCACAGCGCAAGGCACGCCAGTGCAAATGCAATGGTAATGCCGAACAGTGCCGGCAGGAAGATGGTGCGCTTTTTCTTGCGCGGTGCGGCCTTTTTGCCGCGGGGCGCAGGCTTTTCGGCCTGACGGTTTGCACGGTTCTGGTTCATGGTACGTTTCACCACCTTTTCGGGAGCATCTTCTGTAATATACTTGTACTCGAACATCACGGAGGGGTTCTGCACGTAGGCGTCCAGCGCATCCAGCATTTCGCGGGCGGATGCGTAGCGGTTCTGCGGCAGCTTTGCCATGGCCTTTTCGGTGATCTCCACCAGTGCATTCGGCACCTCCGGCGCGATCTCGTGCAAAGACTTCGGCTGATCGGAGATCTGCTTGATGGCAACTTCCACCATGTCGTCTGCATCAAAGGGCAGATGACCGCTGAGCATCTCGTACATCATCACGCCCACCGAGTAGATATCGCTGGTGCAGTCGGTCTCATCGCCCTTGGCCTGCTCCGGGCTGATATAGTGCACGCTGCCCATGGCCTTGCCGCTCAGCAGCTGGTTCTCGGCACGGGAGATGCGCGCAATGCCAAAATCCATCATGCGCAGCTGGCCGTTGTCCAAAAGCATGATGTTCTGGGGCTTGATGTCCCGGTGCACCACACCGTTGGCGTGGGCATGTTCCAGCGCCTTTAAGATCTGGGAGATGAAGTGCACGGTCTCCCGGTTGGTCAGCCTGCCGCCGCGCTGGTTCAGGTACTCGCGCAATGTCATGCCGTCCACATATTCCATCACGATATACTGCAGATCATCATTCACCGATACATCGTACACTTTTACGATGTTGGGGTGGTTCAGCAGCGAGATGGCCTTGGATTCATTTTTAAAGCGGCGCACAAGGTCCGGGTCGTGCATATACTCCTGCCGCAGCACCTTTACCGCCACCACGGTACCGGCAGGCACCGGGCCGTTGTGCCCCAGCATGACCGCCTTGTAGACGTTTGCCATGCCGCCGGAACCGATCAGCTCCCGCACCTCATACAGGCCGTCCAGCTTTTTGCCGATCAGGTTGTCCATCAGCGCACCTCCTCCACACGCAGCAGCAGCGCGGTGATGTTATCCGGGCCGCCGTTCTCGTTGGCCGTGCGGATCAGAAGGTCCGGCAGGTCGTAGAACCCGCCGGTGCGCAGCAGCTGTTCCAGCTGTTCTCTGGGCACGGCATTGGTCAGGCCGTCCGAGCACAGCAGCAGGATATCCCCTTTCTGCAGCGGTGCGGTGGTGAACTCCGGGTCCAGCCGGTAGTCCACGCCCAGCGCCTTGGTGATGATGTTCTTCTGGGGGTGGTGCTCGGCTTCCTCCACGGTAATGGTGCCGCAGTCCACCAGCTCCTGCACATAGGAGTGGTCGTGGGTGAGCTGGGCAAGCCTGCCGTCCCGGTACAGGTACGCCCGCGAGTCGCCTGCATGGCACAGGAACACCTTGCCGCCGCGCACCAGTGCGCACACGGCCGTGGTGCCCATGCCCGCCAGCGATTCCTCACGCAGGGCCTTCTGGAACACAAAGCGGTTGGCGCTGAGCAGGCTCTTTTTCAAAAAGGTCTCCTCTTCGCCGGGCAGGCACTTGGAAGCATACTGCTCCTGAAAGCAGCGCTCGATCACATCGCACGCGCTCTGGCTGGCTTCCCTGCCGCCGCGTGCACCGCCCATGCCGTCGCATACCAGCAGCCATGCGGCATCGCCGGGCAGTTCTCCTGCGCGATAATCGTCCTGATTATCCTGCCGGACCCTGCCGACATCCGTTTTTCCTGCAAGTTTCATAGGCTTCTCCCTTTAATATTTACGCTTTCCCGTTCATTTCGTCACGGCGCAGCTGGCCGCATGCGGCGCTGATCTCGCTGCCAAGGCGGCGGCGCACCGTAGCGTTCACGCCAAGGCTCTCCAGCTTCTGCTGGAAGCGGTGCACGTTGGCTGCATCGGTGGCCGAGTACGGGCTGCCGTCCACCGGGTTGATGGGGATCAGGTTCACATGGGCACCCATGCCCCGGATCAGGTTTGCCAGCTGTCTGGCGCAGGCATCGGAATCGTTGACACCGCGCACCATGGAATATTCAAAGCTCACGCGGCGGCCGGTGGTGTCCTGATAGCGGCGCACGGCCTGCATCAGCACTTCCACGGGATAGGCATCGTTCACCGGCATCATGCCGCTGCGAATTTCATTGTTGGGTGCGTGCAGCGACACCGAGAGGGTCAGCTGCAGCTTTTTCTCGGCCAGCTGGTCGATCTTGGGCACCAGACCGCAGGTGGAAAGGCTGATGTTGCGCATCCCGATGTTCACGCCCTCGGGCGAGGTGATGTTCTCCAGAAACTTCATCACTTCGTCAAAATTATCCAGCGGTTCGCCAATGCCCATGAGCACGATGTGGGAAATGCGCTCCCCGATATCCTTCTGGGCGGTATAGATCTCAGAGCAGATCTCGCCGGCTTCCAGATCGCGCACGCGGCCCGCCTGGGTGGACGCGCAGAAGCGGCAGCCCATGCGGCAGCCCACCTGCGTGGACACACACACCGTGTTGCCGTAGTGGTAGCGCATCACGACGGTCTCGATGCAGTTGCCGTCCGCCATGCGCAGCAGATATTTTACCGTGCCGTCCTTTGCTTCCTGCCTGCGCTCGATCTTGGGCGCGGCAATGTAGAAGCTTTCTTCCAGCTTTGCCAGCAGGGTCTTGGGCTGGTCGGTCATGGCAGAAAACTCGGTGACCAGCTTCTGGTGCACCCA
>ENA-ORCN01001553-ORCN01001553.1-human-gut-metagenome-genome-assembly--contig:-NODE-1553-length-15181-cov-12.094611_pt1 | contig 15181 bp, 14 predicted proteins | sample MGYA00242984_ERZ507984 | MGnify/ENA primary metagenome ERZ507984 (study PRJEB26167, sample SAMN06115395) | human gut metagenome | host: Homo sapiens | place: China:Hubei | collected 2016-05-19... | reverse complement strand
GTCCGTTGTATTCCAGAATCGCACACCAGCCGCCGGGGCCGGGATTGCCGGAGCAGGCCCCGTCGGTGTAGATGATCACTGTTTTCATACGAAATCGTTTCCATCAGGTGTGCTGATTTCCGGTTCCGGATTCTGGTTCTCCGCAGGCTCTTCCGGCTCGCGGTCGACGCGGTCGACGGAAATGACGCGGCTGCCGGCTTCAAGGCGCATGAGAATGACACCCTGCGTGTCGCGGCCGTAGATGTTGATATCCGCCGCCGCCATGCGGATGAGCACGCCGCCGTTTTCGATCAGCATGATATCATCCGCATCGTCCACGATCGCCACGCCCGCGATTCTGCCGGTCTTGGCCGTGATGTTATAGCCCTTGAGGCCCTTGCCGCCGCGGTTCTGCGGACGGCGCTGACCGTCCTCGCCGAGGCGCAGATAGGCTTCGATCTCCGTGCGCTTGCCGTAGCCGTATTCCGTGACGGAAAGCAGCTGCTTTGCCTTCGCGGCGATTCCCGCGCCGACCACATAGTCGCCCGCGTCCAGCATCATGCCGCGCACACCGGCCGCGTCGCGGCCCATGACGCGCACGTCGTTTTCGTTGAAGCAGATGACCATGCCGTTCGCGCTTGCAAGCAGGATATCCTGCTTGCCGTCGGTCTTCATGACGGCAATCAGCTCGTCGCCCTCCGAGAGCGTCAGCGCGCGGATACCGGCCTTGCGCGCGGTATTGAGGCTTGCCAGCTCCAGCCGCTTGACGGTGCCGTTTCTGGTGACGAAGACGAGATAATCCTCGTCGAACTCATGCACGGTGATACCCGCCGTGACCTTCTCGCCCGGCTCAAACGGGAGAATGTTGACCAGATTCGTGCCCTTGGCCGTGCGGCCTGCCTCCGGGATCTGATAGCCCTTGCGGCGGTGCACCTTGCCGAGGTTCGTGAAGAAGAGGATATAATCATGCGTGGAGGCGGTGAACACACCCTCTACGAAGTCCTCCTCCTTCGTCGTCATGCCCGTGACGCCTCTGCCGCCGCGCTTCTGGCTGCGGTAGGTCGAGGCGGGAACGCGCTTGCAGTAGCCCGCGTGGGAGAGCGTGAAGACGCACTGTTCTTCTTCGATCAGGTCTTCAATGTCGATCTCGTCCTCGACGTCCTGAATTTCAGTCAGGCGGTCGTCGCCGTATTTGTCGCGGATGGCAGTCAGCTCGTCCTTCAGGACGCCTTTGAGCATTTCCTCGTTCGACAGCAGCTCGCGGTAATATTCGATGCGCTTTTCAAGCTCTGCGTATTCCGCCTCAAGCTTTTCGCGCTCCAGACCCTGCAGGCGCTTGAGCTGCATGTCCAGCACGACCTGCGCCTGAATTTCGGACAGGCTGAACCGCTCCATCAGGCGCTCTTTCGCGTTGTCGTAGCTTTCGCGGATGGTCTTGATGACCTCGTCGATGTTGTCCTCGGCGATCAGCAGGCCCTGCAGCACGTGCTGCCGGTCGAGCGCTTTTTTGAGGTCGTACTGCGTCCGCTTTGTGATGATCTCCTCCTGGAAGGCGAGATATTCATCGAGCATATGGCGCAGGGACAGGATCTTCGGCTGCTGCTGGTTGTTGACCAGCGCAAGCATCGTCACGCCGAACGTCGTCTGCATCTGCGTCTGGGCAAACAGGCGGTTCAGAACGACCTGCGGGTTCGCGTCCTTTTTGAGTTCAATGACGACGCGCATACCGTTGCGGTCCGTCTCGTCGCGGATGTCGGAAATGCCCTCAAGGCGCTTGTCGCGCACCTGCTCGGCCATGTTGGCGATGAGCTGGCGCTTGTTGACCTGATAGGGAAGCTCGGTGACGATGATGCGCTCGCGGTTCTGGCCGAATTCCTCAAACTCCGTCCGAGCGCGGACGGTGATCTTGCCGCGGCCCGTGGCATACGCGGCGCGGATGCCGCTGCGGCCCATGATAATGCCCTTTGTCGGGAAATCCGGACCCTTGATATAGTCCATGAGGTCTGCCAGCTCCGCCTCCGGGTTTTCCAGAATGCAGATACAGGCGTTGATGACCTCGGTCAGGTTGTGCGGCGGGATATTCGTCGCCATGCCGACGGCGATGCCGGACGAGCCGTTGACCAGCAGGTTCGGGAAGCGTGACGGCAGGACGCGCGGTTCCTTTCTCGATTCGTCAAAGTTCGGATCCCACAGAACCGTTTCCTTGTCGATATCGCGCAGCATCTCGTTGCAGAGCTTCGACATACGCGCCTCGGTATAACGATAGGCCGCAGGGGGATCGCCGTCAACGGAACCGAAGTTGCCGTGGCCGTCGACAAGCGGATAGCGCATGGAGAAATCCTGCGCCAGCCGGACCATCGCGTCATAGACCGACGCATCGCCGTGCGGATGATACCGGCCCAGCACGTCGCCGACGCACGTCGCCGACTTCTTGAACGGCTTGTCGGAGGTCAGACCGTCCTCGTACATGGCGTAGAGAATGCGCCGGTGGACGGGCTTCAGACCGTCGCGTACATCGGGCAGCGCACGGCCGACAATGACGGACATCGCGTAGTCGATATACGAGCTTTTCATCTCATGCACAAGCTCCGACTGTACGATTCGCTGTTCGGGGAACATGATATCCTCGGGCTTGTAGTCTTTTTTATGTGCCATTTATGCTTTCTCCTTTGTAGGGGCGGACGACTCTGTCCGCCCCAGGGAAGTTGCGTGTTCAGAACTGCTTATTTACAAACAGGGCATTTCTTCCGGGCGGACAGAGCCGTCCGTCCCCTGCGATTTCTTCCAGACAGGTCAGATATCCAGATTCACGACGTATTTCGCGTTTTCTTCGATGAATTCCTTGCGCGGCTCGACGTCCTCGCCCATGAGGACGGTGAAGATCTGGTCGGCCTGCACGGCGTCTTCGAGCGTGATGCGGCGGAGCGTGCGCGTAGTGGGGTCCATGGTCGTCTCCCACAGCTCGTGCGGGTTCATTTCGCCAAGGCCCTTGTACCGGGCAATATCGATCTTCGCGTTCGGGTTGTCCGCACGCATTTCGGCGGAAATCTGGTCGCGCTCCGGGTCGGAATACGCCACGCGCTGCGTCTTGCCGCGCGAGAGCTTGTAAAGCGGCGGGACGGCGGAATAGACGTAGCCGTGCTCGATCAGGGGCCGCATGAAGCGGAAGAAGAATGTGAGCAGGAGCGTGCGGATATGGCTGCCGTCGACGTCGGCATCGGCCATGATGATGACCTTGTGATAGCGCAGCTTGTCGAGGTTGAATTCGTCGCCGATGCCGGCTCCGAGCGCGGTAATGACCGGCTGGAGCTTGTCGTTGCCGTAGACCTTGTCGGCACGGGCCTTTTCCACGTTCAGCATCTTGCCCCAGAGGGGGAGGATTGCCTGGAAGCGGGAATCTCTACCCTGTGTGGCCGAGCCGCCTGCGGAATCACCCTCGACGATGTAAAGCTCGGTGAGCGTGGGGTCGGTGTCGTTGCAGTCGCGCAGCTTATCCGGCATCTGGCCGGATTCGAGGCCGGTCTTGCGGCGGATGGCCTCGCGGGCCTTCCTGGCGGCCTCGCGTGCGCGGTTGGCCATCATGGCCTTGTCAAGAATGAGTTTGCCGACGGCGGGGTTTTCCTCAAGGAATTCCGTCAGCTGCTGCGTAACGATGTTGCTGACAAGTGTGCGCATGGAGGCGTTGCCGAGCTTGGCCTTTGTCTGGCCCTCGAACTGCGCCTCCGTCAGCTTGACGGAAACGATGGCGGTCAGACCTTCGCGCACATCGTCGCCGGTGACCTTGTCGTCGCCCTTGATATAGCCCTTTTTGACGCCATAGGCGTTGAGCACGTTTGTCAGCGCCCGCTTAAAGCCCTCCTCGTGCATACCGCCTTCTGGGGTATGGATATCGTTTGCAAACGAGACGATGTTGGAGTTGAACGAGTCGTTATACTGCAGCGCGACCTCCGCCGTGTCGTCTCCCTTGGAGCCGGACATATAGATGACCTGCTCGTGGATCGGCGTTTTGTGGCGGTTGTACCAGCGGACGAATTCGCGGATACCGCCCTCGTAGCACATGGAGTCCATGCGTTCCTTTTCGGGCTTGTCGGCGGATTCGATGCGCTCGTCGCGGATGGTGATGTGCAGACCGGCGTTCAGGAACGCCTGCTCGCGCATACGGGTATGGAGCGTTTCGTAGTCATATTCCAGCGTGTCGAACATCTCGGGGTCGGGCTTGAAGGTGACCTTCGTGCCGTGCTTGTCCGTGGTGCCGATGATGCGCATTTCCTGGGTAATATGGCCGCGGGAGAATTTCATCTGATAAATTTTCCCGTCCTTGCTGACCTCGACCTCCAGCCACTCGGAAAGGGCGTTGACGACCGACGCGCCCACGCCGTGCAGACCGCCGGAGACCTTATAGCCCCCGCCGCCGAATTTGCCGCCCGCGTGCAGGACGGTATAGACGACCTCCAGCGCGGGCTTGCCGGTCTGGGCCTGAATGTCGACGGGGATGCCGCGGCCATCGTCGGTGACGGTGATGGTGTTGCCCTCGTTGATGGTCACAACGACGTGCTTGCAGTATCCGGCCAGCGCCTCGTCGATCGCGTTGTCGACGATCTCATAGACCAGATGGTGCAGACCTGAGCTGCTGGTCGAGCCGATGTACATACCAGGCCGCTTTCTGACGGCCTCCAATCCCTCCAGAACCTGGATCTGACTGGCGTTGTATTCGTGTTCGGCTTCGATGATATCTTTGATTTCTTCTGTCATATTGCTTCTCCTTTAGCAGAGATCGGACTGTGCTGCGCGTCCTGCATCCGTTTGAGCAGAACGGCGGCGTTATATTTTGTCAGAATGACGCGGCTTTCTCCGTATTCGCTGACGACCAGAAAGGATTTCGGCAGCTCGTCCGTCGCTTCGACGATGGCGCCGGCCCTTTGGGCCTCCGCGAGAAATTTCCGCGTCCATTTAGAGCAGCTGGTGTTGTCCAGATCAAACACGCCCACGACGGATTTCGACCGGACGGAAAAATCGCCGCCGATATTCAGGTACATGACGCTTCCTCCCGGATCTGTCCGCCCTCCACAAAAATGCGTTTGCCGATATTCGTGATGCGTTCCGGCTCACAGCAGGTGATGAGCACTTGCCCGGAACGGATCTGATTGAGCACAAAATCCTGCCGCCGCGCGTCCAGCTCGGACAGCACGTCGTCCAGCAGCAGAACCGGCTCCTCGCCGGTGTCGGCGCGGAATAATTCGCGCTCGGCCAGCTTGAGACTGATAGCCGCCGTGCGGGTCTGGCCCTGAGAGCCGTAGGCCTTGACGGAGCGCTCGCCGAGAAGCGTTTCAAAATCGTCCTTGTGCGGGCCGGACAGGCACTGGCCGGAATCCAGCTCGGCGCGGTAATGCGCCTGCTGGTGGTCGAGCAGCTGCTGAAAGATGGTCTTTTTATCCGCGAACGGGTCCGTCACGGTCGAGACGGTCTGATAGACGAGGGAAAGCTCCTCCCGGCCGCCGGAAAATTCCGCATGGTACAGCCGTGCCTGTTTGGAAAGCTCCCGCAGGAATTTTGCCCGGTAGGCGATCACGACCGCGCCGACCTGCGCCATGCGGTAGTTGAACTCCGGCAGCGGCTCCAGCAGGGAAGGGGCGTCGTGATAGTCTTTTAAAATTCTTGATTTGCTGTCGTACAGCTTCTGATATTCCGCCAGCGCCTGCGCGTAGCCGGGCCGGAGCTGGCACAGGGCGGTATCGAGAATCTTCCGTCTTCCGGAAGAGCCGCTTTTTAAGATCAGCAGATCGTCCGGACAGAACAGAACGGTCGTCAGCACACCGGAAAGCCCGGCGGCAGACCGCTGCTTCACGCCGCCGATGTAGAGCTGACGCGGCCTTCTCCCGGAAAACAGCACGGCGCGCAGGCTCTGCTCTCTGCCGCCTGAAAACAGGGTGCAGCTTAAATCTGCAAATTCTGCGCCAAAGCGGATCAGCTCCTGATTGCGGGCGGTGCGGAAGCTTTTGCCGGTGGAGAGATAGAAGACGGACTCCAGAAGATTCGTCTTTCCCTGCGCGTTTTCGCCGACAATGAGATTCACACCGGGGTGCAGCTGGACGCTGGCCGTCTCGTAGCTCCGAAAATCGTAGAGCTGCAGGCTTTGCAGCTTCATGCGTGCTCTTCCGTGACGCGCCAGGTGTTGTGCAGGAACGTGACCTCGTCGCCGGGCCGGAGCTTTTTGCCGCGCATCGTGCAGACCTCGCCGTTGACAAGGACTTCACCCTCCTGAATGAAGGTCTTGGCCATGCCGCCGGACTCAATGGCGTTGGCGAATTTCAGAAAATCCTGCAGTTTGATAAACTCGGTATGAATAGGGATCTCAATCGGCGCATCCGAAAGCTTTTTTGTGACTCTGACCTTCATCTTATTCCCCCGCTTTCAGCCGGACCGGCAGGACCATGTAGCTGTATCGCTCGGACCCGTCGCAAGGATTCATGACGATGGGGCTTAACCCATTGATGAGTTCCAGCGAGCACTCTGCATCCGGGATCGCGCGCAGCGCGTCGAGCAGGTACCGGCAGTTGAAGCCGATCTCCATATCCTGTCCGTCGCCCGCGATCTGGCAGACGTCATGCGCTTCGCCGATGGTGGAGACGGAGCGGAAATCCGCCGTATTTTCGCCGAATTTGCAGCGCACCGGACTTTTGAGCTTTTCGGAGATGATCAGACCGACACGTTCGATGGAATCGGTCATTTTCGCGACGTTTACCGCCAGCTTGACCGGCTGGTTCTGCGGCAGGACGCGCCGCCAGTCCAAGAATTCACCCTCCAGCAGACGGCAGACCAGCGTTGCCTCGCCGATGGTGAAGAGGATATGCTTGCTGCCGAGGAAGAATGTGCAGGCTTCGTCCGTATCGCCGAGGATTTTTTCCGCTTCCTTCAGCGCAGCAGCAGGTACGACGAATTTGAGCGTCCGCCCGATCGGTTCCTCCGATTTCCAGCGGCGCAGCGCCAGCCGGTAGCCGTCGACGGCCACGACTGTAATAGAGGAATCCTCGACCTCAAACAGGCAGCCGGTATGGATGGGGCGGGCCTGATTTTCGCTGACGGCAAAGCTGGTGCCGCCGATCATGGCTTTCAGCTCGTTCTGCGGCAGGCTGATCCCCTTATCGGACTCGACCTCCGGCAGCTCCGGGTAATCTTCGGACGACATGGCCGTGATGGAAAACGAGGAAATGCCGCCGCGGATGGAGACCTTGAACTTTTCGTCGACCGAAATACTGACGGTATCGCCAGGCAGCTTCCGGATGATGTCGAAGAAGAGACGGGAGGGCATAATGCAGGCGCCGGTCTGCTGGATCTCGGCGTCGACGGAGATGGTGATGCCCGTTTCAAGATTATAACCGGAAAGCGTCAGCTTTACGCCAGCCCGGATATAAATTCCTTCGAGCGCCGGAATGGTGCTCTTCTGCGCGACGGTACGGGAAGCGACGGAGATGGCGCTCACCAGCGCATTTTTTTCACAGGTAAATTTCATGGAACTTCCTCCGTTTCTTCTTTCAAAAGAAAGAAAGGATATTTTTTAGAAGTACGTAGCAGTAGGGGAATTTTATGTGGAAAAGCTGTTTTCGCCTTGACGTATCAACGCTTTTTTATCCACAGGCAGGTGTGCAGAAAAAAGAATGTTATCAACACGCATTTTTGTGAAACCTCTGTTTCACAGCTTTCCACAGAGAATGTGTGTGGATTCCACAGGTGGGTGTGGACAAAATCAGAGCTTGCTGTTGATGTTGGCCGTAATGTCGCGGATGTTGTCGGCGAGCGTTCCGGTGCCTGCGGCAAGCTGCTGCTCGACCTTTTTGAGCGAGTGGATGACGGTCGAATGGTCGCGGCCGAATTCTTTGCCGATGTCTGGAAGACTCAGATTCGTGAGCTTTCGCACCAGATACATCGCGACCTGCCGCGCCTCGGCGGTGTTCTTGTTCTTGAGCGTGCCGCGGATGACGGATTCCTCGATGTTATAGAACCGGGAGACTTCGCCGATGATGAGGTTCGGCGTGGGCAGATTTTCGGCCTTTTCCTTGTTGTACATATCCTTGATGGCGCGGGACACGTTCGGGACGGTCAGCTCCATGTTGTCAAGGTCATGATAGGCGCGGATCTTTTTGACCGTGCCCTCCAGCAGACGCACGTTGGAGGTCACGTTTTCGGCGATGAACGTACACACGTCGTTCGGCAGATCGAAGCCGAGCGAGACGGATTTGTTCTTGATGATCGCCATGCGCGTCTCGAAATCAGGCGGCTGGATATCTGCAATCAGGCCCCATTCGAACCGGGTTTTCAGACGGTCCTCCAGACGCAGCATCTCATTGGGAGGCCGGTCGGCAGTCAGGACGATCTGGTGGTGGTTCTCATAGAGGTTATTGAAGGTATGGAAAAATTCCTCCTGCGTCGATTCCTTGCCGGCGATAAACTGGATATCGTCGACGAGGAACAGGTCGGCATTGCGGTATTTATAGCGGAACTCATTGTTCCGGCCCTCCTGCAGGGCGGCAATCAGCTCGTTTGTAAACTGATCGCCCTTGATATAGACGATATTATAGCTGGGGTGGTTCTTATGCACGACGCTGGCGATGGCGTAAAGCAGGTGCGTTTTGCCAAGGCCGGACGGGCCGTAAATAAAAAGGGGATTATACGTTTCCGCCGGGTTATTGGCGACGGAAACGGCGGCGGCGTGCGCGAAGCGGTTCGAGGAGCCGACGACAAAGTTGTCGAAGGTGAACTGCGGGTTAAACTCGATGAACTCCGGCTTCTGCGATTTTCCGCGATAGGCCTCGATTTCCGTATCGTCGAGCACGACGACGTCGACGTTCAGCTGGAAGATCTCCTGCATGGCTTCCTTGATATAGCCGACGCAGCGGCGGAGAATGATATCCTTGCGGAAGGAGGAGGGGGAGTAGAGCACGAGCTTTTCATCCGTCAGCTCGAGAATCTCAGTGTCGTCAAACCAGGTCGACACGACCTGCGGGGTCAGGCGGGACTCCATATGCCCCAGAACCTTGGCCCAGACGTAAGCGGAAGAATACATGGCGCAGCTCCTTTCTGTATTTGCCGCGCGGGCAGAAAAAGCACAAAATTATACACACTAATCATAGCACAGCTGTGGACAATTTTCAAGGGGAGATGGGGAAGACTCTTTAATATAATAAGAATATAAAAAAATCTCCCCTTCGGGAAGGGAGATTTTCTGCATATTGGATGGGTGGTTATGCCTCCGGCGGCCCCATCTTTTCCGCCTTGCCGGAAAAGATGGGGGAGAAAAGGTGCGCTTGGTTACGGTTGGTGCGTGCTGCGGGTGCGATTCAGGCAAGTCCTGATTTTTAGTCGTTGCGAACACACCAAATCACCCTACGTGCGCTATGGTACGCGCCGCCTGTTACGGTACACCAAGATTGATAGCAGTTGCCTTTGAATGGCTGCGGTGAAAACGCTTTGTGTTCGAAACTTGCCGGGCAGTGCGGATACACCCTAAGCCTCTGTAGGGGCGGACGACTCTGTCCGCCCACAGAATGCAGTGTTTTTCGGGAATCTACGGCGGATTCGCAATTTCCCAGAGGGCCGATGTGGGCATCGGCCCCTACAATGGTGCACGCGTTCAGAACACCACCCGGATCAGAATCATATACACGATCGTACCGCCTGCGATGGACAAGAGCATACTGACGGCGACGAATTCCAGACTGCCGCCATGATCACGGCGCTCATGACCATCGGATACCAGAAGGCAAAGCCGGATGTGCTCATCTGAATGCCGTAGGCCATCGCGAGAAACCAGAAGCCTGCGAAGATCGGAACGGTATAGGGAAACGCCGCGCGCAGCGCGGCGAGCTTGCTGTTTCTCATGACGTTGAATGCTTACTCCAATTCGTTGATCTTGTTTTGCAGGGATTCATAGAACCGGCCCAGATGCACGCCGTCGACAAGCCGGTGGTTGACCTCAATGGAAAGGCCCAGCGTTTCGCGGCCGTTTTCCTGCCGGATGTATTTGCCCCAGGTGATGCGCGGGATGGCGTCGTCTATGTCGACCTGCCGCTCATTTGTACAGCAGGTGAGATCGAACCACGGAAGACACGAGATATAGATCAGATCATCCGTTTTAGAGGACGGCTCCAAAAACGAGGTCTGCGCTTCGCTCCGCTCCTTCGCGGCGTGGCAGAAGTCCGCCAGCGTACCTTCACACGGACACGTGATGATCTGGAACTGCTCGCTGCCCTTTTTCAGCTCTGTAAAGCTTGGGGTACGCTTGTCCAGCAGAAAAACGCTGTCGTCGCGGATGGTATAGCGCAGGTTCTCGACCTCGTTGACCGCCTGCGTGACGAGATACGTCATGACGTAATAGAAGGACAGACCATGCGTCTTGGTATACGTATGCAGCTGCGTCACGTCCACGCGGAAGCAGACGCTGTAGAACGGCTGATCGAGCACGGAGAAGAAGGAAAAAATATCCTTTCGCGGCCAGCTGGGCAGATCGATTTTCTGACAGGAAGCAGACATAAGGAACCCTCCCGATTTTGATGGAATTAGTCTATCAGATTTATAGGCAAATGAAAAGTCCTGAAAATACACAAAAAACGGACGCAGTCACCGCGTCCGTTTGGAATATTATTTGTTTTTCAGCAGATCACGGATCTCCGTCAGGAGCTGCTCTTCCTTTGTGGGTTCCGGTTCCTTCTCAGGCTCTGGCTCGGCGGGCTTTTCCAGCTTCGTCTTTGCCATATTCATGGCCTTGACGACCAGAAATACGACGAACGCAATGAGCAGGAAATCGATGATCGTGGTCAGAAACGTCCCCAGACCCAGCACAACGGCCTCGGACACGACCGTTTCACCGTCCATGACGGCGGGCTTGAGCGTGATATTGAGCGTCGCCAGATCTACGCCGCCGATCAGACAGCCGATGAGCGGCATAATGATATCCGCGACAAGACTTGCACTGATCTTGCCGAACGCCGTCGCGATCACAACGCCGATGGCCATATCCATCACGTTGCCGCGCGAGATAAAGGTCTTGAATTCATTCAGAAATTTCTTCATCTGGTATGCCTCTATTTTTCTTGATTTGGTTGGGGAGGGGCTCTGCTTCGCCCGTCTGACAGTTACAAATCTGCACAGCACTTTGTAGGGGCCGATGCCCACATCGGCCCGCTGGGAAGTTACGAATTCGCCGAAGATTTCCGTAAAAAGCGGTATATTCTGCGGGCGGACAGAGTCGTCCGCCCCTACGGGGAAGAGCGAGTGTCGTTGTAGGGGCCGACGACTCTGTCGGCCCAATGGGAAGTTGCGAAGCCGCCGCAGATTTTTATAAAAAATGGTGCGTTCTGCCGGTCGATGTGTACCGGCAAGCGGCAGACCCACATCCGTAGCGCTCCTTCGTCGCGAACGGCTGTGACCGGCATCGACCCCTACAACTGGCGAGATCAGTGCTTCGGAACCAGCACTTCCTTGCCGCCCATGTACGGCTGGAGGCACTTCGGGATGGTGACGGTGCCGTCCTTCTGGAGGTGGTTTTCAAGGAAGGCGATGAGCATACGCGGGGGTGCGACGCAGGTGTTGTTGAGCGTGTGGGCCAGATACATCTTGCCGTCCGCACCCTTGACGCGGATGCCGAGACGGCGGGCCTGTGCGTCGCCGAGGTTCGAGCAGGAGCAGACCTCGAAATATTTCTGCTGGCGCGGGCTCCACGCCTCAATGTCGCAGGATTTGACCTTCAGATCGGCCAGATCGCCGGAGCAGCATTCGAGCTGACGAACGGGAATCTCCATATTGCGGAACAGCTCAACCGAATAGCTCCAGAGCTTGTTGTACCAGTCCATGGATTCCTCCGGACGGCAGACGACGATCATTTCCTGCTTTTCAAACTGGTGGATGCGGTACACGCCGCGCTCCTCCAGACCGTGGCTGCCGACCTCCTTGCGGAAGCAGGGGGAATAGCTCGTGAGGGTCAGGGGGAGGTTTGCCTCCGGGATGATCTGGTCGATAAAGCGGCCAATCATGGTGTGCTCGCTCGTGCCGATGAGATAGAGGTCCTCGCCCTCGATTTTGTACATCATCGCTTCCATCTCCGGGAAGGACATGACGCCCTTGACGACGTTGCCGTGCATCATGAACGGCGGGATGACATACGTAAAGCCCTTCTGGTCGATCATGAAGTCGCGCGCGTAGGCCAGAACCGCCTCATGCAGGCGGGCAATGTCGCCCAGAAGATAGTAAAAGCCCATACCGGCCACGCGGCCCGCGGAATCCTTGTCGATGCCGTCAAAGGACTGCATGATGTCGACGTGATGGGGAATCTCAAAATCGGGTACAACGGGATCGCCGAAGCGCTGCACTTCAACGTTATGGCTGTCGTCCGGGCCGATGGGGACGGAGGGGTCGATGATGTTCGGGATCACGTACATGATCTCGCGCAGCTTGTCCTCGGCCTCGGTCTGCTTCTTTTCAAGCTCCGCGCGGCGCTCGTCGTCGGCCTTGACCTTGGCGTTGTTTTCATCAATCTGCTTCTGCAGTTCCGCTTTCTGCGCCTCATCCGCTTTTTTCAGCTGGCCATAAAGCGGACCGTTTGCCTTCGACAGCTTGTTGCGGGCGGCCTTCAGCTGCTCGCATTCCTGCTGCGCCGCACGCTTCTCCGCGTCGAGCCGGATGGCCTCGTCTACGAGCGGCAGCTTTGCATCCTGAAACTTTTTCCGGATATTTTCGCGGACTGCGTCCGGATTTTCCCGTAAAAATTTAATATCGATCATGGTGTTCTTTTCCTCCTGTTATTCTCCGCCAAGCGCCTTATATTCCTCCAGCGCGGTCTGGCCCAGATAATCCTTCAACCGTTCAATCGTCTGCATGGCGCGGGAGAACGTGACGTTTCCTTCGCGCGTTTCGCAGGCCTTTGCCTCCAGCAGTGCTTCATACGCTTCCTTCGTCCGGTCAAGCTCGGTGCGCAGGGATTTGATCATTTCATTTTCCGCCGCCTGCGACTCCTCTTCGGACTGCGCGGCCTCGTCCAGCTTCTGCGTCAGCTCGTCGAGCTTTGCCTGCAATTCTTCATTTTCCTTTTCCAGCGCGATCTTATCGTCCTGCAGGGCACGGTTTTCGTTCTGCAGTGCCTCGGCATTTGAGAGCGCGCTTGTGCTGGCGGCGTTCAGCTCGGAAATCTTTGCTTTAGACGAGTGCGTCTGCAAAATCAGCGAGATCAGAACCAGAATGAAAGCGGCGCAGAACAGAACGGCCATGTACCGCAGAAGCGCGGATTTGCGCTTCTCGCTCAGCGGCTTTCCGGTTTCCGGGGCAGCCTGCTCCGGCTGCGGGGTTTTCTTTTCGTCCATCAGTGTTGCTCCTTTTTGCGGATGGTGTGCAGCGCGTCGTACAGCTGCTGCAGATCGTCCTGCCCGTAGTATTCCAGTTCAATGCGGCCCTTGCGCTTGCCGGAGACAATGCGCACCTTGCGGCCAAGCCCGGCGGTCAGCTCCTTTTCACATTCGGCCAGATAATCGACCTGCGGCGGCTGCTCCTTGACGGGCTGCGCCTGCTTTGTGAGCTTTTTGCAGAGCGCCTCCGTCTGCCGGACGGACAGGCCCAGCGCCATGACCTTCTGCGCAATGGACAGCTGCTGCGCCTCGTCCTTCACGGGCAGCAGCGCCCGCGCGTGACCGGCGGACAGTGAACCGTCCTTGACCAGCTCCAGAACGGCCGGACTGAGGCTCAGCAGCCGCAGCGCGTTCGCAACGGCCGGGCGGGATTTGCCCACGCGGGCGGCAGCCTGCTCCTGCGTCATTTCATAGGTGCCCATCAGCTCCTGATAGCCGAGGGCTTCTTCAATCGGGTTGAGATCCGAGCGCTGCAAATTTTCAATCAGCGCCAGCTCCATCGCCTTTTTGTCGTCGGCCTCAATGACCACGACCGGCACATCGGTAAGCCCGGCCAGCCGTGCCGCACGCCAGCGGCGTTCGCCCGCGATGATCTGATAGAACCCGGACGGCAGCCTGCGTACCGTCAGCGGCTGGATAATGCCGTGCATCCGGATGGAATCCGCCAGGGAATCCAGCTCTTCCGGGTTGAAGGTTTTGCGCGGCTGAAGCGGATTCGGTTCGATTTTTTGCAGCGGCAGCGTTACTGCACCCTCGCTGGGCGCGTCCGGCTGCTCGCTATAGTCCCCAATCAGGGCGCCAAGGCCCTTGCCAAGACCCTTTCGCATTGCCATATGCGTTGCTCCTCTCATTGTTCTTTCGCAAGGATCTCCTGCGCGACCGCATCATAGGCCGCCGCGCCCCGGCTGAATTTGTCGTAGGCACAAACAGGCATCCCGTGGCTGGGCGCTTCGGACAGGCGTACGTTGCGCGGGATGGCGGAGGCGAAGACCTTGCCGGGAAAATGGCGGCGCACCTCCTCGGCAACCTGCGCGGAGAAATTCGTCCGGCCATCGTACATGGTAAGTAAAACGCCGAAGATGGAGATCGTCGGGTTCAGGCGCCTTTTGACCGCGCGGAGCGTGACCATCAGATCGGAAAGCCCCTCCAGCGCGTAATATTCGCACTGCACAGGGATCAGCACCTGATCTGCGGCGCAGAGCGCGTTGAGCGTCAGCAGCTCCAAAGACGGCGGGCAATCAATGAAAATATAATCATATTGTTCCCGCAGCGGCTGGAGCGCAGTCTTCAGCGCATATTCCCGCTTCTCAACGCCCACCAGCTCCACGCCGGCGCCGGACAGCGCGACGTTGGAGGCCAGAACATCGCAGTATTTTGTGTGGATCACCGCGTCTGCGGCGGGGAAATCCTCAATCACGATATCATAGGTCGAATGGGCAGCCGTACTTTTTTCCACGCCAAGGCCGGAGGTCGCGTTGGCCTGCGGGTCAAAGTCGCACAGAAGGACGCGCTTTCCCGCCTTTTGCAGCGCAGCGGCCAGATTGACCGCAGAGGTCGTTTTCCCCACGCCGCCCTTTTGATTGACAAATGCCAAAACCTTCGCCATACCCATTTCACGCCCCTTCGGCCCCATTTTGCATTCTATTATAATGTCCTGCTTCTGAAAATGCAAGAAGTGATGTGAATTTGTTGTTTTTCATGTTTCACGTGAAACATTGAGATTGAATGAATAAAATATATTCACGGCAAACCCAGCAAAGCAGTACGAATTCGCCGAAGATTCCTATAAAACGGTGCACTTCGCCGGGCCG
>ENA-ORCN01001539-ORCN01001539.1-human-gut-metagenome-genome-assembly--contig:-NODE-1539-length-15265-cov-28.460758_pt1 | contig 15265 bp, 8 predicted proteins | sample MGYA00242984_ERZ507984 | MGnify/ENA primary metagenome ERZ507984 (study PRJEB26167, sample SAMN06115395) | human gut metagenome | host: Homo sapiens | place: China:Hubei | collected 2016-05-19... | reverse complement strand
GACAACGCCTACCATGGTAGCGAAGAAGCAGATGAGGGCGGTCCAGCTGATAGCGATAACAGCGGATTTCTTCATTTCCTTTTGGGATTTGAGGGACATGAAGCGGATGATGATATGCGGCATACCGAAGTAGCCCAAGCCCCAGCCGAAGCCGGAGATAATATCAGAGGTTTTGGCAACCGGATTCCAGTAATCGGGCGGAATGCCGGCAACAGCCTGCGGATTGATTAAGGATACTGCGAAGATAGGTGCAATCAGCAGAGAACCGAGAATCATCAGGCCTTGATAGAAGTCGGTCCAGCAAACAGCGGAGAAGCCGCCTAAGAAGGTGTAGCCGATGATGATAAAGGCTGCCACATACATGGTGTAGGTCTGATCAATGCCGATAACGGTGTTGAACAGAGTACCGCAAGCCTTGATGCTGGAAGCGGAATAAATAGTGTAGGCAATCAGAAAAACGATTGCACAGATTACCTGCAGCACGTGGGACTTAGATAAAAAGCGGTTGCTGAGATACTGCGGAATAGTGATGGCATCGTTGGCCACAATGGAAAAACGGCGCAGGCGCGGTGCCTGAAAAATCCAGCTTAAGGAATAGCCGGTGAGCAGGCCGATACTGATCCAGGCCTGACCGAGGCCGAGAGCGTAGATAGATGTCGGCAAGCCCATGAGCACCCAGGCGCTCATATCAGAAGCACCGGCAGAAAGAGCGGTTACCCACGGTCCCATCTGACGGCCGCCGAGAAAGTAGGTTTTTTCACCACCCTGACGATTTTTATAGAAGAACCATATGCCGATTGATAGCATGAACAACAGGTAGATAATGAATACTACCATTTCTGTATAATTCACAAACACCCCTCCAAAATTTAAGAATAGATAACATTATTATACACTTAATCTTTGTGCTACTGCAAGCAAATAATAAAAATAAAGTGCTTAATCTGCGGCGGACAGTGTTTTGATGACTAATCCGAACACTGCTTGCTGCTGATTAAGCACTGAAAGTTTACCATGTGAAATATGTATAAGCTGTAAAGAGAGTCAGAATAATGATTTCGCAAAGCAGAACTGGCTTAAGTGTTTTAAAAAAGTTGGCTTTGAAATAATCGACGGTGATAACAAGGCACATATGCGTTGGCGTGAGCATCTGACCGGCAATACCGAAGGCCATGGCAACACCGGCCAGGTTCAGGCTGCCTGTCTGCATAGCAGCGACAATGGGCATAACGATGGCCACGTGTCCTTGCGACATACCTGTAAGCACGCCGATGATGAAGCTGACGCAGGCGATGATAACAGGCACCGGCAGCGGAGAGCTTTGGAAGGCTGCGACGATTTCCTGCAGCACGTGGGTGACAGTCAAAATCTGAATGAAGTAGAGGATGCAGAGCACATTGAGAAACATTTTGATGTCCAGCGCACCGACAACGACATCCTTGAGACCGACCCCGCGATTAGTAAAGCGAAGTACCAGAAACAGGCAGGCTGTGACCAGGCCCATGCCGGCGGAGGCATTAAAGCCGCAGAATACTACGAGAATAAAGGTGATAATGACAGGCGAAAGCGCCAGCCATAAATCCTGCATACCCTGACTGTCATTGGCAATTGCTTCAGTACGGCTGCTGTCCGCTTTGATGGGGCGGATGAGAACAAACCAGCCTGCGGAGAAGGCCAGTACGGTAAGCCAGGCCAGATGCAGGATGAATTCACTGTAGCTGACACCGGCAATGTTGCAGGCCATTATCATACCGGGGATAATCGGGCTGGAAAATTCAAAGATATGGCGGAACCAGAAATTGATGGCAGCTTTATGCTCCTGTTCGATAGGCAGATTTTTGCTGGCTTCCTCTACAATAGGTGCAGAAAAGCGCGCTCCGCCCAATGACGGCAGCAGTCCTAAGAAGGCAGGCATCACGGCCAGGGTTACCTTAGCGCTGGAAAAGATGCGTTGCAGCGCCTGCACCATACCGGCCAGTGCACCGCTGGTGCGCAGCTCGATTTCCAGGCACATGACAAAATAGAGGGCAAAAATAATATCATAGGTGCGCGGCATTGTTAATGTTTCGCGTAATGCCTGCACCAGATACGGCAGCTCCGGTGCTTTCATCAGCCAGATAAAAATACCGCTGGTGAGCATACAGGGTCCGATGGGAATGTGACGACGCAGCATGAGGATAATCATGAGCATGGCGATTGTAAGCAGAAGAAATATATTCATAAACAGTTTTTCCTTTCGGTTGCGTAATTGTTGGCAAGTACCAAGTAATTGCTGATGATGTTTATTTATTATACACCCTGCTACAAAAAAATCATAATAAAACTGTAAAAAATCTTAGTATGGGATGCAAATAATGCTATAATGTAAGCAGAGATACAGAAACGGAGGTCAGATTATGCAGATAGAAAGATTAAGGCTGAAGAATTTCCGTTGTTACGATGAGCTTGATATTGATTTTGAACCTAGGCTGACAGTTATTGTAGGTGAAAACGGCAAGGGCAAGACGGCGATTTTTGATGCGCTGGCAATTGCTCTGGAGCCCTATCTGCGCAGCTTTGATGCCAGTGGCCGGCAAATTACTCCCCAGGATGTGCGACGTGTGCCTGTTTATAAAAAGGATATGCGTCATATTAATGGTATGGAATGCCATTATCCGGTAGAAATTAAGCTGGAGGGTGAGGTTTACGGCAAAAAGCTTACCTGTACCCGCCGCCTGCTGGAGGGTAATGTGCCTGAGGATGATGCTGCTGAGCTGTGCGAACGTGGTTGCGCATTGGCACACGATGCTAAGGAGAACGGCAACAGGCTGCTGCCGGTGTTGGCCTATTACGGTACTCAGCGCATTTGGGTAGACAGCAAGCTGATGACAAATTTTCATAAATCGCTGATGGAACGCAATGTAGGCTACGAGGAATGTCTGGAGCCGTCTTCTTCCTACAGTACCTTCGGAAAATGGTTTGAGTACGTTACCAAGTGTGCGCAGTCAGAGCAGCAGTACAGTGCAGAGGTGAAGCGCAATGTGATGCTGAAGAATGCTATTCAGAACGCTGTAGACGTGTGTCTGGAAAGTACCGGCCTGCGTGATTTGTACTATAATTATCGCCTGAAATGCTTTGTTGTCAGCCATCCCGATATGGGTGAAATGGTGGTAGATGAATTGAGCGACGGCTTCCGCAGTATTATCAGCATGGTGGCTGATTTGGCCTATCGCATGGCGCGTCTGAATCCGCAGCTGCGTGAGGAAGCAGTAACCAAGACACCGGGGCTTGTGTTGATTGATGAGGTGGAAATGCACCTGCACCCGCTGTGGCAGCAGACGGTACTGCTGGATTTACAAAAAACCTTCCCGATGGTACAGTTTGTGGTGACTACGCATAGTGCGCAGGTGCTTAGCAGCGTGCCGGCCGAGAGCATACGCGTATTGGCCTGGGGCAAGCAGTTCGAAGGCGTGCGCCACGTAGATTTTTCCTTAGGCGCCAACAGCTATCAGCTGCTGCAGGATATCCAGAATGTGAGCCCACGTCCGCAAGCTCTGCCGATTGTGCAGGATTTAAAGCGTTATCTGCAGCTGGTGAGCGAGGATGCCTGGGATACGCCGGAGGCGCTGGAGCTGCGCAAAAAGCTGGATAAATGGTCCAAGGGCAAGGAGCCTGCTCTGCTGCGTGCGGATATGGATATCCGTATGCGTCAGTTCCGCAGGAGGCGCTCATGAAACGTGTTTATAAAAGCAAGGAAGAACCGGAGCTTCTCAGGCAGTACCGTCTGCATAATCCCGATGAAACCTGGGAGCATTTCCGCCGTCGCTGCCGCAAGGGCTATAAACAGGTGCGGGAAGCAATTTTGCGTGACCAGCACGGACTTTGCGCCTATTGTGAGGTAGGCATTAAGCTGGCGGAGGAGGAAGGCGAGGTTGATGACTTCCGCGTGGAGCATTTTTATCCGAAAAACGCCACGCAGGAGCATGGGCACAACTATCATCTGGATTGGCGCAATCTGTTAGGCGTGTGCCACGGCGGCAGTCAGCCCTATGTGCCTGACCCCGAGTGGCGCTATTCCAGCCAGAAGCGTGACCGTAGCTGCGATGTGCCTAAGGGTGGGCGTGAAATTACAAACTATATCCTCAATCCGCTGAAGATTCCCGGCAAAATTCGTCTGTTCCGTTATGCCGAGCATAGCGGGCGGATGTATGTAGACGAAGATACCTGCCCCAAAGATTTGCAGGGGAAGGCGCGCAGCACTATCCGCGAGCTGAATCTGAATGCGCCGCGGCTGATGCGTATGCGCCGAGAGGTAATCCATACACTGGAGGACCAGATAAGTGAGGAGCTTAGTAAGGGCCGAGAGCTGGATGAAGTTTTGGAAATGCTGGCAACCATCTGTCTGGTGCCTGATTATAATGGTGTGACGCTGCCTTTCTTTTCCGTTATCCGTTGGTATCTGGGCGAGGCAGCGGAAGAAGTTATCCGTTCGAGCGGAGCAAAGCTGTAGCATGCAAATCCTGTCTGCGATGCAGGCAGGATTTTTTTAGTCCATGAAGAATAATATAAAATGGTTCTTGAAGCATGAAATTTTGATAAATACACTATAAAAAAGGAGAATAGACAAATGCAAGTTACGAACAAGGCTTTTAAGGCCTACGATGTACGCGGCGTTTACCCCACAGAAGTTAACGAGGAAATGGCTTACCGTATGGGACGAATTTTTTCGGCAATGTTCGCTGCGGAAACTGTTGTTGTCGGACATGATATCCGCTTGAGCGGCAGAGCATTGGTGGATGCACTGACGGAGGGCTTGCGCCATGGCGGCACCAAGGTTATTGATATCGGCCAATGCGGTACGGAAATGATTTATTTTGCTACAGCTCATCTGAAAGCAGACGGCGGTATCATGGTTACTGCCAGCCATAATCCCAAGGAATATAACGGCATGAAGCTAGTACGCCGTGATGCGCGTCCTGTTTCCAGTGATACCGGCCTGAAGGAAATCGGAGAGATGGTTGCTACAAGCAAAGAGTTCGTGCATAAGGTGGTAACAGGCAAGACCATGGGTGCTGTGGAGCATATGGATATTATGCCTGCCTATATCGAGCATTTGCTGACCTATGTTGATACAAGCGTGCTTAAGCCGATGAAAATTGTTGCTAACCCCGGCAACGGCGGTGCCGGTCCGATTTTGAAGGAACTGGCGAAGCATCTGCCGTTTGAGTTTATCACGCTGAACGAAACTCCTGACGGCACCTTCCCGAACGGTGTGCCCAACCCGCTGCTGCTGCCTAACCGTGAGGCTACGGCCAAGGTTGTACGTGAGAGCGGTGCAGATTTGGGTATTGCCTGGGATGGCGACTTCGACCGCTGCTTCCTCTTTGACGAGAAGGCAGATTTTATCGAGGGCTATTATATTGTCGGCCTGCTGGCGGAGGTTTTCCTGCACAAGGAGCCGGGTGCGAAGATTATGTTTGACCCGCGCCTTACCTGGAATACGGAAGCTATTTTGCAGCGTGACGGCGGTGTGCCTGTACGCTGCAAGAGTGGCCATGCCTTTATGAAGGAATGCATGCGCAACAATGACGTGCTGTACGGCGGCGAAATGAGCGCGCATCATTATTTCCGCGATTTCTCCTGCTGCGACAGCGGCATGATTCCCTGGTTGCTGGTTACCGAGCTGATGTGCCGCAGCGGTAAAAAGCTCAGCGAGCTGGTAGGCGAGCGCGTTGATATGTATCCCTGCAGCGGTGAAATCAACCGCAAGGTGGCAGATTCCGCAGCAGTGCTGGCTGAGTTGGGCAAAAAATATGCTGACGGCGAGCAGGACCATCTGGACGGACTGAGCGTTGCCTATGACAACTGGCGCTTTAATGTGCGTGTATCCAATACAGAGCCTGTAATGCGCTTGAACGTAGAAACTAAGGGTGACAAGGAGCTGCTGGCGGCTAAGACTGCAGAGCTTTTAGCAGTTATCGGCGGCGAAGAAGCCTGACTTTATATGCTTCCCGTAAAGCACCGCTGACTGAGTCACTATGATTTATAAATTAAGTATATACAAGGAGAAAAGATAAAATGTTTAAACCTGTACGCAAAGCTGTTATTCCGGCAGCAGGCCTGGGCACACGCTTTCTGCCTGCAACTAAAGCAACTCCGAAGGAGATGCTGCCTATTGTTGATAAACCGACCATCCAATATATTATCGAAGAGGCTCTTGCTTCCGGCATTGAGGATATCCTGATTATTACCGGCCGCAGCAAGCGTGCCATCGAGGACCATTTCGACCGCAGCATCGAGCTGGAGCTGAACCTGGAGGCCAGCGGCAAAACCAAGGAGCTGGAGCTGGTTCGCAAAATTTCTGATATCCGCATTCACTATATCCGCCAAAAGGAACCGCGTGGACTTGGCCATGCTATTTTGTGCGCTAAGCATTTTGTGGGCGATGAGCCCTTTGCTGTATTGCTGGGTGACGACGTTGTTGACAGCAAGGTGCCTGCGCTGAAGCAGCTGATTGATGTCTATGATAAAACCGGTGCCAGCGTTTTAGGTGTGCAGGAGGTGCCGCAGGAGAAGGTATCTGCTTATGGCATTGTTGCCGGTGAACTGACTGGTGAAGCACGCACTGTCAAGGTAAATGATATGGTAGAAAAGCCTGCGGTAGAGGAAGCACCCTCTCGTCTGGCGGTTTTGGGCCGTTATGTAATTACACCGGAAATTTTCCCGATTCTGGAGCAAACTCAGCCCGGCCGTGGTAATGAAATCCAGCTTACCGATGCGCTTAAGGTATTGGCTAAGAAGCAGCCGATGTATGCTTATGACTTTGTAGGCCGTCGTTATGACGTGGGCGATAAGCAGGGCTTCCTGGAGGCAACCGTAGAAATGGCGCTGAAGCGTCCTGAGCTGCGTGACAAGTTCCTGACCTATCTGCAGGGAATCGTTGCAAAGGAGAGCAAATAATTAATGAATATCCTTGTTACCGGCGGAGCAGGTTATATTGGCTCCCATGTAGTGGAGGAGCTGCAAAAGAGCGGCTTTACTCCTATTGTCTATGATAATTTTTCTACCGGCCATGAGGCAGCAGTGCCTGACGAAGTACAGCTGGTAGAAGGCGATATCCATGATGTACGCTTTGCCAAGCATATTATGGAGCAGTTTAAAATTGATGCGGTGATTCATTTTGCTGCCAGCAGTCTGGTAGGTGAATCTATGACCGACCCGGCGAAATATTATTTTAATAATGTTGAAGGCAGCCTGCATCTTTTAGAGGCTATGCGTGGTGCCGGTGTGGACCGCATGGTATTTTCTTCTACCGCAGCTGTTTACGGTGAGCCGGAAGCAGTACCTATTACCGAGGACAGCCGTCTGGCACCGACCAACGTTTACGGCCGTACCAAGCTGGCGATTGAAGGCATGCTGGCGGATTATGACCATGCCTATGATATGCGTTATGTAGCTTTGCGTTATTTTAACGCTGCCGGTGCTTCTCCAACGCGCGATATCGGCGAGGACCACAGCCCGGAAAGCCATCTTATTCCGCTGATTCTGAAAACGGCGCAGGGCGTGCGCAAGCAGGTTTCTATTTTCGGTACCGATTATCCGACGGCTGATGGTACCTGCGTGCGTGATTATATTCATGTCTGCGATTTGGCGAAGGCGCATGTGCTGGCGCTCAAACATCTTTTGAGCGGCGGCAGCAGCCGTGTGTATAATCTGGGTAGTGAAAACGGCTTCAGTGTACGCCAGATGATTGACAGCGCCAAAAAGGTTACCGGCGTTGACTTCCCCGTTGTGGAGGAGGCGCGTCGTGCCGGTGATCCCGCAGTGCTCATTGCTTCTTCGGCTAAAATTCGTGAGGAGCTGGGCTGGGAGCCGCAGCATAGCAGTGTAGATGAGGTTATCAGCACCGCGTGGAAGTGGCATAAGGGCCATCCGCATGGCTATTGCGGCTAAAAGTAAATAAGTGCATACTAAAAAACCGGTTTCCCAGGCTTTTAAGCCGATAGGGAAACCGGTTTTGTTATGTGTTGAGAAAGCTTTTCTTAGCAATAACTGTCTAAGCTAAGCAATAACATTGCATAGCAGTCTGCTTATTTGCGTTTGTTGAGGAACTTGCCGATGTCGAAATGCTTGCCTGCCAGCAGGCAGTCGATACGCGCGGTAACTACATCGTTATTGCTGAGCTGACGTGCTTTAATCAGCGAGCGGCGGATGGCAGGCGTGATAAATTCCTGTCCCCAGTCATCGACAATGCCGCAGGCGATGCCGCGCGGCAAATCGAAGATAGATTCCAGGGCAGCGCAGATAATAGCATCGCTTTCACCTGGATGTGTGTTGAGATAACGCAGCGGTACCAGCAGGTCGTTTTGTTCTACACAGTAGCGGGGCAGGTCCGCTTCGATTTGACGCAGTACACGCTCGGAGCGCTGCTCGCCTTCGTAGGAAAGCAGGTACGGGAACAGCGGTGTTTCGTCCGGATGCGCCGGCCAAAAATCGAAAAGCCGCGGCCAAATGTCTATATCAAGCTCCACTGCCAGGTTGCACAGCTGGTAATCGAGTTTATCATCCTTGATTAAATTATTTTCTATTTCCGGCTGCCAGTCCTTGCGGTAGATGATTTTTTCGCAGGCGGCAATCTGTTCATGGCATTGATTAAGAGTGAGCTGCATATGGTTCTGCTCATCGCAAAGCTGCTGCAGCGCCGTAACGTAGCTAATTAAATCAAGTACATCCTCCGGTTTGCTGACATGCGCTTCAGCCTGGTCAAGCAGACAGGTAAGCAGCTTGTTCAGATGGATGTCGCTGATATTGAACTGCTCTTCAATCACCTCTGCCGGGAAATGGTTGAGCATAATCAGATAATTGCCTACGATGATGACAGCGCTTTTATACTGTGCGTAGTTAAGCGGATGTGCCAGCTGTTCCTCTAAGTGTGTTTCTCTGATGAATTTGACGGACAGTGGCGGATATTCTACATCGATATCGGGACCGTTCTGCAGTAGCCAGAGGCGTTCCTCCTCATCACGGCAGTGGCAGTCGGTAATGCTGAAAACCTTGCCCCAGCCGCTGGTGCAGCGGATAAGCTCCCAGATAGCGTTTTGCGGGTTGAAATTAGTTACGCGGCAGGAATATAAAAAGGCGAAGGTAAATTCCTCGCAGTGTGCTATGCGCAGCAAATCCTGCCACAGCTCCGGCTCCTGCTGACAAATTTTTTCCATGCCGTACATGCCGAAAAGCAGTAGGGCGAATTTTACCTGCTCGCGTCCGTCAGCGTTATAGAAAAAGCGTCGAGCCAGGTCAAAGGCAACACTGTTGATATCATTCTGGTCTAAGGCTTCGATAAAGGGGTCGCAATATTCCGCAAAGGCCATGCCCTTCAGTTCATTGTACAGTTTGCTGCGCTGCTGAGTTGTAGGCTCTTTCAGATAAGCCTGCAGCAGCTTCAGCAGTATGCTGGCGGATTTTGGATTGGGCAGGTTGCCCATTGTATAGTGAAAGGCATCCTCGGAGCCAAGGGGACGAGGAATGGTGGCGTAGCGGTCATCGCACAGATTGGTAGCAGTAAAGCGGCCATGCTCGTCCAGATGGCTGTTTACATATTGATAGATTGTCTGCTTCATGTGCTCACCTCGTAATAAAAATATGTCTTGCAGCAAATAATGCTGTTCGTAAAAAAGTAAAGAGTAACTATATCATAACATAGAGGAAAAATAATGACCAGCAAAAAAAGTAAGGCTGCTGTAGTGGTGGAAATCCACCACGTCAGCAGCCTTAAGTTTAAGCGTATGCAATTTACATTTGAGTTTTGATTTCAAGGAGGCAGTCGCCGCTTTCTACGCGTTCGCCTGCAGCTACATGGATAGCGCTGACGATGCCGGAAATCGGTGCCGAAAGCGTGGTTTCCATCTTCATAGCTTCGGTAACAATCAGCGGAGTGCCCTTGGTAACGGACTGGCCTTTTTCTACCAGAACCTTGACAACGGAGCCGGAAAGGGAAGCGCCGATTTCACCCATGTTGCCTTTTTCGGCTTTTTTGCGGGTAACAGTGGTAGTTTTGGCGTTGCGGTCCTTGATTTCGATTTCACGCGGCAGGCCGTTGAATTCGAAGAAGACGGTACGCATACCGGCAGCGTTGGCTTCGGAGATGTGGTCCAGCTTGATAACGAGCACTTTGCCCTGTTCAATCTCAACCTTGATAACCTCGCCCGGAGTCATGCCGAAGAAGAAGGTAGGAGTATCAAGAACGGATACATCGCCGAATTGGTTGTAACGGTTTACCCAGTCGGTGAATACCTTCGGATAGAGGCAGTAAGCGCTCACTGCTTCGTCCGTAGTAGGTGCTTCCAGCTCTTTGAGCTTAGCGCGTACATCCTCAAAATCTACCGGAGGCAGTACAGCGCCCGGACGCTCGCTGATGGGAGTGCGTCCCTTGAGCACCAGCTTCTGCAGCTTTTCGGGGAAGCCCTGGTACGGAGTGCCGATGCGTCCTTCGAAGAATTCCACAACGGAGGCCGGGAAGTCCAGAATATCGCCCTTAGCGTAAACATCCTCTTCCGTCAGCTCATTCTGCACCATGAAGAGTGCCATATCACCGACAACCTTGGAGGACGGAGTAACCTTGATTAAATCGCCGAACATCATGGATACGCGGTGATACATATCCTTGATTTCCTCCCAGCGATGGATAAGGCCCAGAGCCTGCGCCTGCTGCTTGAGGTTGGTATATTGTCCGCCAGGCATTTCGTGTACGTAAACCTCGGGGTTGGGAAAGTTTTCAGTTCTGTCGGCAGCCTTGTAGTAGGGGCGTACAGTTTCCCAATAACGGGACAGCTCGTTCATAGCGTCTACGTCAAGACGCGGTTGACGCGGATGACCGCTGAGTGCGTAGTACAGGCTGCTGCCGCTGGGTTGGGAGGTACCGTTGCTCATGGCGCTCATAGCAGTATCTACGATATCAACGCCGGCATCAATTGCACGCGCGTAGGTGTAGATAGCGTTGCCGCTGCCCTCGTGGGTGTGCAGATGGATAGGTACGTTGACGTAGGATTTGAGGCTGCTTACAAGGCGGTAAGCTGCTTCCGGCTTCAACAGGCCGGCCATATCCTTGATGGCGATGATGTTGGCGCCGGCTTTTTCCAGCTCCTTAGCCATATTGATGTAGTAATGTAAATCGTATTCATCGCGGTTGGGGTCGAGAATATCGCCGGTGTAGCACAGTGCTGCCTCTGCTACCTTGCCGCATTCGCGGACGGTGTCAATCGACAGGCGCATATTGTCCAGACCGTTGAGGCTGTCGAAGATACGGAAAACGTCGATACCGTTCTTTGCTGCCAGCTTGATGAACTGCTTAACAACATTATCCGGATAGCTGGTGTAGCCTACGGCGTTGGCACCGCGCAGCAGCATCTGGAAGAGAATGTTCGGAGCAGCCTGACGGAACTGTGCCAGACGTTGCCAGGGGCTTTCATCGAGGAAGCGATAGGCTACGTCAAAGGTAGCGCCGCCCCAGCATTCAAAGGAGAAGAGTCCGGGCAGTTTACCGGCGGTGTCGCGCATAACGCGCAGCATATCGGCAGTACGCAGGCGGGTTGCGAAGAGGGACTGATGCGCATCACGGAAGGTGGTGTCTGTGAGCAGAACCTCCTGCTGTGCCAGTACCCATTCAGCCAGACCTTCAGGTCCGCGGGTATCCAGAACGTGCTTAGCACCCAGCGCCAGAATGCCGTTGTAGGGTTTGGGCATATTCAGCGGTGCAAAGTCCGGCTTCGGCTGTACGCCGACGTTGGAATAACCGTTGACGGTAATGTCAGCGATGTAGTTCAGCAGCTTGTTGCCGCGGTCCAAGGTTTTCTGGAAGACAAACAGCTCCGGTGTATTATCAACAAAGTCGGTAGTATAATCGCCCTTGATGAAGTGCGGGTTCTGCAGTACGTTTTCCAAAAACTGGATATTGGTTTTGACGCCGCGGATACGGAATTCTTTTAAGCAGCGCAGCATCTTGGTAATTGCAATCTGGTGAGTGAGGCCCCAGGTGGTAGCCTTAACCAGCAGAGAATCGTAATACGGAGTGATGACGGAGCCGGTGAAGGCGTTGCCGCCGTCCAGACGGATGCCGAAGCCGCCGCCGCTGCGGTAGGTAATCAGCTTGCCGGTATCGGGCATAAAGTTGTTGGACGGGTCCTCGGTGGTAATACGGCATTGGATAGCATGGCCGATGGTGGTCAGCTCATCCTGCTGCGGCAGGGCGATTTCCGGGCCGTGCAGGTTGTAGCCCTCGGCAATCTTGATTTGTGTCTGTACAATGTCGATACCGGTAATTTGCTCGGTAACGGTGTGCTCAACCTGAATGCGGGGGTTAACCTCGATGAAGTAGAACTTGCCGTCGGGAGTAGCCAAAAATTCTACGGTGCCGGCGCTGATGTAGTCAACATTTTTCATCAGCTTGACAGCAGCCTCGCAGATGGCTTTGCGCTGTTCTATAGGCAGAGCGAAGGCCGGAGCAATTTCAACCAGCTTCTGGTGGCGGCGCTGTACGGAGCAGTCGCGCTCAAACAGATGCATTAAATTGCCGTGGGTATCGCCGATAATCTGTACTTCAATGTGTTTCGGATTTTGCAGATATTTTTCCAGATATATTTCATCATTGCCAAAGGCTTTTTTAGCTTCGCTTTTAGCCATGTCGTAGGCAGTTATGGCTTCTTCGGCGCTGTGAACAACGCGCATACCGCGGCCGCCGCCGCCGTTGACTGCTTTAATGATGATAGGATAGCCGCATTTTTCACCAAAGGCCAGTACCTCATCGAGGCTGTTTACTGTACCCTTGCTGCCGGGAATCATGGGGATGCCTGCCAGCTCGGCCTGTTTACGGGCGTTGATTTTGTCGCCGAACATTACCAGGTGCTCCAGACGCGGGCCGATGAAAATCAGGCCTTCCTCAGCACAGCGGCGTGCTAAATTACTGTTTTCGGATAAAAAGCCATAACCGGGATGGATGGCATCTACGTCATGCTCCTTGGCTACGCGCAGAATGTCTTCGATATCAAGATAAGCGTCGGTCGGACTTTTGCCTTCGCCTACCATGTAGGCCTCGTCGGCTTTGTTGCGATGCAGGGACAGGGTGTCCTCCTTGGAATATATAGCAACAGTACGGATTCCTAATTCGTTGCAGGCGCGGAAAACGCGGATGGCGATTTCGCCGCGGTTAGCAACTAAAACTGTATTAATTTTAGGCATAAGTTTGACCTCCTTAGATAGTTACATGCTAATTGTATAGAAAACGGCATGTAAATTCAAGGGATAGGACGCATGTATACAAGTATTCTTGCAGGGGACGGGGAGAGTGTGATTTTTTAACACTTTTTGTGTTGACGATACAATCAGCTTCACATTTTTTTCGTTTGTTTATTGCTATAAATAGGTATACAATAATACTTATAAAGCATAGCGAGGAGATGAAATGATGAACGATAACAATGGTAAAAAACGGCCATTGACGTATTATTATATGCTGATGCTGGTTTTGATTCTGGTATTCAATTCCGTAATCATGCCAATGTTCTTCAACCCGAAAATGAAGGAGGTTTCCTATAATAATTTTCTTCAGATGGTGGATGAAGGCAAGGTATCTAAGGTAGAAATTACCGATAAGCGTCTGGCTGCGGTTGATAAGAACAACGAAAAGGAAATTTATGTTACCGGCAGGGTGGAGGACCCGGAGCTGGCCAACCGCCTGATGAAGAGTAAGGTAGAATTTACGCAGGTTGTGCCTAAGGAACAAAGTCCGCTTGTAACCTTTTTCACCAATTGGGTACTGCCTATTCTGATTTTCTTTGGACTTGGACAGCTGTTTATGTACTTCATGGGCAAGCGCATGGGCGGCAACGCTATGAGCTTCGGCAAGAGTAATGCCAAGGTCTATGTGGAAGCGCAGACAGGCAAAAGCTTTGCCGATGTAGCAGGTCAGGACGAGGCTAAGGAAGCACTGATGGAGCTGGTGGATTTTCTGCATAATCCCGGCAAGTACAAGGATATCGGTGCCAACATGCCGAAGGGTGCATTGCTGGTAGGCCCTCCCGGTACAGGTAAAACCTTGCTGGCGCGTGCGGTAGCAGGTGAAGCCAAGGTGCCGTTCTTCAGCATCAGCGGCAGTGAATTTGTAGAAATGTTCGTCGGCATGGGTGCTGCCCGTGTGCGCGATTTGTTCAAGCAGGCGCAGGAAAAGGCGCCTTGCATAGTATTTATCGATGAAATCGATGCCATCGGCAAACGCCGTGATAACGGTCAATTCGGCGGCAATGATGAACGCGAGCAGACTTTGAATCAGCTGCTGAGTGAGATGGACGGCTTTGACGGCAGCAAGGGCGTAGTAATCTTAGCGGCTACCAACCGTCCGGAATCCTTGGATAAGGCGCTTTTGCGTCCGGGACGTTTTGACCGCCGCATTCCTGTTGAACTGCCGGATCTGAAAGGCCGTGAGGCTATCCTGAAGGTTCATGCACGTAACGTGCGTATGGCAGACAATATCGACTATGGCACGTTGGCGCGGGCAACAGCCGGAGCCAGCGGTGCGGAGCTCGCCAACATTATCAACGAGGGTGCGTTGCGAGCTGTAAAAATGCATCGTAACGTGGTGGAGCAGGAAGATCTGGAGGAATCCATTGAAACCGTTATCGCCGGGTATCAGCGTAAGGGTGCGGTAATTTCTCCCGCAGAGAAAAAGGTTATTGCCTACCACGAAATTGGCCATGCACTTGTTGCTGCTATGCAGAAGCACAGTGCTCCGGTACACAAGATTACTATTATTCCGCGTACTAACGGAGCTTTGGGCTACACCATGCAAATCAGCGAAAATGACAGCGTGCTGATGACCAAGGAAGAGCTGTTCAACAAGATTGTAACCATGACCGGCGGCCGCAGTGCCGAGGAGGTTGTTTTCGGCAGCATTACCAGCGGTGCTTCCAATGATATCGAGCAGGCAACCAAGCTGGCACGCAGCATGGTAACGCGTCTGGGTATGACGGAAGAATTTGATATGATGGCTACCGAGGTTGTGGCCAATCGTTATCTGGGCGGTGACGCTGCCCTGCAGTGCAGTGAAACTACAGCCGGCAAGATTGATGCCAAGGTTTTGGCGTTGATTAAGGAGGCTCACGCAAAGGCACGCACGATTTTGCAGGACAACAGAGATAAGCTGGATGTACTGGCACAGTATCTGCTTGAGAAGGAAACTATCACCGGTGAGCAGTTTATGGCTTTGCTGCAGCAGGAGCAGGCTAAAGAAAATGCA
>ENA-ORCN01001535-ORCN01001535.1-human-gut-metagenome-genome-assembly--contig:-NODE-1535-length-15291-cov-13.571645_pt1 | contig 15291 bp, 11 predicted proteins | sample MGYA00242984_ERZ507984 | MGnify/ENA primary metagenome ERZ507984 (study PRJEB26167, sample SAMN06115395) | human gut metagenome | host: Homo sapiens | place: China:Hubei | collected 2016-05-19... | reverse complement strand
CTGCACGGCTGATGATATGAACATCATTATCGTCTATTACACTGTCACCATTGTAATCCAAATATTTAATATCGCCAGGTTTCAGTGTAGTATTGCCTTGTCCGTCCTGCACCGGCCAACGGGCTATTTCATCATACGACTGGAACTGACCCACGGCCTCATAACCCCAGAACAGATTTTTCCAACGGTCGGTAGTGTTATCCCTCCAGTTCCTGTAGGAATTGACAGACTGTGCCCGCTCTACATGACGATATTTGGAACGGGTGAACGACATGTTGCCGTTCACGTAATACGAGAAATCGGGCGACAACCGATTCTGATGACGCAATACGATTTCAAAACCACGGTCATCATCACTGTTCAAGTTTTCCTGCGGCAGGGAGGCTCCAAACGTACCGGGCAATGCATCAACTCGGGTAGCCATCAAGCCGTCACGCTTACGATAGAAGACATCTACTTCACCAGACAACAAGCCTTTCCACAACGCAAAATCCACGCCTACATTATACGTTTTTGCCGTATACCAAGTAATACCGGTATTGGCCAATCCTCTGCTGACCAATGTAGGAACAACATCATCGCCGAAAATATAATTGCCACTGGGATAAGTATACCCGGTCAGATACTGGAAACCTGCAATGCCGGTATTGTCACCCAGCTTGGCCCACGACGCTCTCAGCTTCAGATTGTCCACCACCGGATTGTCCCGCAAGAACGACTCCTCCGATACTCGCCATCCCAGTGAAACGGCCGGGAAGAATCCCCAGCGGCTGTTTTCCGGGAAAAGGGAAGAACCATCGTAACGGCCACTAAATTCTATTAGATAACGGTTATCGTATGCGTAATTCAAACGGGCGATATAACCGATGCTGGCCATGGACGAACTGGTCCCGCTATTGTCCTTGTTCTTGTCAATACCTGCATTGATTTCGTCTATGGAGTCTATGATATACTCACGAATAGCCTGCAGACTGGAATCATCAGCCTGGCGTGTTTCCATCAACAGCAGAGCTCCCACATCATGCTTACCGGCAAATACGTTGTTATAACTGAGAGAACCCTGGAACACCTGTTGAACACTTTCACCATAGTTCTGTCGTAAACGAGAAGGATCTTGCCCTACATACGCTACATTGTACGTGTCAGTGGCTGCATCATAACTATATTGGTTATACTTTTTACGGAACACTTTTGCTGTTGAGCCGTCATAACTGTAATTATACAGCACCTTTGCGCTCAATCCTTTGACAAAATGGGAAGCATCATAATTCAACGAGATGGAGCCATCAAATACACGGGAGATGCCTCTATAATATCCCACAATATCCTTATTGGTCAAGGCCAGCGGATGAAAGCCAGGCACATTCGTCAAAGACAAATACTCCGGATTACCATTGGCATAAGGAGAAAGTAACGGCGAATTACGGTGAATAGAATTCATGATATAATAGGCTGAAGTAGAACTTGACTCCGAATAAGGAGAATTACGGGTTTCCTGCCTGCCGGCCAAAGAAATGGCAAAAGACAATCCTTCGGCCATCTCTGCATCGAGATTCGAACGGAAATTGTAACGGTTGTAGTTATTGTCACCGGACTTCCACATGCCCTGCTGGTTCAGATAACCTATCGATGCAAAATATTTCACCTTTTCATTACCTCCACGAACATTCAGGTTGTATTGCTGCTGAGGTGAAAAATTCCGCTTCACCAATCCCAACCAGTCTGTACTCTCATAACCCGGACCACCTTCACGCCATTTCTGCAATTCTTCCGGTCCGTACACGACAGGCAAGCCACGGTTCATCTTATCTTCATCTATCAGCTCGGCGTATTGGGCGGCATTCACCATTTCCGGCAGGATGGTAGGCTGCTGCCAACTGAAACCGGCGCTCAAGTTGATTTGGGTCTTGTTCGCTGTTCCTCGTTTAGTGGTCACCAGCACTACGCCATTGGCTGCCTGAATGCCATACACCGCGGCTGAAGCGTCCTTCAGGATGGAGACGTTCTCTATTTCATTGGGGTCGATTTGGGAGAAATCGCCCGGCACACCGTCCACGATGACCAGCGGAGCACCGAAACCACGAATGTCAAAATCGGCTCCGTTGTACCCCGGCTCACCACTGGAATTCAACGTGCGTACACCCGGCAAACGCCCCGCCAACGAGTTCGTAATGTCGGCCACGGGAGCCCTCAGCAACTCTTCGCCTTCGGTCATGGCTACAGAGCCGGTGACGTTCACTTTCTTCTGCACACCGTAGCCCACTACCACGACATCGCTCAACACTTCCGAATCTTCTTTCATACTGACTCGCAAAGTCCTGCCGGCTTCAGCTTTCAACTCTTGCGAAGTATAGCCAATGTAAGATATGACCAGCGAGGCGCCTCGCTTCACCGTGAGCGTAAATTCACCGTTCACGTTAGTGATAACGCCGTTTCCCTCGTTGCCTTTCTCGATGACGTTGGCGCCGATGACCGCCTGTCCGGTCTCGTCCACCACCACGCCTTTCACTACAATCGTGCCCTGCTGCCACACGGTTTCCACTGCGGGAGAGACATCCTTGTCCGCCGCACAAACCGGGGCGCACAGGCACAGCGCAGATACTGCGCAAAGCATCGTCCGGCACTTGCCAAGACGCTGCATCTTGTTTCTTTGTTTTTCCATTACTACTTGAATTTACGGTTAATTATTGTTTTTTGAACCCTGGCAGTTGTATTAATGTAGTAATTTATCGCATAAGAATTCATACGGCGAACGTATTAACTCTAATACGGCGAACGTATCAGCTCTGATACGACAGGCGTATTAACTCTAATACGGCAAACGTATTAACTCTAATACGACGGGCGTATTAACAGTAGTACGACTGCCACGGTTTCAAAAAGAGAGGTTGTCTTATAGCGGACTGCCCGACTGGTTATCATCTTCGTCCTCACCGTCGCCGCTGCCATCACCCGGCTGTTCGGGCGGAACGCCGATATACAGCTTCTGCGTGACGCTGCGAGGGGTTTTCAATAAGGATTGCGAGTTATTCCACTGGGTAGTGACGGTCAGCGTGTATTCGCCATCGGCCAGGCCTGCGGGGATAAGGAAGATGAGGCGCGAGGGGTCGTTCACGGCTATCATGTCGTCGGTGATGCGGGTCACTTCGTCGTCGGCACTGGTCAGCGTGATGCCTACCGATGGGTCGGTTCCTGCCACCTTGATGCGCTGTCCCGTCAGCGTGTAGTTGCGTCCCGCGGTGGCCGTGAAGCCCGGCGCACGGGTGGCGGTGTCTTCGCCGCCTGCCACGTACATGCTGCTGCCTTTCTCGCCCACAATCTCAACCGTCGTGGCCTCGATGGCCTCGCGCAGGTCCTTGCCTTGCGTGAAGGAGACGTAGACCGTGTTCCGAGCGGGGTCGAAGGCGTTGTTGAGCACCGTACCCTTGAACTGCGCCACGGCATTGTACAGCCCGTTGTTCACGCGGTAGCCTGTCAGCAACAGCTTCTGCACCACGCGTTTTTCCAGATCGAGGACTGCCGCTACTGTCTCACGTTCCAGACCGGGGTTGATTTCCATGATTTCCGAGACAATCCGCTGCCTGTCCGCCGAACCGGCGCTCACGAGGGTCAGGATTTTGTCTTCCGTGTTGTCCGTGGTCACCGTGTTGTCCGCCAGCTGGGCGTTCAACCGGTATTTGATGTCGTTTGTAGCCATAGTTTTAGTAATTTATATATTAATGAATAAGGTTAGATTTCCATATTTGTGTTCATCATGAAAACGTATTCTTTCTGTCGTCTGCCAAGCATAATCGGTCAACAGATTAATCCGGATAATACAATTGTTTGTCATAGAAACCGTTCACGCCCTGCATACGCCAGAATTCATTGTGCGTCCGCGCAAATGTCTTGAAACGTTTCCAGTCCTTGTTTTCGGGAGCGGTCCACGCCACTTCGGCCAATGCAAACAGACGGGGGAATAGCTGCCGGTCTATCCGTGCCTCAGCCCTGTCCAGATGAGACCAGAAGTTGGCCTGCACACCGATATAATTGCCGTGCATGTCGGCGGGCATATCCGCAGGAACAGGTTCAAAAGAATATACTTTCTGCGTATTGATGGCATTATAGGAATAGTCGAAATAACAGTGGGAAGTGGGCGAAGACACGATTTTGAAGTTACGCTTTGCGTGGTCCGCTATCCGGTCGCCTACCCATCCGCGCCAATACATGATGACTTCACTGCCTGCCAGTTTTCCGCCTTCGATGATTTCATCCCAACCGACAAGCTGCCGGCCATGAGAAGACAGATAGTTGCCGATTTTCTTTACAAAAAGGCTCTGCAATTCTTCTTCGTTACTCAAACTGTTGTCTTTCATCATCTGCTGACAATGCGGACACTTCTTCCACGCAGCTTTGGGAGCCTCATCGCCGCCGATATGAATGTATTGTGACGGGAACAGTGCCATGACCTCATCCAACACGTTATAGATGAATTCGTACACTTCAGGCTTGCCTGCACAGAGTATTTCCTCGTGTATGCCGGGTCCCATCACAAACGGATGAATCTTGGGCCGTACGCCGTTGCATGACAATTCCGGATAAGAAGCGATGGCGGCACAGGCATGTCCGGGAAGTTCTATCTCCGGCACGATTGTCACATTCCGCCAGGCGGCATATTCCACCAAATCCTTAATATCTTCCTGCGTATAATATCCGCCCATCTCGTTGAATTCCGGATCGAACTTTGAACCCACTGTCGTCAAGCGGGGATATTTCTTGATTTCAATCCGCCATCCCTGGTCATCAGTCAGATGGAAATGCAACACATTCAGCTTATACGCAGCCATCAAATCAATATAGCGTTTCACCAAAGGCACATTCATAAACGTGCGGCTGACATCCAGCATCACACCCCTCCAACCAAAACGGGGATAATCTTCTATAGACGTCAAAGGAACTGCAACAAAATTACCATCCCGCGAGGGTTCCATCAACTGAAGCAAGGACTGCAGACCGTAAAAAATTCCCTTGGCCGCAGGAGCCTCAATCTTCACCGACTCTGAAGTGATATTCAGTCTGTAGCCCTCTTCCGGAAGGTCCAATGACTTGTCCACACTCAGGGAAACCCCGGAAGCACCCTTACCGGCTTCCGTCAATTCAAATCCCAACCGTTCCTTCAGTATTTCCTTATAAAAAGGAAGCATGGATGCCAGACTCTTGTCGCACCGCAATTTCGTTTCCTCTGTAAATTGAAATGTTCCCTTTTCCTGCGCTATTTTTACCGGATACGGGATAAGCCCCTTTGCCCAAGATATGTCAGGGAAATGTACTAACAGGAATAATCCCGCCAGCACGACAAAAAGACGTTTCATAATACTACAAGTTAAAAGTTCTACAATTAATTATTTATTCTCAAATTACCGATAATTTCTTCTTTTGTCTGCTGCCCGCCAAGGCGTAGTAGGCCAGATAGGCCAGGCAGGCGAATATCATCCAGTAGCTGGCGAGGTAGCCTACGTGGGCGGAGAGTACATTCTGCAGGAACGGCAGGAGACCGCCACCGCACACCATGGTCATGAAGATGCCGGAAGCCAGCCCTACGGACTTGCCCAGTCCCTCTACGGCCAGGTTGAAGATGGTGCCCCACATGACGGAGCAGCACAGTCCCGTGAGGACGAGGAAATATACATTGACGGGGATGCCCTTTACCTGTCCCACATCCTCCGGCCACAGGGCGGCCAGCGCGATGAGCACGCAGCCGGCCAGAGCCGCCGCCGACAGCATGGCACGCGATGAGAAGCGCGCCGCCAAGGGAACACCGGACAACCTGCCGGCCAGCATGAAGATGTAGAACGCTCCGGCAAAGGTGCCCGCCTGCACGGCAGGCAGGCCGCGGTCCACAAGGTAGAAGTTCATCGTGGCGGGGATGCCAATCTCCACGCCGCAGTAGATGAAGATGCCGATGGCGCCCAGCACAAAGTGGGGAAACTTCCAGGGGCTGACGGCAGCCGCCTCGCGCCGGTATGCCGGCTCCTCCACGTCTATCAGGGCAAGCGTGACGCCCACCACAAGGAAGATGGCCATGGCGATGTAGAGCACGATGTTGACGTCGGCAATGGCGGTGTCCTTGGTGATTTCGCCTATCAGCGCACCCACCATCATGGGCACGATGATGCCCACCAGCGAGTTGCACGAGCCGCCCAACTGTATCAGCTGGTTGCCGCGATTGCCTCCGCCGCCCAGGAAGTTGAGCATGGGGTTGACCACGGTGTTGAGCATGCACAGCGAGAAGCCCGCCACGAACGCCCCGGCCAGGTAGACCACGAACGAGCCGACGCATCCGGAAAGGTATTGCAGGACCAGTCCCGCAAAGCCTACGCCCGTGGCCGCCACGGCTGTTTTCTTATAACCTATGCGGCCTATCAGCATGCCTGTGGGGATGCCCATCACGGCGTATGCCGCAAACGAAACGAAATTGCCCAACAGGCCCAATGCCGCAGAAACATGGAACTGCTCACGGATGATGATGCCGAGCGGTGCGGCCAGGTTGGTCACCAGTGAAATCATGCCGAACAGGATGACCATGGCCGCGATGGTGATGTATCTTTTGAATTTCATGGTTGAAGGTATTTATTCCGTTGTCCAAATGTAGTCGTCTTGCGCGACATCCGGTTTCACAATAGCACGATAGCACTATTTTGAAAGGTTGAAGTCATGCACGGCACGGTAGAAAGCTTCTATATTCTTGTGGGAAACGTGGGGCGGGACGTCGCAACCCGTGGAGAGGATGTAGTTGCGCCACCCGGCGGTGTCGCGCAGCAGGGCGAGCACCGTGTCATACACCTGCTGTTCCGAAAAGAACTTGAAGGTGTTCACGGGGTCTACGTTCCCCATGACCAGAATGTCTTCGGGCACCTGCTTCAGGGCCTCCACCATATTTATCTTATTGCCGAAGTGCAAGGCTGCCGCTCCGGACTTCACCATGGCATCGGTGCAATGGCCAGCGTTGCCGCAGTTGTGCAGCACAATCATGAAATCATCGTCCTGCAACTGCTCCACAATCCGCTTCACGTAGACGCTGGAGTAAGTGATGCAATCGGTGTTGGCCACCAGACCGGCAGCCGGCTCGGCCATGATGACCCCGTCCAGCCCCAGCCGCTTCATGGCGGCGCAATAGTCAAGAATGAACGCCGTGCACTTCTCCAGCAGTTCCTGAATCATGACGGGCGACATGTAGAGCGCCATCATCATTTCGGACAGCCCGAACAGGCGTCCGGCCAGCGAGAAAGGTCCCGCGCATCCGCCGAACACCGGCTTGCCGCTTATGCGTTCCACCGCCAGCCGGTTGGCCTCCAGGTATTGAGGCACACGTCCCGCATCAAGCGAAGGCACCTGCAGCGCCTGCACCGTCTGTTCGTCATACACCAGCCGCCCGGTGACGTTGGGAATCTCGTCGTCGGCAAACTCCACCGTGGCGCCGAACGCTTCTGCCTCAACCGTAAGGTCCATGATGGCCGTCACGCCGTCCGACGGATACACGGAGTCCAGCCGAAGGATGGCCTCGGCATGCACCTGTCCGTCTTTCACCGCCTCCACCACGCGGCGGCCGCACAATTCTATACCGGGATGCGTCATGATGGGAATGACCATCCGCCTTTCGCCGGCACGTACCTTACGTGCCCATTCATTGATGTGTATCATACTGCTTTCTTCTGTTTTTCCGTTTATAACATGTTTCCAGGTTGCAGATGGCGCAACCATACTTGCGTTCGGTCACTTCGCGTCCGATACCTATTACGCCACTGATGGACTTCAATGGATGCATCAGGCAGGAATCTGATAGGGAAATACCGCAGGAGTGCTCGCCCAACAAACGAAAAAGGTCTTGCTGCTCGGTCAACGGCCAACCACAATAGCCCGGACTGAAACGGGCTGTATGCCGGAGAGGGCGTATAGTGTCCTCTAAATGCCGTTCCAGCAGATCGCCCGTCCGCTCCACGATACAGGTACCCATAACGTCGAGAATGAAAAGCCGCAACATATCTCCTCCACTCTTCGCTTCGTCATAGCACTGCTGGAATGCCGCTCCAGCAGTGGCCGCAAATAGAACGAAGCGTTCCGCACCAGTCAGTAAATTGCCCAATATCGTACCCACATGCAGGCAGTCCGTACCGTGCAGTATTATCCGATCGCCCGAACATTCTCCCTCTACCAGCACGAAGGAGCAGAACGTCTTCAGCCCGTCTGCGAACTGCCGCTCATAACCGCGGATGACCTCACGTACCTCCTGCCGCGGCTCACACTTCCGATAGCCCATTTCCCGCAGGTAGTCTTCCTGCGTCAGCCCCAGCGCGAGGAAATTAAAAGCAAAGTCAGTCTCCATGTCCCAGCAATGCTTTGGCCATAATCACCGCCGTATTAGCATTCTCGCTATAGCCATCCGCACCTATCTGCCGCGCGAACTGTTCTGTAACAGGCGCACCGCCCACCATGATTTTCACCTTGTCACGCAGTCCGGCTGATTTCAGCGCCTCAATGACCTCTTTCATGTAAGACATCGTGGTCGTTAGCAGGGCCGACATACCTAGGATATCCACCTGAGTGTCACGTACTGTCTGCACGAACCGTTCGGCCGATACATCGGTACCCAAATTGACCACCTCGAAACCGCAACCCTCCAACATGGATGCCACAAGGTTCTTGCCGATGTCGTGCAGGTCGCCTTTCACTGTGCCTATCACCACCCGCCCCAAGTAAGAGGACGCCTGTCCTTGCATGGCTGGCTTCAGCACTTCCAACGCCCCTTTCATGGCGCGGCCTGCCATCAGCAGTTCGGGCACGAAAGCCTCCTGCCGTTCAAACCACCTGCCCACTTCTTCCATGGCAGGCGTCATGTAGTCGTCTATCAATGCTTTCGGAGACATTCCCTCCAGCAAGGCTTTCCGTGTCACGGTAACGGCCTTGTCCATATCGCCGTGCAGTACGGCTTCATACAATGCTTGTAAGTTTTCCATAAATTTAATATTATTTAAAATTACGGGTAGTCCTGATCATCGCATGGAGATTCTCGGAGGGTGTAACGGAAGGGATGGCGCATCCCGCATTCAGGATCAGGCGCGGGTTGTCCCGGAAGATTTCCAAGAGTTCACGTGTTTTTTCTTCCACCTGTCCGGGAGTGCCCAACGCTATGATGCCTGACGGGTCGATATTTCCTGAAAAAACAATCTTTCCCCTCATCAGTTCCTCAGCCTTGCGTATATTTGTCTTGTAATCCAATTCCAAGGAATCCATTCCCCCGGTCACCATCTTGTCCAAGATAATATCGGTGTTACCGCAAATATGCAACATATAGGGCAGTCCCAGGGAATGGGCATAGTCGCACACTTTCCTTTCGTAAGGCAGAGCAAGCCTTTCGTACATATTGGGAGACAGCATTGACGGACCTGCGGGACTATCACCGTTGGACACCATGTCCGCACCTGCTTCTTTCATCATCTGAATGAATTGGCAAGTGACATCACAGCAATAATCCAACAAGGAGAATATAACGTCTTCCGACTCCATGCAAAGATCTATCATCAAATTCTCAACTCCACGCAACATGGTAGCCAGCGAGAACGGCGCCTGGTCACAATTGCCTCGCACATATACTTCATGACCGAAGTGTTCTTTCAGTAATCTGACAGACTCACACCAAATGTTGGCGTACCGATAACTGCTGACATCGGCTACAGGCAAGTTCTTTACATCCGACAATGCATGCAGGATGCCGTCATGGGAACGCGCAGGTTCATCTACAGGAAAATCCACCTTTACCCCGCAAGCACCGGCCAGCGTCACGGTATCCACATCCACCAACACACCATCATACTGATACTTCTCAACAGCACGGATAAAGCATTCCGCAATGATTCGAGGATTGTTACGATATTGCTCCATGGTATACCCGGCCTCACGGGCAGCCATCATGAAATTGTGGAGCATAATGGGAGTCGTATCGGGTTTGACTCCCGCCAAAGCTGATTTAATTCTTTCGTATCCGTTCATAGTTCAGTTTCATTTTTTCACAAAAGTAAAACTGAAAACGGACACTTAAATTAAGAATTGTACGATAGCACTATCTTGAACATTATTCTTTCATATTCCTGCCCTGACACTTATGCTGGGTCGGTGCATATCCTTTGTATTGTCTGAATACAGTGGCAAAATAAGCGGGCGAAGAAAAACCCAAATCATAAGCTATGTCTTTTATCGATAAATTAGAATCAGACAGCAAAATCTCTGCCTTCTCTATTTTCCTCCGGTTGATATATTCGGTGGGAGGAACTCCCATTTCTTCCTTAAACAAATGCTTGAAACGAGACAAAGACAAGTTGCACCGGTCTGCTAAATCTTCCAAACTGTATGTTTCCGACAAATTTTCCTCGATATAACGCAAAACAGACGCAATGCCTTGATTACGGACATGATTACTGTTATCCCTGGAACAACGTATCACCTCTAACAGAAACGCCACTAATAAATTGTTTAACGTAATGCGTGTCAACAAGTTTCTGTCCGTAAAATATATCCTTATTATCTCCTGCAACAGATATTCACATCTAGAAGAACCTTTGAACAAGCGACAGGGAAGCGATCGCAAGCATGAAAACAGTTCCATAGCTTCTTCCGTACCCAGTCCCAAATAATCGGCATCAGTTACAGGATGCCTCAATATCAGCCAATATAAAGCCCCCTTTTCTTCCGGATTCTCCCCTGTGCCATGAAGTTCATTGGGGAATGTAACAAACAAATCCCCACCTTGCATTTCAAAATTTTCCTCATGCACAAAATAAGTCTGCTTACCTTTAGCCAGATAGCAAATTTCTACGGCATCCTTATGTGCGTGAACCGGAAGCATCGGCTGTACACTCGTATAGTTATAGTAACCGAATTCTTCAAATACATCGATATGATGCACATCCATGTCCAGAATTAAACGGCTGTCTTCTTTCTTCCTCATGTTTCTGTGAGCAACAAACACAATACTATAGTTTCTCTATCTCTTCAAACGAGAATCAAATACATTTAACAATCAAATCAACAGGCAAATCCATATCTGCATGTCCTATACTTTCTGTTTCTCGCCTTCTGAACAACCTTCCTTAAAATATTCTGCACCCCCATTCCTTCGGCCTTTATGACACTATGCTGATAACGAATGATTTTCATATCAAAATAATAATGATATCCGCAAACAAAGATAATATAAAAAATAAAATACTTAATAGACATTATATAGATTAATTTGTTATATAACTCATTTTGTGACTGATTCTGAATTTCACATTATCTAACGAAGACCTTATCTATTATCAAGTTGGTGACCCACGCTGGTATTGATAATCTGATATCTACATAACACAAAAAAGCTGTCTCAAAATAAAAATAGAGATAGGCTTACTTACAATCTATAAACTACAACATAAAAATCTCCTGCTTTTAGTCCTATAATTGCAATAAACAAGGGCTAAAGCAGGAGATTTTTTACTTCTAAATTTCAACCTATAAGATTTTTACTTTTGCAATTCTATTTTGAGACAGCCTCTACATCAAATTAGAAACTCCTGTAAAGATGTCGTTTATAAAGAGTTTACGGCGAATAGGAGGAATATCTATAATGCACCCAACAAAGAAGTTGCAGCCACAGAACTTGACAATCTGGAAAAGAAATAGAGAGGAAAGTATCCCTATGCCATACTTTCATGGAGAAACCACTGGGATGATCAGACTGTTTTCTTCCAGTTCCTGCTGAAAATCAGAAAAATAATCTATACTACAAATTTCATTGAGAACCTGGACGGAAAAATTCGAAAGTACACAAAATCAAAGCTTTCATTCCCTTCAGATGATGCCGTAAAAAAGACCGTCTATCTTTCACTTATGGAGATTAAGAAGAAATGGATACAGCCTATTCATAACTGGGGATTGATATGAAACAATTTATGCTTATGTTTGAAAACGGAATCCAGATATAAGAAGAAACTTACAGCTGAACCCTGTTCATTTACACAAAATTGTGGACAGTTTTGATTAGGGCAATATAGTCAGACAGAATAAATTTGCAAAAAATTATACTATTCAGTAATTGACACTCATATAACTATTACATGCAAAATTTTCTGCCTGACTACAAAAACAAAACATTCAAATCCGTTTTTAGATTTCTTTTACATCATCTAGATAAAGGCAAAGATTATTTATAAAAAAACTATTCTTTTACCTCTATAACTTCTGAATAATTATATTGATCGGTACCAGATGTGATAGCTGCCACCCTGACGAATACTGGACGATTCCAATCTATATCACTAATTGTAAATGTCTGCTCCTCCCCCAGTATACTACTATCATCCGATACATCAAACAATTGTCTAGAAGAAAAACTATTATAGTTTACTCCTTCTGTCCAAGAATAAAGGACTGCATATTGTACCAAACTTTCTGGCCATTGATCAGACCTGGTTATAGTAAATTTCACGTCAACATTTGAGCCGTTTTTTACAGCATCCGCTTGAATACGCAAATAAGGTTCTACGTAAAAGTTTATTTTCTTATCAGTAGGAACAGATACAATAACAGCATCACTTTCTTCCACAATAAAAGGGCCTTCTACCGTAATATTATATTCACCAGCAAAAACACGTTCATTGCGAAAACGTCCGCTAGCACTGCACCAAAAATCGATAGGCTGTGTATACCCCGATTCATACATTCGTATCTTGATGCCGTTGGGAGCCTGAGTAGGGATTAGAGCAGGTTCAGCATCTCCCATCGTAGCTTGATCATATACGGCACCTTCTATCACCAATTCCGGTTCGTCATAATTGTCCACACTGCAACCGGCAAAAAGCAAAGCAGACATTACTATCAAAGTTATCAATGTTTTCATAACCATCATTCTTTTAATAACCAGGGTTTTGTATTATCAAAGGATTTGTTTGAATTTGAGAGGAAGCTATTTTTTCGTAATATAATTTGGGTAAAAAAGTCTTAGGCCCTTTTGGAGCAGGCTCGATTTTAAATATATACTTCATTTCCGAGGGGTGTTTACCTTCTTCCCATACCAAGTAAGGATTGAGCGCATGAAATATTGCGTTATTCAATACTTGGTGAGATATATGCCATCGCCTCAAGTCCCACCAGCGATGATTTTCAAACGCCAACTCCACTCTCCTTTCCTTACGAACCAATTCCAAAGACAGATTGCTCAATTCTGCCACACCCGCCCTTCGGCGTATCTCGTTAATGGCTTCAAGTGCCCGATCGGTATCTTGTCCCAATTCCATACATGCCTCGGCATAGTTCAACAGAATCTCAGCATAGCGGAACACCATCCAGTTCACTTCCGACCTTCCTGCATTCACTATTTCCGTTGGATTCATGAACTTTTTCACATATAGCCCGGTCTTGGTGGGGTCTCCCATATCCAGTATGCCATCCTTGCCAATAATGGTTATTTGATTCTCGCCTTCTCCGTACGTGTCTGTCATATTCGATGCCGTAATCAACTGACCATTGTCTATGATACCTTTACGCACTTCTATCTGACCATCCATCCATTCAGAGAAAGGCACCATGATAGAAGCCATCAATCTGGGATCTTTGTCTTTAAACAAATCCGTCGGATTGCTATACTCAATGGGATTTCCCTCAGCATCGTTCACTCTCAATTCTCCGGAAGTTCCATCTACATAATCAAACGCCTCCAACAATTCAACTACAGGATTGATTACACAGCCCCAATCTATCTTAAATGTCTGCGGAGCATTGTAATAATCATAATTATGCCCTTTGTCCGGTGCCGTAAAAGCTTTTACGAAAATAGCTTCGGAATGCAGTGACTCGTCCAAAAACAATTGCTGAAAGTTCTCCTCTTTGTTGTCGTACATCTCATACAAGGCGAACTGACCGGAATTCATGATTTCCTCAGACGCTTTTTTGCTTTCGTTCCAATAGAAATCTTTCTCAGACTCAGGAATACCCAGCAATCCATCCAACTGTACCGTGGAATAAGTAGCCACAGAAGCAGCATACAACATGGCTCTCGACTTCAATGCCAAAGCAGCATATTTCGTGGCACGAAAGCGGTTGGAGGTATCCCATGCTTCCGGCAACAAGGGTGTGATTTCATCAATCTCCGTACGGATGAAGTCCCATATTTCTTTTTCCGTATTGCGAGGCACCTGCAAGTCTTCCATATTTCCACCGGTATATTCCTGCGCTTCCGTCAACAGGGGTACACCGCCATAGCGCTTCACCATGCCAAAATAATAAAAGGCACGGATAAAACGGGCTTCAGCCTCGTATAACGTCTTTTGCTCCTCGGTCAACGGAGCGTCCTTAATCTTTTGGAGGAAAGTATTTACTTCACGCATTTCACCATATCCCCACCACGGGAATGAGCCATCGGGAATTATCGGATTATTTATGCCTCCCCAAATATATCCACGCACAGCCTCATCTGTTAATTCAGAAGTAAATCCGGCTTGGTCGATAACCACAAAATTAAAGTCTTCCACCGGCATGCGGTCATACATTTTTCCCATATACGCTTCTATGGCTTCCGGACTTTCCCATACCGTAGCATCGCTCAATATATTCTTAGGCTCTTTATCCAAAAAGTCGGAACAACTTCCAAACAAAAAAGGCAATAAGCAAATAGTAATCAAATATTTATTCATAATATTCCAATTTTAAAGTGATATGTTAAAACCTACCGAAATAACCCGTTGCGGCGGATAATATTGCCCACCTGTAGAAACCGCTTCGGGGTCTAACAGATCCATACTTGAAAAAGTCAACAAGTTGTATCCCGACAAATATACTCTAACAGCATCCAGTCCGATTTTATTCAAAACCGGTTTCGGAAGATTATAGCCTATTGTAATATCCTTTACACGCATATAAGCGCCATTCTGCAACCAAAACGTAGAGGTTCTTTTATTTGACTCCAAACCTGCGGAATAAGTGGAAGGGTATTTCCCGGGTATCCAACGACTATTGGGATCATACAAGTCTTCCCGATGCCATCTGTCCATAAAAGCTTCCAACGAACTGGCATTATTATGGAAAGGTACCTGAAGGCTTTCCGTGTAATAAGAATTATAGTTACCAACTCCTTGCAGCAGCATCGAGAAATCGAAATTCTTCCACGTAAATCCCAAGTCGAAGCCGAACATGATTTCCGGCTTGCCTGCACGGCTGATGATATGAACATCATTATCGTCTATTACACTGTCACCATTGTAATCCAAATATTTAATATCGCCA
>ENA-ORCN01001529-ORCN01001529.1-human-gut-metagenome-genome-assembly--contig:-NODE-1529-length-15340-cov-10.167202_pt1 | contig 15340 bp, 13 predicted proteins | sample MGYA00242984_ERZ507984 | MGnify/ENA primary metagenome ERZ507984 (study PRJEB26167, sample SAMN06115395) | human gut metagenome | host: Homo sapiens | place: China:Hubei | collected 2016-05-19... | reverse complement strand
CCCTCTCCCCCTCCAAGTCTTCTTACCCTTCATCCTTCATTCGCCTTGACGATACGGGCGGAAAAAAGGAAACTCCGGACTTTACAACCATAGAAGGAACTTGCCATGTCTCCCATCCCCATGCGTTCATTGGTCCGGGGCTTCAAGCCCTACACGGCAGGGCTCTCCATCGACGAGATCCGCGAGAAGTACGGTATCGAACGGGTCATCAAGCTCGCCAGCAATGAAAACCCCCTCGGAACCTCTCCGCTGGTCCAGCATACGCTGGAAACGCATGTCGGACTGGCATTCCGCTATCCGCAGGCCGGAAACCCCCGCCTTGTGAAGGCCATCGCCGCCCATCACGGTGTATCGCCTTCCCGCATCATCGTGGGTGACGGCTCCGACGAAGTCATAGACCTGCTGTTCCGCATCTGCGTCGAGCCGGGCGTGAACAACGCGGTCGCCTTCATGCCCTGTTTCGGCATCTATACGACGCAGGCCGCCCTGTGCGGCGTGGAGTTGCGCCAGACCCCGGTGAACGCCGACTTCTCGTTCCCGTGGGACAACCTGCTCAAGCTGGTGGACGACAAGACGTCGCTCGTGTTCGTCACCACGCCCGACAACCCGTCCGGGTACACGCCTCCGGTGGCGGAACTCGAAACGCTGGCGAAGGCGCTGCCCGACACCTGCCTGCTCGTGCTGGACGAAGCCTACATGGACTTCACCGACGACGAGGCGGATTACTCGCTGGCGAAGCGGCTGGACGAATTCCCCAATGTGATCATTTCGCGCACGTTCTCCAAGAGCTTCGGCATGGCCGGGCTCCGCCTCGGCTACGCCATCGTGCCCGAGGAGCTGGCCGATCACTATTGGCGGGTGCGCCTGCCTTTCTCGGTGAACCTGATGGCTGAAGAGGCCGGGATCGCCGCGCTGCAAGACGTGGCGTTCCACGACGAGACCGTGCGGGTGGTCCGCGAGGGCCGCGCGTGGCTCACCGGTGAGCTTACGAAGCTCGGATGCCGCGTGTTTCCTTCCCAGTCGAACTTCCTCATGTTCGAGCTTCCGGCGGACGGCCCCAACGCCGCTTCCCTGTTTGAAGATCTGTTGCGGCGCGGGATCATCCTGCGTCCGCTGACCAGCTACGGCCTGCCCCGGAACCTCCGCGTCTCCGTGGGGACGGCTGAAGAAAATACTATGCTTATCAATGTAATGCGGGAACTGCTGTAATCATGAAGTGTCTGCCTATCATCACATTGGACGGCCCCGCCGGGGTCGGCAAATCCACCCTCGCCAAGCGCCTCGCCACCATTCTCGGGATTCCCTATCTGGACACCGGCGCCATGTTCCGCACCATAGCCCTGCGCCTCGGGCCGGGCGCGGAAGCGTTGCCGGAAGACGAATTGCGGGCGCGCTGCAATGCCTTCCGCTTCAAGCTGCAGGGCGGCGGGGAACATTCCGTATTGCTGTGCAACGATGTGCCCGTGGGCCGCGAAATCCGTACCGAAGAAGTCGGGCGGCTCGCTTCGCGCCTCGCCACGTCCACGGTGGTCCGCGACTGCCTGAAAGAAGCGCAGCGGTCGCTCGGGGAGTCCGGTCTCGTCGCCGAAGGCCGCGACATGGGGACCGTGGTGTTCCCCACGGCGCGGTTCAAGTTCTTCCTTGACGCACGGCCGGAAGTGCGCGGAATGCGCCGTTTTGAGGAGTTGCAGGCCAAGGGCGAGCCCGCCGATCTCGCGCAGATCACCGAAATGATCCGCCAACGCGACGACATGGACCGCAACCGGGCCGTTGCGCCTCTCAAGCCCGCCGCCGATGCCGTGATCGTCGATACCTCGGATCTCGGCATTGAAGGCGTCCTGAAGGTGCTGACGGATACGGTCGCTGCCTCCTCGGAGCGTATCGTGCGGGAAGTGCGCTATTGCCCGAAAGATGCCGCCGAAGACGCCGTTTCCGGGATGCGCGACGCCGCGTTTTCCCACATGGCCGGGGACGGTTCCATCAGCATGGTGGATGTGGGGAGCAAGAATATCACCAGGCGCGTCGCTATCGTGCGCGGGGCTGTGGAGATGAACGCCCATACGCTCGGCCTGCTCAAGGAGCACGCCCTGCCCAAGGGCGACGTGCTGGTCACGGCGCAGGTCGCCGGGATTATGGCGGCGAAGCGGACTTCGGAGCTCATCCCGTTGTGCCATCCCGTGCCGCTGAGTTTTGTGGACGTGCGTTTTGAGATTCAGGATGAGCCGCCCGCCGTGCTGATCGAATCCGAAGCCCGGACGAGCGACCGCACCGGCGTGGAGATGGAAGCCATCATCGCCGCTCAGGTCGCTGCGGCAACCATTTACGACATGTGCAAGGCCGTTCAGAAGGATATGGTTATCCGCGACGTGCGGCTTGTGCACAAATCCGGGGGGCGCACGGGCACGTTCGAGCGCCGCGAGTCCTCCGGGGAGCGGACCTGATCATGCTGGCCTATCCGAACATCAGCCCGGTCGCCCTGAGCCTTGGCCCCGTGCAGGTCCACTGGTACGGGCTTATGTATCTGTTCGCCTTTCTGGCCGGATGGGGGCTGGCGCGTTGGCGCGCGTCCCGTCCCGTGTGGATTGCGGCGGGCTGGAATGGGCAGAAGGTCGACGATCTGTTGACGTGGATCATGCTCGGCGTGGTGGCGGGCGGACGCCTCGGGTATGTGCTGTTTTACGATTTGCCCGTGTACCTCGATCAGCCGTCCGAGATTTTCAAGATCTGGAATGGCGGCATGTCGTTCCACGGCGGACTCGTCGGCGTGTTGCTGATGGGCTGGTGGTGGAGCCGTCGCAACAAGAAGAAGTTCATGGACGTGGTGGACTTCGTCGCTCCTCTCGTTCCGCCGGGCCTGTTCTTTGGGCGCATCGGGAATTTCATCAACGGCGAGCTGTGGGGCGGGGTTACGGATGGGCCCTTGGGGATGGTGTTTCCTACGGGCGGCCCGCTGCCGCGCCATCCTTCGCAGTTGTACGAGGCCGGGCTTGAAGGTCTGGTCATGTTCGTCGTCCTGTGGGTCTATTCGTCCAGGATCCGTCCCACCGGGAGGGTTTCCGGCCTGTTCGCGGTGTTGTACGGCGTGTTCCGTTTTGCCGTGGAGTTTGTCCGCCAGCCTGATCCCCAGCTCGGCTATCTGGCTTTCGGCTGGCTCACGATGGGGCAGCTTTTGTGTGTTCCTTTGCTTATCGCGGGGCTCTGGCTGTTATTCAGGCCTGTGAAATAATGGGGCATTGGGGAGGGGAAGGGGAACCTTTCTGGAGAAAGGTTCCCCTTCCCCTCCCCAAACCCCTCCCTTTCCCCTCCCAAGACTTTCGCGTTTATCGAATCCCTGTTGGCCGGATTTCCCGCCGATGGGATGCCGGGCGTTCTCTTTTTGGGAAGGGCGTTTTTTTCAGTGGAGCGGGGCTGTTTTGGCTGGGGCGGAATATGGAGAAAGGGCTTGTGGAGCCGCCCTGCGCTGTTGACAAGGGAGGCTGTTTCAGGGCACTGTAACGGGTCATTGAATCCAACGCCTTTTGCAGAGGTGTGGACATACATCAAGGATTTTTTTGAGGAGGCTCCATGGCGAAAGAAGATGCCATTGAAGTTGACGGCGTGGTCCAGGAAGCGTTGCCGAACGCGATGTTTCTTGTTGAGCTTGAAAACGGGCACACGGTGCTCGCCCACATTTCCGGCAAGATGCGCAAGTTTTATATCCGCATCCTGCCCGGCGACCGGGTCAAGGTGGAACTTTCCCCCTACGATTTGACCCGTGGGCGCATCACCTACCGTATGAAGTAGTCCCGTCCGGCGTTGATTTCCCTTCCCCGTGGTATGTTGTACCGCGGGGTTTTTGTGTTTGGCGCGTAACGGGGAAGATATGGAAGACAGAGAGATCCGCAAGGTTCTGGATGTGCTGGATAATGCGGGCATCCGTTACCGCATGGTTTCGCATGATCCCGTGTATACCATCGAAGAAATGGAGCGCCTGCATCTTGATGCCGATGCCGAGATCGCCAAAAACCTTTTTCTACGCGACGCGCGGGGCAAGCGCCATTTCCTTGTTGTCCTGTGCAGCTGTAAGGCTGTGGATCTCAAGGCGCTGCGGGGGCAACTCGGAACGAGCACCCTGTCCTTTGCCTCGGAAGATCGGCTGAAACGCTTTCTGGGGTTGGAAAAAGGGGCCGTCACGCCCTTGGGGATCCTGAATGACGAGGCCCGCGCCGTGGAAGTGCTCTTTGACCGCGATCTCGCCGGGCTCCCTTCACTCGGCGTCCATCCCAACCGCAACACCGCCACCGTCTTCCTGGCGTTCTCCGATCTGGAATCCCTGATCCGCAGCCACGGCAATTCCGTTTCCTTCGTGGCCATCTGAACCTCGGACAGCTTCGTTTTCCGCCTTTGCCGGCCTCTCTCTTGGTTCAGAGGTTGTCCTTTCGCACGCTTTCCCCTCAATCTGAAAAAGGCGCCTCAATGGGGCAGGTTCCTTCCTGCTCGGGAAAGGTTCTCCTTCCCCGGATTCTTTCTCCCTTTTACATGCTTGAAGGGAGGAAGGAACACGGTTCCCTCCCCCCTTCAACAATTCCTTCTTCCTCAGACGACTATTCGGCGGACTCTTCCCCTTCCTGAAGGAAGAGTTCGATGCGGTCGCTGCCCGGAGCGATGCGGATATCCGCGCTCAGTTCCTTGCAGGCGGCTTGCGCTTCATTCTGCGCTTTCTTGGCATCCTTTTCGCGGCATTCGGGCGAATCGGGTTCGAAATGCGTGTCATAGGGATCGGCGTTCGGAACCGTCAGCTGGGCAAGCATGTTCCGGATGGCTTCTTTGCGGACGGCGGGATCGGGGCTGAGGATCGGATCATCCATATACACGGGGCCGTCGTCGCCGAGCGCCACGTGCTTGTATGCCCTGCCGGACAGCGCGGAAAACAGTTTCTCCAACGCCCCTTCGCTGAGCGGCGTGGTCAGGGACAAACCTATGATGTTGGTTTCCGCATCCTTGTAAAGGGAGATGATCCCGTGCCAGACGACCCCGTCGCTGACCATCGCGGTCTTGATCGAGAAGTTCTGGCTGTCGTTGTAGCTTTCCCGGCGCAGCGGGATGCCGTACATGAGGCACTCCTGTTCGCCCATGCCGCCTTTGAAGGTATCGAGCAGCCGCCCGATGGGGACGACTTCCGGAGGGTTCCGGTCGGGATCGCGTTCAAGATCGCGGTCCTTTTCCTCGCCATCGGCGATGAACAACGGCTCGGTCTTCCGGTAGACCTCAAGCGTGGGGTCGGGCATACAGCTCGTGTCGAGCAGATCCTCCCCTTGGAGCTCCTGCTTGATCGGAAAACTCAGGAGATAGTCGCCCATGTCCGCTTCAAGAAAGAAGCAAGGGTCTTCGGGCAGCGTGACGGCGGCTTTCTGCTCCATATCCAGATGCCCGGTGAGCTTCCGCTCGATCCAGTGCTGTTGGGGGTCCTGACACCAAAGGGAAAAGCCTTCGACGGGATAGTCCATATGGTTGGCAATCGTCGCGGCGGACGCCGCAGTCCCCCCCGCCATGAAGGCGGCCAGCGTGAGCAGCGCAATGAACCGGAAGCGTTTGCGCACGCCGCTTTCTACGCGTCCCGGATCGCATGGGAGGCCCGCCGGGGAGACGCGGCGGACGCCGGGCATGTAAGGCAAGTTCATGGAACCTCCTACAAATGGAAAGGGTTCTTTCTCCGAATACATGCAGCCTGTATACCATAAATGCAAGCAGGAACTGAAATCGTTTTTTATCTTTTTGTATCAAGAGATTAGCGTAATTGAATCTCTACTTGCGCCGTTCCGCTCCGCACGTCGGGGAGGCCGCCCTTGGAGGCGATGCTCACGCGTTTTCCCAACCCTGGCCCGTGCTTCAGGAGAAAGGCGCGCACTTCTTCCGCGCGGCTGCGGGCCAGCGCTTCCAGGTCCGCTTGCGTTACGGTTTCGAGCGCTTGCAGCTTCTGTTCCATGATGTCCGGCTCCTCGTTGCCTTTGGCTCTACGCCCGGCGGGGGAGTCCTTGTAAACGTGCAGCAGAAAGCGTTCGTACTCGTCGGGTGACAACCTCGTGGTGCCAACGGGGTTGGCTGCCCGCTGTTTGGCGGACAGGGCGGCGTACTGCCGGGCCTGCACCTTGCGGAGGACCCGCAGGCGTTTCAGGCCGCGCGTGTCGCTGGCTGGCTCATACATGCCGATGAGTTCGATTTTGACGCGAGGGCGCTCTTCAAGCGCTTTGGCGATGCGCTTGAGGCGCTCTTGGGCGGCGGGGTTGATGCGGGTGTCTCCGGGAGGGAAGGCGATGACCTGAAGCGCTGGATCGCCCGGCGTCACGAGCCCTATGATGCCGCCGAGCAGCGCGAAGGGTGAGGTCACGACCTTGGTGAACAGCCCGCCGAGCGCCTTGCCCACCAGCCCGCCGACCTGCAGCGCGGCGTCGTCGAGCCGCCCGGAAATGGGGAGATCCAGCGCGATGTTGCCGCGCAGATCTTCCAGCAGGGCAAAGCCGAGGGAGACGGGGTAGTCCGGCGCGCCGGGCCGTGTGTCCTTGGGGCCGAGGACGGGCTTTTCCAGCCGGATGTGGTTGTCGAGAGAGAATGTCCAGCCGGACGTGGCGAAGGCGCTTTCAAGATCAAGGCGCCCCTGCACGACGGGGTACCCCAGATAGGCCCGCGTATAGGCGGAATAGCGGGCGAGATCCACGCCTTTGGCGGTGAAGGCCAGTTTGGCCGCCGGAGGGGTGGAGAACGGATTGCAGGAGCCGGACAGCGTAATGGGCGCGCCCCCGATCTGTCCGGTCAAGACGATGTCGGACAAGCCGCCGGATGAGGAAAGGCCGCTGACCGTCGCGTTGATATCCTGAACGGCGGAGACGGAACCGTGGGCCTGATCCCGGAACAGCAGGGCGGCGTCCTGAAGCCTCAGGGACGCCACGGAAAAACGGAAGGGGGAGGAGGGCTCTTGGCCCGTCTGTTTTTTCGGGACGCACTCTAGGATGTCCAGCGTCTTGTCGGCATTGAGGGCCACGTCCATGCGCAGGAGGTCCAGCAGCATTTCCTTGGCCTCGAAGCTTGAGGAAGCCGAAGAAAAGCGGAACGCGTCCGCGGAAAGGCGGCGGAGCACGGCATACACTTTCTCGGTACGGGCGTCCTTGAGCCGGAGGTCGCGCACGGTAAGGGAGCCCGAAGCCTGTATGCCGAGGTCTTTCCCCTTTTCCTCTGTGATCGTGGCGTCGAGGTTCGCGGAGAGCCTGCCGGACGGGGAGAGGTTTGTGGAGGCGCGCAGGGGCGGATCGAGCCATTCGAGGGGCAGATCCGCAGCGTCCATGCTGGCGGAGAAGCGCAGGGGGACGGGACGCAATGTCCCTTTGAGGTTCAGGCTGTCGGACGATGTCCCACGGGCGCGCAGGGTCAAACTGATGGTATTGGCCAGGTCGCCGGAAAGAGGCCCGGTTTCCAGATCGAGACTGGAGATGAGCTTTTCGGCCTTCCCTGCGGCGACATGCTCCAGCCTGCCCCCGGCGATGCGGAAACCGCCGGCCTTGAGCTTCCAGTCGGAGAGGAAGGCTTTTGCGGCGTCCGGCAGGGCGGCGGTGAACAGCCCCTCGGGGAGGCGTGTTTTGACGGCGGGAGCGGGTTTGGCTGCGGACGGCTTTGCGCCGGGGATTGCCAGCCCCATGCCGCCGGAAGAGGCCACGCGCACTTCGGGGGCTTCGACGGACAAGGTTTTGACCGAAGCGGAACGGGCTTGCGTGTCAAAATGCAGGCCATTGAAGGTGAGCGCCCGTATCCGGACGGCGGGCGAACCGGCGTCTTTCCCGGCCTTGCGGTCGGCGGCGGAAAGGCTGTTGCCGCGTCCGAAGGACAGCGCGCTTACCGAGGCTTCGGCACCGGTGACGGCGAGGGAGGTTTCTGAGGCAGGGGCGGCGGGCGTTTGGGGCGTTTTCCCGTCAGAACCGAAGCGGACGTCGCCCTTGATCGCAATGCGCCCCAGAATGTCGCTGAGGGGTGTTTCCCCAAGCAGGGGGCGGAGCACAATGAGCGGCAGGTCGTCCACCCACAGGGAGGCGTTGAGGCTCGGGGGGGTGAGCGTGCCTTCGCCGTCCACCGCGAGCACCCCTTCGGTGCTGATGCCGAAGGAGAGGCGCATGGCCGTGCGCGCGCCGGGGCGGGTCGAGTATTCCGCGATGCGTCCGTCCACGCCGGTGATCTCGATCTGCTGCGTATCCGCAAGGCTGGCGTCGACCCATGTGAAATCGGAGTTCCTGAGGATGAGGTCCGCGCCTTCCACCACGAACGGCGTTTCGGGCGAAAGGTTTTCTGGGTTCGCGTCCGTCCCGCTCAGCCAGTCCACCCAGTCGACGCGCCCGGCCTTGTCGCGGCTGACGCGCAGGTACAGGCCGTCGAGTTCCATCTCGTCCAGACGGATGCGCCGCTCGGACAGCGTAAAGTCTTTCAGGGCGGCCTGCCCCCGGCGGAGCCTGCCCACAATGGTCCCTTCAGGGGTGGCGATTTCCGCATCCTCGACCTTGACCGTGCCGGACAGGCTGCTCTCCACTCGCCCCAGATGCGGCTGCGACAGGGTGAAGAGCATGTCGAGCGCCACCGTGCCGCTGTTCAGGTTCAGGGGCGTGAAATCGGACAGGTAGCGTTTGAAATGCTCCATGTGCAGCGGAGCCGTGTGGATGGCGAAGGTGGTGCGGAGCGTTTCGGCATCGGGCTCGGTGCGGCCTTCCACGTCGATGCGCGTGCCGTTGACCAGCGCGGAGAGCGTGGGTGCAAACGGGAGGTCCGTCGAGCGCAGGAGCGGGACATGAAAGTTTACGTCGCTGACCGTGTGGACCATGCCGACAGGGCCGTCGCGGAGCAGGATGGTCCCGCCTTTCAGATCAAGATCGCTCAGGGCGAAAAGCGGGGCATCGGGGGCGGTGTCGGCCTCGCTCGGCGCGGGCAGCAATTTTGAGAAGGAAAACAACCCATTGCCGAGATAGGTGATGTCGAGTACCGGATTGTATACGCGGAGGGCGGCCTGAATGGGGGCGGCGTCCGCGAAAAGCCGGAGGCGTGGCCGGATGTCCAGCCGTTCGATGGTCAGCAACGCGCCGTCGGGCGTTCCCGTCTCTTCAAGGTAGGGGACACGGACGCCGCGCACGGCAATGCCGAGGGTAAACGGGTTGACCGAAAGGGATTCGATGGTGACGGGGGCGTTGACGGCCTCCGAGAGCTGGCTTTCCACGACGCCGCGCAGCACCGTGGGCGGCAGGGAAACGGCAAGGGCGGTCCACAGGGCGCAGAGGAGGCCGATTCCGAAAAGACAGGCACGCCAGCCTTTGGCGGAACGCCGTCCTCGGGTCCGGGCCTTCTCCTCCTCGGCTTGTGCGGAAACGGGAGGAAGCGGAGGGGCTTTTTTGACGGCGCGGCGTTTCCTGCGCCGCTTGCGTTGCTTGGAAGCCATGCGCGTTTCCTGTGTCGGGTAGCAAAAAAGCCTTTCACATCCCGGATGCGGTCATGAAAGGCTCCCGTTGCCCGCCGGAGCGGATCCGGCGGGCATAAGGGGACGGCTCCCCAGAGTCGATCCGGTTAGCGGCGGTCGCCCATGAGGCGGAGCAGCATCAGGAACAGGTTGATGAAGTCGAGGTAGAGGGTCAGCGCGCCGAGCAGAGCGCCGCGGCGGATGGCGGTGGCGTCGTCGAGCGGGGCGTTTTCGCCGAAGGCGCGGATCTTCTGCGTGTCGTAAGCGGTCAGGCCAGTGAAGATGACCACGCCGAGGGCGCTGATCACGAAGGTCATGGCCGAGCTCTGGAGGAAAATATTGACGATCATGGCGATGATCAGCCCGAACAGGCCCATCATCATGAAGCTGCCCATGCCGGTGAGATCACGTTTGGTGACGGTCCCGTAGATGCTCATTCCGCCGAACATGGCCGCGCAGGTGACGAACGTGGACATGACGGAAGCGCCCGTATACACAAGCAGTACCGAGGACAGGAACGCGCCCATCAGTGCGCTGTAGACGACGAAGAGAGCGGTGGCGGCAAACGCGGACAGCCGGGAGATCATGCCGCTCAGGACCAGCGGCATGGCGAACACGGCGATGGCGAGGATGATCAGGCCGAAGGTGTTGCCGAAGATGGCGGACAGAAGAGCCGGGGAGGACGCGACGAAAAAGGCGGTCCCCGCCGTGACAAGCAGGCCGACCGTCATCCACTGGTACACATGGCGCATGAAGACGGATGCGACGCTGATACTGGTTGACCGAGTGGAATCGCGCAAGCTTTCCATTGAATAAAACCTCCGTAAAAAATGGGGGTAAGAGAACTCTGAAATACCTTTTGGGATAATAGTCATTAAAAGGCTATGGCGCAAGTGCCCGGCATTGCAACCTCAGCGGATTTCCTGCCGGTACTGGAGCGACTGGCGCAGGGTTTCGCGGTCCATGAACTTCACTTCCGCGCCGAGCGGGATGCCCTGCGCGAGCCGGGTGACGGTCACGCCGGGGAAGCGGCGGTTGACGAGGCTCCTGACGAGCGCGCCCGTGGTTTCCGCTTCAACGGTGGCGCCGAGGGCGAGCACGACTTCACGCACCAGCCCTTCTTCCAGACGCTTGGTGAGCCGATCGAGTTCGAGGCTTTCGGCGCTCAGGTTATCGAGCGGAGCCAGCAGGCCGCCCAGAATAAGGTAGCGGCCCTTGTAGAACGCGCCTTCTTCCAGCGTGAGCATACTGTCCCATTCCGCGACCACGCACAGCAGCGAGTCGTCGCGTTCCTTGTCCGAACAGACGTTGCAGGGATCGGTTTCCGTCAGCGCCCCGCAGCGGGAGCACAGACGCAGGTTGTCGCGCAGGTCGTGGATGCCCTTGCCGAGCCGCCGCGTTTCGGCTTCCGGCCACTTGAGCAGCGTCATGGCCACGCGCATGGCCGATTTGGGCCCGAGGCCGGGCAGCCGCGCCAGCTGCTCCACGAGCGCCTTCAGCGGTTCAGGGATTCTGTGGTCCATACTTCCTCGTTTGGGTGGACAGAAAATTGGGGGAGGGGGAATCTTTCTTCAGAAAGGCTCCCAGCGTTGCTGTCGATGCCCGTAAGCCTCGGAGACGCGTCAACGGGTACGGCCCGTTCGGGGGGAGCCATCCGGTCGTCCTCCCCTCCCCAAAACCTCCCCCTCTCCTTCCCAAAACTTTTGACGTTATCGAATCCCTGTTCCGCGTATTGCTTCGGGAACGGGGACTCGTTCGGGGAAGAAGGGAGTGGGGATGGGGGAAAGGCCGCCCTCAGGGACGCGACAACCCGCCATCCACGGTTGGACGACGGGCGACTGGCAGCCCACCGAGGGCAAAACGTATGTCCTTCGCCCCTCCCCGTCCCAAAAACGCAAAAGCCTTGGGAGGTGGAGGGGGTGGGTTTTGGGGAGGGTGAGGAGGCAGCCTTTCCTCAGAAAGGTGCCTCCTCACCCTCCCCCATATCATCCTTAAATGATGCCGGGCAGCTTGATGCCGCCGGTGATGGCGCTGACTTCGCGGTCCATCGTGGCGCGTCCGATACGGACGGCTTCGTTGACGGCGGTCAGGACGAGATCCTGAAGCATTTCCACATCGCCGCCTTCGAGGGCTTTGGGATCGATGGTGATGGACACGATGTCCTGCTTACAGGTGGCGACGACTTTGACCATGCCGCCCCCGCTGGAAGCTTCAACGGTACGTTCGGCCATTTCCTGCTGCATCTTGGCGATTTTGTTCTGCATGACGCCGGCTTGGCGTACAAGATCATTCATGTTGCGCATTGCGGTCTCCTTGAAAGGATCGGTTGGGGAGAGGTTTCCCGAGGAACCTCCGAGGGTTCCTTCAACTCCGTGTGTGCTCCACCGGGATACACCGAATGAGAGAAGCGCCGAAAGTCTCGGTGAGAGACTTGATCACGGGGTGGGAGGCAAATTCTTTTTTGAGTTCGGCCTCGGTCTTGTGCAGCCGTTCCGGTGCGGACACCTGTACGGAGACAGCCTTGCCGGAATAGTCGCTGGCCAGCCGTTCCAGCTCGGAGAGCCGGGAAGGGGCCGAAAGCTGTTCATACTGGATGGCGCTGGTTGTGGCAAGCGTCAGGACTCCTTCCGAAAATACGCCGTTCGCCTGTGTGAGTGCCGGAAGGGACAACGTGACGTCGCTCTGGTTCTTGCGGCAAAACTCCACGAAGTCCATCCATGCCTCCGAGGGCGCGGGCACGGTGGAAGCATGTTTTTTCTTGGATCTTGCGGAGACGGCATCCTTCGCCGGAGCGGTGTCCAGAGGGTGCGGGGCGTCTGTGGGCACGACCGTTGCGGAAGGTTGAGACTGCTCCGAGGGGGCCGGAGTAGCTGTTTCCCACGGCGGCGTGCCTTGCGGGACGGCAGGCCGGGCTGGAGCGGCGGGGGCCGCCACAGGGCGGGGCGGAACCGGCGTACGGGACGCTGCCGGAGCGGGGCGCGGGGGGATCGCCGAAGCTTGCGAAGGTTTTGCCTGGGGGGGCTGGGTCCCGGAAAACGTGGGCTGCACCGGTGCCGCGGCAGGCGCGGGCGGTGTGGCCGGAGATGAAAACGGGGCGGCAGGCACTGGCCGCACGGAGGCCACAGGCGCGGAAGAGACGGGCGACGAGGACGCCGGGGCTGGGCTTGCCGGGGCCGGAGGCGCGGCAGGTGCGGACGGCGCGGGAGCGGCGGGTGCCCCGGAAGCCGGGGCGAGCGTGGTGCGGGAGAGGGTTTCCAACGATACGAGGCGAGGCAGCAGGGCGAGGTTCAGGAGCAGCAGTTCCAGCGCGGCGGAAGGCTCAAGGCTGGTGAGCACCTGCCGCTGGCTTTCGAGCACCATTTGCCACGCGGCATGGATATACGCGGGATCGAACTGCGGCGCGAGGTCCAGCAGGCGCTGCTTTTCCGCGTCCGGCATGTCAAGCGCGGCGGTGGCCGCGGCCCCGGCCTGACGGATGAGGAACAAGTTACGCCACAACGTGGTCAGTTCGCGGAGGAAAAAGCCGAGATCCACGCCACGCTCCAGCAATTCCTGCGTCAGCGCGGCAACGGCGAGGCAGTCCTGAGCCTTGAGTGCGTTGAGAAGGCGCTCATAGAGCTCCTGTCCGGCAAGGCCGAGCACGCTGCGGGTGGAGGCTTCGGTCAGGTGGTCGCCGCCGAGGGCCAGCGTCTGGCCGAGCAGGGACATGCTGTCGCGCACGCTTCCGGCGGCACGGCGCGCAAGGAGGCGGACGGCGTTTTCCTCGAACGGGATGCCTTCCTTGTTGAGCACGCGCGTCAGATGGGCCACCAGCTCGGCTTCGGGGATGGCCTTGAAAATGAAATGCTGGCAGCGGCTGACGATCGTGATCGGAAATTTGTGGGCCTCGGTGGTGGCGAGGATGAACGTTGCGCGTGGCGGCGGCTCTTCCAGCGTCTTGAGCAGGGCGTTGAAGGATTCGCGCGTGAGCATGTGCGCTTCGTCGATGATGAAGACCTTGTAGCGGCCTTCCATCGGCGCGTAGGCGATGGCCTCGCGCAGGCGGCGGGCGTCGTCGATGCCGCGGTTGGACGCGCCGTCGATTTCCACCACGTCCACGTGGTTGCCCATCGTGATGCGGCGGCACTGCTCGCACTGGTTGCAGGGCTCGCCGGTGGGGGCGTGCACGCAATTCAGCGCTTTGGCGAAAATACGGGCGATGGTGGTCTTGCCCACGCCCCGGGTCCCGCTCAGCAGGTAGGCGGGCGCAACCTTGTCTTCCGCGGCGGCGCGGGAAAGGATGGCCTTGACGGTTTCCTGTCCCGTCACTTCAGCGAATGTCTGCGGACGGTAGCGGGCTGCGAGGGATGCGTGACTCATGCGGTATTGGGTTGCGCTGTGTGGCGGAGCCGGAACGGGGGAGGATGCCCTCCCCCGTGGGCGGCTTTAGAACTTGTAGTTGGTCAGCCAGTGGCCGTAGCGGGGATCCTGCCCCTTGATCGCCTTGAAGTAGGCGGCCTGAAGGGCTTTGGTCACCGGGCCGGCATGGCCTTCGCCGATGGTGCGGTTGTCGAGTTCGCGGATGGGCGTCAATTCGGCGGCGGTGCCGCTGAAGAACGCTTCGTCGGCATAATAGACTTCATCGCGGGTGAACAGCTGTTCTTCCACGGTGTAGCCGAGATCGCGGGCGATTTTGATGATGGAGTCGCGGGTGATGCCGTCGAGGATGGCGGTCAGCGGCGGGGTCTTGATCACGCCGTTGCGGACGATGAAGAAGTTTTCGCCGGTCGCCTCGCAGACGTAGCCGTTGGTGTCGAGCATCAGGGCTTCGTCATAACCGTCCTGTTTGACTTCCATCTTGGCGAGCACGGAGTTCACATAGTTGCCGGCGGCCTTGGCCTTGCTCATCAGGGTGTTGACATGCATACGGGCGAAGGAGCTGGTCTTGATGCGGATGCCCTTTTCGAGGGCTTCGGCTCCGAGGTAGGCGCCCCAGGGCCACACGGCGATGATGACGTGCGTGGGGTTGTTGCCGGGGAACACACCCATGTCGCCTTCGCCGGCAAAGGCGAGGGGACGGATGTAGCCTTCGGAAAGCTTGTTGGCCACAACGGTTTCGACGATCGCCTTGGAAATTTCGTCGGCGGTATAGGGCATGTCGATGCCAAGGATCTTGGCGGAATTGACGAGGCGCTTGGAATGCTCCGGTAGACGGAAGACGGCGGAAGAACCGTCGGGGCAGGCGTAGGCGCGAATGCCTTCAAAGACGCCGGTGCCGTAATGCAGACCGTGGGCAAGCACATGGACCTGGGCCTGATCCCAAGGGACCAGCTTTCCGTCAAACCAGATGAATTCCGTTTTCTGAAGCATGGGATTACCTCTACAACCCCGCAGGGTGAATTCGTTTGTACGCTCCGGTAGATGAAGCGTTGCGATCCGTTACGCTAAGTGAAAGCGGGGCAGGGGTCAAGAGGTCCGGTCCTCCGTTCCGTGACAATCCTTCCTTTCCTATCGGGAGACTTTCCTTTTGGCGCGAAGCGACGTACTCTGATGTCCCCATTCCGGGGCATATTCGCATAAAAAAGGGATAGCAATGGATCAGCCTCTGCCTTTTGAAATACCCAACGTGACGGTCCTGCTCCAGCCAGAGGAACAGGTTCTCGAAATCCCCCGCCACAAGGTCAAGAATGTGAAACAGCTGCTCAAATACCTCGGCATACGCGAGTGCACCGCCCTCGTGGCCCGGGGGCGCGAGCTGCTCACGCCCGATCGCGCCGTTCTTCCCCACGACAACCTGCTGGTCAGGAAAGTCACCTCGAGCGGTTGATGCGCGTGGGGAGGGGCGTGGAGATATTGGGGAGGGGAAGGAGAACCTTTCTGGAGAAAGGTTCTCCTTCC
>ENA-ORCN01001520-ORCN01001520.1-human-gut-metagenome-genome-assembly--contig:-NODE-1520-length-15433-cov-218.235348_pt1 | contig 15433 bp, 20 predicted proteins | sample MGYA00242984_ERZ507984 | MGnify/ENA primary metagenome ERZ507984 (study PRJEB26167, sample SAMN06115395) | human gut metagenome | host: Homo sapiens | place: China:Hubei | collected 2016-05-19... | reverse complement strand
GTTCCAACAGAAGAGACGGAGGATTGGCTATATCCAAGCCTTTTCAGGCCCGATGATTTCTAAACGGGACAGCAGTGATAATATGTATAGTTCTTAGAAATTTCTTTGTTCTTTGCAAAGATAGTAAAAAATATAACGCCGCGCAAGTTTTACGCCCTCTTTTTTTGCCCCGTTCTCCACTTTTTTACGCAAAGACACCCCTTTTTACGCATTGAACGGAAAAAAAATCATCCAATTTTCGTTATTCCCCGATTTTTGCCTTATCTTTGCAAGGAAATTTGGTACGAAGCAATCCTTTTGCCAATAATATAAATTAGAAAAAATGAAGATAAACAACAGTACGAAGAAAAGCCTGCTCATCATCGCACTCGCGATGGCCAGCACTACTTACCAGACACAGGCCGCCCCGATAGAACATATCGGAGACAGATACATCATGCATATTCCAGAAATGGAACTCACAGGCGAAGAATCACTCCTCGATGTGCTCATGATGTGCCCGGAAGTCATCTCGCTCGACGGCAACAACATCATCGGCGGAGATCCATTCGCCAACCTCTACGGCAAGTTCGTCATCCGTATCGACAACCAGGAATACGGACTCGATTACGCCACCTTCCTCCACCATTTCAAGGCGCGCGAGATTGAAACCATCAAGGTGTGCCAGAACGCCGAAGTGATGAAGGGATGCAGCAGTCTGAAGAAAGTCATCGACATCACACTGCGCAAGAAGGAGAACGGAACCACCGGCAGATGGGGACTCTTCGGTGATACCTACGGCGGCGCAAAAGGCATCGTCAGCGTCATCAGCCAGCAGGATAAACTCCGTGTGCTCAGTCATGTAGAAGGCAACTTCCAGCGCACCTCCAGCAGCGATAAGGACGCCTATCAGGGCATTTCAGGCACCACCGTGAACCACTACTCCCACGAGGGTGCCAAACTCAATCTGCTCTGGACACCTACCGCGAAGGATGTGCTCGAAATAGATGCGATGCAAACCTATACCCGCAACCATTTCACCCACACCCCAGCCGATTACGTGCGCGCCTACCATCTGCAGGCCGACTATACCCGCACGCTCGCCGACAACGGCTCCAGCATCCTCTTTACCCTCGGTGCCGAGCATATCAGCGACAACGGCCGTACACAGGAAGAAACCCAGACTGCGCCCTACCAGAACCACTCTACCTACCCCTTCATGGTGGTAGAATACGCCACTCCGGTCATCACCCCTGATCTCTGGATTACGGCAGGTTTCGAGGGCGGACTCTCCATCGAGAAGAACTGCGTCGCCAATTACACCAACCATTCCAACTACCAGGATTTCTATGCCCAGCTGGATTACAACATCGGCAAGTGGGGATTCATGGCAGGCGACCGCTTCCGCATCATCAACTTCCGTCCTAAGCAGATTGCGCCTGAAGAGCACTGGAAGCATACCACGCACAACCATATCTACTCGGCGAGTGCCTATTACCGCTTCACGCCGGGTCATACCCTGCAGGCCACCTACTGCCGCCGCATCTTCAATCCCGAGTTTGGCGATTTCGTTACCGCGGGCGATATGGAGGGTGCCTGGCAGCCGATATACAGTGCCGATATCGTCAACAGCATGGCGAATGTGGTAGAGCTCAAGCATACCTACAGCCGCCCTGCCTTCGTGCTCAGCACCTCGGTGAAGAACATCCACCAGCACCAGCTCAGCACCATCCACGACAATACGCTCGGCATCGGCTCCACCGCCTTCTGGCACAAGGGCATCCTGCGCCTCACAGCCGGTGTCAACTACTTCTGGCAGCGCAGCGAAACCCCTTCAGAGGAGGCTCAGCAGCGCAATGCAGAATACAACCATTTTGCCGTGTTCAAGTTGGCACCGCAGCTCACAATGGCCGATGGCTGGCGCTTTACGGGCAACCTCATCTGGTGCACCCGTCGCCGCAGCGATGCCTACACCCCGGCTAATCTCTATGCCGAGGTAGGGGTATACAAGAATCTGGGCAAGCACTGGACGCTCGAAGGCCGCTTCCACGATATGGCGAGCCAGCACTTCGGCAACCGCGCTGCCACCATCGGCTGCACGTATTATTTTTAATTGAGCTTTTAACAATCTTTTTCTAAATCAGAAGCAAGATTTCTGTTCCTTTCTTATTTTATTATCAGAAAGTGAAACAATAAAAAGAAAGGAACATTATATATGAGAAAAATTGATTTCAAGAAGATCGGGCTGGCAGCGATGATGATCCTGTCGGCCCTCACATTCCAGTCGTGCGATAACGATAACGATACCGACTGGGACCGCGTTTTCCCTAACGCACTGGTAACCGTGAAGAAGAGTGGCGATGCCTGCTATCTGCAGCTCGACGACAACACCACGCTGCTCGCCAAGAACCTGAAACCTACCATCTTTGACGGTAAGGAGGTTCGCGCCCTCGTCAACTACTCGCAGACCTCGGAGAAGAGCGAGAAGTATAACCAGGTGATTCACGTCAACTGGATAGACAGCATCCTGACCAAGAAGCCTGTTCCATCGCTCGGCTCAGATAACGAGAACAGCGAGAAGTATGGCAACAATCTGGTAGAAATCGTGCGCGACTGGGTAACGGTGGCAGAAGATGGCTATCTCACCCTCCGTTTCCGTGCTCTCTGGGGCGGTCAGAAGGTGCATTACATCAACCTCGTTACAGGTGTGAATCCTGAGAATCCTTACGAGGTAGAGCTGCGCCACAATGCCAATGGCGATCCTCAGAACTACTGGCGCGATGCCCTCGTAGCGTTCAATCTGAACGATGCCGTGCCTGATACCGAAGGCAAGACGGTGAAGCTTACCATCCGCTGGCGTTCCAGCCAGGGCTACAAGAAGGTAGATTTCGACTACTGTTCGCGCAAGCCTATCAGCAGCCCGAAGATGCTCGAAGGATACAGCCAGGAAGGAAGAGACATCCGATAAACGAAGAAAAGCAGATAAAGCAGATAAAGCAAAAGCCCCGATGCATGATGCATCGGGGCTTTTTTTACCTTTTTACTTTTTTACCTTTAAAGGCTGCTGCAGCTTGTTACACCGAGTGTGGTAGCGATGGCTGTAAGGAAGGAGATTGCAATTTGCAAAATTGTTTTCCATGTACTTGCTTTCATAATGTTTAATGTTTAATGTTGAATGTTTAATGTTGAATGTTGACTTGGGTTGCCCTCAGGCGAGGGCTTTATTCAAGCCCGTCGCCGCCTTCCTGAGAGCCGCCGCCTGGCTGAGAGCCGCCGCCTTCCTGCGTACCGCCGCCGGTAGTTCCGGAGCCGCCCTGGCTGGTGCCGCCGCCTTGTTCAGTGCCGCCTGAGGTACCACCAGAAGTACCACCAGAGGTGCCACCCTCGTCGGTGCCGGTATAGCCGCCGTACTCCTGAATCTTGCACTTCTTGCGCAGCTCGGAGTTGCTCCAGCTTTTTGTGTTTCTCACAATCAGGTGTACACCCTCTACGCTGGCAGCCGTTACCTTCTCCTTGGTATCCTCCGCCTTCGAAGTCATACCGATAGAGAACAGACCGAGATCAGAGAGACGCACGCTCTTGCCGTCGAGAATCAACTCCTGCAGATGGTCGAGTGCATCCATCAGCACACCGTGGATAGTACCTCGAGAGTAAGGCGAACCGTGGTCAGAGATGTGGGATACGAATCCCTCGAAATCCACCTCGCGGTCGGTTACCGCAGTGGCATACCACTTTTTCTTACCAGCGTTCTCGCCGCTCTGTGGGGTACGCTGCAACTTACGATACTTCAATGTTCCTTTCTGTTCCATGATCTTAAATTATTAAAGGGTTAATATAAATGTTACTTGAATTAATGTTCAGCTATTGCCTTTCTTCGAAACTGCGTTGCAAAGGTACGGCAATTTTCTGATACTACCAAATTTCGCCCTGCAGAGTTATGTTAAACAGATTTAACACTTCGAGCACATCTGGTTAATCTTGCCAACTCATAATTTATCGGGCGAGAAAACTATGTGATGTAAAAAGTTTCTCTATGCTTTCTTATCCCGAAAACAGCAGGAAGCAAGAAATCCATCATCAACAACCGAACCCATTTCCACCTCCCAAGCGTGACAGTTGTGACAGTTGTGACAGTTTTCAGCGCCTACCCCCACCTCCCTCTCTTTAGAGGTAACTTATTATATATATAAAAATATATATAATAAGTTAAATATAATAATAACAATTTGAAAGCAGCCCGAGTTCATATACCCCCTCCCCTGAAAACTGTCACAACTGTCACAACTGTCACAACTGTAACGCCTCTCTCAATCCTTCTCCTCTCCTTCTCCCTCCATCCTGTTTTGTAAAGAAAAAGAAATCACCCTACCACCCTGGAGGTTATTAGGGGGATACGCTCATGCCCATAGGGGGTGCTGCTGAGTAGTTACTTCATTTCATCCTTTAAAATCAGTTAAAAAATGAGTGTTCCCCCATAAAATGTGCAAAAACATGATAGGATTCCCTCATAAAATGTGTATATTTGCAGCGTTATTCCCTCATAAAATGTGGGATAATAGGTGATTATTCCCTCATAAAATGTGATTTTAAGATACGGATTATGGAAAGATTAGCTATCAATGAACTTCTGAAATGGAAGAATAAATTGGGTTACTAACGTACCGCTCTATGCGGTAAATGGTCTCGAATTTTATTCGATACAAAATTAATCTTTCTCACGAAAACACAAAAGAAAAAGCCCAAAAACTTGCAGAAAAGAGAAATATTGCTTATTTTTGCAGCAAATAAAAAGAAAGAACGATGGCAAAGGAAAATATAAGCTTAAATGTTCCGCAAGCTGCGGACGATTTCAAGATGCTTTTTCCCATTCCATGGTTTCATCATCAACGTATCATCGACAAATGCAAGGATGATATGGACAAAGCCTTGTTCTTCGTAAGAAAGACTTGGGAGAACAATTGGGGACGTGACGCTCTTCTCAACTGGCTTGATACCGACCTTTATGAGCGTGACGGCAAAGCCATCACAAACTTCCAATCCACGCTCCCTGCTGTGCAGAGTGACTTAGCGCAACAGATAACAAAAGACCCTTATCAGATCATACAAGGAACCGATGGGAATATCAGAATATCAACTATCCAAACTCTTTCCGAAAGACTTTAAGTCTTCTATGCCGACTAAAAGGTTCGACCACTTTAAAGTGGATTTGCTATCCGCAGCCGTAGGCTTTTCATATTGATATCTTACATATTGATATCTTACGTATCAATCCTTAGTCTCCTTTATATCAGAAAGCGTTGCTTCAATATCTTCGATTGTAGGCAACTGGCTTTGTATGTTTTCAGGCATGAGCTTAGACAACTGATATTCGGAGATGCCTATTGGCTGATTGGTTGATTCAAGAGCATATTGAGCCATCACATTGTTCTTGGTTTTGCAGATAAGCAATCCAATTGTAGGGTTGTCAGTAGGCTTCTTTTTTATATGATTTACAGCACTTATATACATCCCCAACTGTCCCAAATGTTCAGCTTTGAATTTTGTAATCTTCAGTTCTACGACAACATAACAGCGCAGTTCCAAGTGATAGAAAAGCAAGTCGGGATATACAGTGTCTCCCCCTACTTGTAGAGGAACTTGATTTCCAACAAAAGCAAAACCTGTACCCAATTCAAGCAAAAAGCGTGTTACATTTTGGGTAAGTCCTTGCTCCAATTCTCGCTCCCGATACTCACCGTCAAGTGTGAGGAAATCGAAATTATAAGGGTCTTTCAATGTTTGTGCTGCTAATTCGCTTTGAGAATCCGCCAGCAGCTTGTTAAAGTTATTCACAGCCTTTCCCTGTCGCTCATACAGATTAGTGTCAAGGAAATTAAGCAGAACAGCACGACTCCAGCCATTTTCTACGGTCTTATTCAGATAGAACACAGCACGGTTAACATCCTTACATTGCGATATGATATACAGATGATGCCCCCAAGGAACGGAGAAGAATACGTCCTCGTTTATTTGGGCAACAGGTTGTTGCCCATGTCCTTTTTGTAATTGTGCAACAACTTGTTGCACAATTATATTTCCTTGATTATAAAAGAGATACCATTGCCTAATGTATTGTAGATTCCTGTATGAAAGCCCTTTCATATCTGGAAACTCCGCCATAAGTTCACGGCTCAATTCTTTGAGCCAGCCATCGCCCCAAGATGCAGATTTCTGCTTTTCACAGATGTCTGCACCCATACGCCAATAAAGGCGGAGCAATTCTGTGTTAACCTTGATTGCCGCCTTAACCTGTGCATGGCGTATATCTTTCTTCAACTGCGAAACCCAACTTTTGAACTCGCTGTTTCCTGCCAATGTCATATTTCCTGCCATATTCTATGTCTTTTTTAATGATCGATTTGAGCATTTCCGTAATACCGTTGCTGCCATAACCTTCACATTAAAACGTTCTACATTTTTCTGCAAATTTACATTTTTCCTTTGAAAACACAAAAGAAATCCCCCAAAAACTTGCATAAAAGAGAAATATTGCTTATTTTTGCATTATCTTTGCAGGAAAGGACGAAGATATGAAACAAGAAAACAACAGAATACAATTACCCCTAGAAGAAATCAAGCTCGCCTTCGCTGCTTCATGCGTTGAGGGAGCTGCAAGAAAGCTCGGGGTACCATATATTGAAATATACGAAAGAATGAGAAAGGTTGATTTAATCAACAAATTCATTCTGCCCCACTACGATACGCTCCACACCGAAAGTCGAGAGTATCTTATAGAAGATATCATTGAGTGTCTAACTAATTGGGAGAAGAAAGACAGATGAAAATAACTGTTTATCATGGAGCTACAGAAATTATAGAAGCTCCACTTAATCATGTTGTAAGACCAAGGTTAGACTTTGGCCAAGGCTTCTATGTAACCGATTTAAAGGATCAGGCAATCAAATGGGCTAAAACCATAGCCGAAAAAAGAGCAGCACAACCCCTACTCAATATCTACACTCTAGATAGGGATGCTATTCTCGCAGAAGCTCGCTGCAAGATATTTACCGCATACGATAAAGCCTGGCTAGACTTCATCGTGGGCAACAGACGGGGCGAAAACCCTGCCAGAGATTACGATTATGTAGAAGGAGGTATCGCTAACGACCGAGTAATCGATACCGTAAACCTATACATGACAGGTTTTTACGATGCAGAATCAGCCCTACAGCAGTTAATATTCCACAAGCCCAACAATCAGATTTGCTTACTCAATCAAACTCTCATCAATAAATACTTAGTATATAATGGAACAGAAAAAATATAAACAGATCAACACAAAGACACCTGAGATTCAAGAAATGATTCTCAGCTATCAGATAGGTGGCGTAGCATACGAACTGTCACAGCGCCTGGAAATATCTCCAGCTCTGGCTCTTGATCTTTTCTATCGCAGCAAGACCTGTGCCCAACTCCACGATAAGCGCACCGGCCTGTATCTCATGAGCAATGGCTACATCGCCGATGATTTCATTTACGAGAAGCAGAGAGGGTACTAAGCCGCAGTTTGCGGAACTTTTCTCGGATTCATTGTAAAACCAAAAATCGTCAGCAGGTTGCTGACGATTTCAAATTATTGGTTCCTAACTCAACTTTGTTAATTTTATTGTTCCAATTTCTTAATCTCTTCGATAGATAAGTCGGTGAGATCGGCAATATCATCTAATGGAGTATTGCGCGCTAACAACTTCAAAGCAATCTCTTTGCTTTTCTTTTTGGCTTCTTTTTCCACAGCATGCTTAAATACCGCATAATTGTCCCACATGACCATCATGCTGTTGTCGTATTTCTCCTGTTCCTCTTTGGTCAGAGTCTTGGAGTCGGCGATTTCTGCCAGTCTCTTGAATATCTTATGCTGAGCCTCAAAAGGCATTTTTTCTAAAGTCTCCATATGCTTCAAATTATAAATCCAACAATCTAAAAACGTAGTACACTCTTCCTTATGTACTCACGTTGCAAAGATACGCTTTTCTTTCGTAACTTCCAAGAAATTAACTAAGAAAAATTCTCTAATTCTTGACGAAAAACGAATCAAGCACTTGGTATAATTTTAAGAATCAAGAATTTAAGAATTTTCATTCTTGCTTGATGAATTTTGAACTGACAAATCATCACCATAACCCGTCAAATACTCGTTTTAATACTAAAAAGAATAAAATAACCAGCTAAATATTTGGAAGTTACAGGAATATTGCTTATTTTTGCAGAAGAAAAGCTGCACTCGGCAATTTGAAAGCAAGCTTTCATTGCGCACGTTTGCATCACAAACATTTTAAATTATATAATTATGTTAGGAATAAATGCACCAAAAGTTTTAGCTAAAGGCAAATACGCACAAGCCGTTCGTAAAGCCGCTCTTGCATCCATCGGTGCAAAAGCAAAGAAAGACGATGCCACAAAAACATCAAATTATCCATATAAATTTGAGTGGAATTTAGAATGAATTTAGAAGAATATAAAATAGAACTTTTATCAGACTTTGAAGAGTTGATAAATTTCTATACAGGAAAAGACAAAATGGATGACTTTCTTCATAATCACTTACAAGATTGTGAAGAGAGTCATTATTGTAAGACATTTTGTGTCCGCTTAAAAGCAAACAACACGATTGTTGCAATTTTCGCCTTAGCATTCGACTCTGTTGACATTGATTCAGATGATTTTGATGATATGCGTATGGGGGCAGCAGGAACCGATTTGCCAGCAGTAAAAGAAACATTCCGAGAACAATTCGAACAAAAATATACTTATCCCGCTTTAGAAATTGCCTACTTAGCTATTGAACAAAAATTTCAAAGTTTACACCTAGGTTCAGCCTTAATTGAAGAAATAGCTTCGATGGCTAGAAACCAAAGATATGCCGGTTGCGTCTTCTTGACTGTAAGAGCTTGGCATACCTCTGATTATAGCGCAGTAGGTTTCTATGAAAAAAATCAATTTGCAAAATTGACTCCAGTTCCCCAAATGGATGTTTGGCCAATGTACAAAACAATTTGGCCGGAGGAATAACCCCCTACACGCCCTGAACCAACGGGCACCGGACGAAGGGAATTGAAAATCACCACAACTTCCAGGCCCACTCCATAGAAGATCTTCCAGAGGATTATCTCCCTACCGAAGATTCTTATTATGAATTTGAGCCAGAAGATGTGAACAAAGAGAACTTATCCATTGCAGAAATGAGCGGCAAGAAACTCGACTGGTTCCGCAAGGTCTGTGCAGCGGTACTTTAGATACCTTACCCCCACACACGCCCTGAAGGGGCAGAAGCCCCTAGCCCAGGGTAACACCCTGGGTATAAGCGCAATCAGCCTTGCGCCCTGAAAGGGCAAAAGCCTTAAAAGATTCCGTGAAATCCCTGCCTATTCCTCTCGTCTTTCCGCCTCCGGCTCCGCCACCATTTCCGGCTCTTCTTCCGGCAATTCATATCTTCTGATATGATGATCTTCCAGATAGATATGGTTCAGCGTAAAGGCGAGCGACTCCAGCGTCTTCTCCCTTACCGCCGGCTTCAGTTCACATTCCCATATCACGATGGTATGCCATCCCATTTCAGCCAGCCGGTGCAGCACCTCATGGTCCCTTTCCCGGTTCCTCCTGATCTTCTCCATCCAGAACCCGGTGTTCGATTTCGGCACCACATAATATTTGCACCCCTCATGTCCGTGCCAGAAGCACCCGTTCACCAGAATACAGGTGCGATATTTCCTCAGCACGATGTCCGGCTTGCCCGGCAACCGCGGGTGATTGAGCCGATACCTGAATCCCCTACTCCACAGAAATTTCCTGACAAGAATCTCCGGTTTGGTATCCCTGCCCCTTATTGCCGCCATATTGTTGTGGCGCTGTTCTATGGTCAAACGGTCCGACATCTTTAATTTATCATCAACATCTGCTTAACATTGCAACATTGCGGCAGGCGTTATGTTCAGAATCTTGCATAGCAATCTAGCTATTTTTAGAGTAGGCTCAGAGCGCCCTGTTACATAATCGTTAATACGTGAAGGACTTACTCCAATTTCTGAAGCCAGTTGTTTTTGAGTCATTTTCTTTTCATTTAAAGAAAGTTCGATAAGTTCAGAAACAGAAGGCTTTCCGATAGGAAAATGTTTCTTTTCGTATGACTCAACAATGTCCGACATTAATGTCAGTTCTATGGCATTCTTATCGTTGGCAGGCGTATCGTCCGTTACCAATGGCAGGAGATCTTCTATTCTGTTGAGTGCAAACTCATATTGTTCTTTCGTAATTCTATCCATAATTGTTTTTATTAAATGGTGGAACAATCTATTTTGTCATATTCACTATGTGTTCCGACAAATCTTACGAAGAGTCGGCCTATTGTAAATTTAATTACCACTACCAACCTATACCTGTTTCCTCGAATGTTGAATACGTAATGTTGATTACCTACGTAGTCAGCATCAGGAAAGTCAGTTCTTATATCAGAAAAGTTGCGCCATTCTGCTTCTTCCGCAATCTGGTACCATCTTTCCAGAGCTACTTTTGAGTCTTCTCGCCCAGGGGTCTCGTAAAACTCTTTTAGTTTCCTATGCGAAATAATTCTCATAATTCCATGATTTAAATTTTCATTGCAAAGATATATAGAAATATTGAAATACAATAGTTTCTTCCATAAATATTTTGTTTTTTAGGATTATTTATATAATTAAGCTTGTTTTTCTACTATTTAGCTTCCACCTTTCCCCCTTACGGGCTGAAGGCCCAGAAGCTCCTAGCCCAGGGCATCACCCTGGGTATAAGCGCAATCAGCCATATTGTTATGGCGCTGTTCTATGGTCAAACGGTCCGACATACTCTTTATTTACAAAGACTTCTTTTAACGTAACTTAGAAATAAAAACGAGGTCACACTTACCAGCAACATCGTTCAAATATTAGTTGAGTTTTAAAATATCCTCCTTGGCAAGCCCTGTATATCTTGCGATTTTATCAATAGGCTCGTTTTCCATCAGCATATTCTTAGCTACTTCAATTTTAGCCTCTATGATAGCTCCTTTATAAGCTGCAATATGGTCACGCATCACCTTGATTGCATCATCATATTTCTCTTGATCTTCCTTGCAGAGTGCAGTAATGTCCTCTATCGCAGCAAGTTTCTGGAAGAGTTCATTTCCTGCCAAAGAAGGTATTTTGTCCAATATACTCATATTATTTAATTCTATTAAAAGAAACAATTCTTATATCAATTAACACCATTCATTGGCAAAATTAATCTTTTCTCATGAAAACACAAAAGAAAAAGCCCAAAAACTTGCAGAAAAGAGAAATATTGCTTATTTTGTAGAAAAAAAGATGGCAAAGGAAATATAAGCTTATCAGTAATTTCTCATAAATCGTGTAATAATTCATAAAAAAGAAGGCTTTAATTTGGAAGTTTCAGGTTTTTATCTTATCTTTGCAATATGAAGAAGGAACAAGAACTTACATTGACAGCCATCCGTGAATGCCTGGCAAAAAATATGCCACCATACGGGAAAGCGATACTTTTTGGCTCACAAGCTAGAGGTACCGCTAGAGATGATAGCGACTGGGACATTCTTGTTATCTTAGACAAGGAACAGCTTCTTCCTTCTGATTATGACAAAGTTACCTATCCTCTTACCGAACTAGGTTGGGATTTAGGAAAAGAAATAAACCCAGTAATGTATTCCGCTAAGGAGTGGCAGAAATATAAGATTACACCATTTTATAAAAATGTTGAAAAGGAAGGAGTAAGTTTATGGGGCTAACAAACGATGAAAGAAGTTCTTTAGTAGAACTTCGTCTGGAAAAAGCAAAAAGATTTATTGCAGAAGCAGAGCAAATGCTTTCTATGGGATTATGGGATTTGGCAGCTAATAGGTTTTACTATTCTTGTTTCCATGCTGCTCAGGCACTATTAATACATTATGGGCTTTCGGCACATACTCATGCTGGTACTTTAGGCGTATTTGGTATGAATTTCGTTAAGACAGGTAAAATTGACAAAGAACTTGGTGCATTTTTCTCCAGGATGGAACAATTAAGAATGAAAGCTGATTATAACTGCGAATATGATGTAAGTAATTCAGATGTCGAGAATATGCAGCAACCAGCTCATGACTTTTTAAATAGCATCATCAAACTTATCAAAGAAAAACAATAGAAGTCAAAACAACATGGAAGATTACGATAAACTTATGGTTGGCGACCAATCTACTGACGGGCGCATTATAATTGCTGATAAAGACAGACTTTGCTATCTGGTAAAATCAGGGAGCAAAGGCAGCTTTAGTATTCGTACCATATCCAAGCAATTGCTGGGAGAATTTATAGACTACTATAGAAAAAACCCCAACAAAAAGGCTGAGGATGCCAGAGTAGAACTCAAAGAACTGTCTGACATTGATAAATATGAATATGGCTACAACGCTACGTTGACAGCGATGGCTAAGATGGTTCTTGACCCAAAGAACGAACTCGTCAGAAAAGGGAATCCAGCAGAATCTTCTCGTGCAGAAAACCATTTGCTTAAGACTACAGGCCTTCAGCAGATTTACTATGGTGCTCCTGGCACAGGCAAATCAAAGACCATCAAGGACTTGACTTTCGGAGAGAGCGTGATTCGTACTACATTCCATCCAGACTCTGATTACGCCTCTTTTGTAGGTACTTATAAACCTATCACAGAAGAAGTTACGCTGCGCGATTGCTATGGCAAAAAGGTAATCGATGAAGAAACGAATGAAGTTGTAAAGGAAGAAAGAATTGCCTACAAGTTCATTCCTCAGGCTTTTCTCGAAGCCTATGTGAAAGCGTGGAAGAAACTAGGCTCCAGCAAGAAGCAATTTCTTATTATCGAAGAAATAAACAGAGGTAATTGTGCTCAAATCTTTGGTGATCTGTTCCAATTGCTCGACCGCAACGAATATGGTTTTTCTGATTATCCTATCGTTGCAGATAAGGATATGCAGAAGTATCTCGAAAAGGAATTTGCGGGATGGGAGATTACGAATAAAGACGAAATCAACCAGCTCTATGGCGAAGCCAATATGGTAAACCTCATCATGAAGGGAGAGCGCCTTGCTCTGCCTTCAAACCTCTATATTTGGGCTACAATGAACACCAGCGACCAGAGCCTCTTCCCTATCGACTCTGCCTTTAAGCGCCGCTGGGATTGGAAGTATGTGCCTATTCGTGAAGGTCGTGACAAAGAAACCAACGTTCCTCTCAACTGGTACATCAACACGGGTGATAAGCAATACGACTGGTGGTCATTCATCAGTAAGGTTAATGAGCTGATTGGTTCACTTACCAATTCAGAAGACAAAAAACTCGGCTATTTCTTCTGCAAGGCAAAGGATGGCGAAATCGATGCCGATTTATTCGTTAGTAAGGTTATCTTCTATCTCTGGAATGATGTGTTCAAGGACTATGGTTTCGATGATAAGGACTTTCAGGATGAAGAAGGCAAGATTCTGTCTTTCGACCGATTCTATGAGGATAAGAACGGCAAAACTAACGTTGATATAACTATCGTTGAGCAGTTCATGGAGAATTTGGGAGTAGAGGATTTCTTTTCTGATGAAGGAGAGGAAGAGGATTCAGAAGATTCATACGAAAAAGAATCTGATTGGAACCTTAACAATAACAACAATAGCAATTCAAATTCATACGATTACACTAAATATCGAGTTAACGGAAGTAGCGAACTCCTAGGAAAAGGAAGAATGGCTCTTGCCGTAATGGAATATCTGGTTAATGATAAGAAAGAAACATATTCTGAAATATTATCAGATATATCAAGGATTATCAATTCAAAAACAGATCGAATAGTTATAAAAGTTGAGGACTATCCTCTTTGGAAAGAGAAATATAAAAATGACAAAGGTAAACGTTGGTACGACGATTATCCTTTAACAACAATAGATAACGTCAAATTTTATTTTACAACACAATGGGGCAAAGGAAACATCCAAGCTATTCTTCATTTAGCGAGAACAAAAGGATGTACTGTTGAATCCGTAAAATAACATAACATGAGAATCCTCATAGAAGAACATCAGTATCAGGCTGAACAGATTAGTGATGTCCTGCACGGCATTGACGCCATGCAGGACATTGATGGCAACGTCAGCATCAACTACGTTGGGTATTACTACAATACCCAGCTCAACGATTGCGTCTTTATTTTGCCGAAAGTACTGCTCGAAGATACACCAGAGGGCGAAAGAGTATTCGGCAAATACGCCCCAGAATCCATCGTCAACCTGAACCAGAACAACCCACTCTCTCAACAGGAGAAAGACTTCATCTATGAGTTCTCTGTCTGGATTTACCGCACCATCGAAGTTTACAACAATACCACCAGAAACGGCATTGTCTATCACCAGAAAATAGCGTGCCTCGGTAAAAGTAACAGACAAATCAACAACACATTCCTCGATATTCTGCTGGCTCTCATCGACTTCAACAAGCATAACCAGGATTTCATCTTCTTCATCCTGAAGAACATCCATTCCGGTTACAACCGCATTCATTGGTCAAAGACCATAGCCACCACGAGAGCCATCATCAGCAAAAACAGCCCTGTTTATCCCCATCCTGTCAACAGGAAAAAGCAGATTAATTTTGATGAAGAACTCCTGATTATCTTCTATTCCATACTGAATTATATCAGCGAAAGATACGGCTTCAACAATCATATCAACTGCAATTTCCAGCTGATAACAGGCTATCGTTTCAAGACCTATCTGGATGGATTAGGGAAGACTAGGCTGCTCCAGATTAAGTATAAATACTTCTCAGACAAGGCTTTACACCTCTGGCAACTATGCTACGATTTCTTTGATAATGCCAAGCGCATGAACATCCAGCAGGAACGCAAGGAATATCTTCTGGTTAAGAGTTTCAATATCGTTTTCGAGGCCATTATTGATGAACTTCTAGGCGAGAAGAACATTCCAGCCGGACTGAAAGAACAGGCTGACGGCAAGCGCATAGACCATCTGTACAGCTACCAGAACCTGATTACAACAAGAAATCAGGAGCCAGTTTATTACATCGGCGACAGCAAGTATTACAAGTTAGGTCATTCCATCGGCAAAGAATCTGTGTATAAGCAGTTTACGTACGCCAGAAACATCATCCAGTGGAACCTGAACCTCTTTATGAACGACGATAAGGACGATGAAGAACTGCAATACGACAAGCGTAATTTTGGCAACGTACCCAAGCTTCGCGATGACCTGACGGAAGGCTACAACATCATTCCGAACTTCTTCATCAGCGCAAAGATGGCAGAGAATCTCTCTTTCTCAGACCAGATTTCGTCAACCGACAGGGAAAAGAAGTGCTTCAACACCCAGCATTTCAACGACCGCCTGTTCGACCGCGACACCCTTCTCGTCTTCCACTACGATGTCAACTTCCTC
>ENA-ORCN01001517-ORCN01001517.1-human-gut-metagenome-genome-assembly--contig:-NODE-1517-length-15458-cov-119.293674_pt1 | contig 15458 bp, 8 predicted proteins | sample MGYA00242984_ERZ507984 | MGnify/ENA primary metagenome ERZ507984 (study PRJEB26167, sample SAMN06115395) | human gut metagenome | host: Homo sapiens | place: China:Hubei | collected 2016-05-19... | reverse complement strand
TTAACGGAGTGAGCGGCAAGGTGTATTTCGACCCCAACACCAGAACCCTCACCCTCGACAACGCCACTATTGAGGCAAATGACTGTAATGCCATCTTGAACGAAACCTGCGACAACCTTTTGATAAAGTTGCTCGGCACAAACACCATTAATGTTACCAACTCGGCTGGCATATACACGCGCGAGTCGACAGTTATTCTGGGCGACGGCGGTGCAAAGCTCAGCGTAAAGAGCGACCTGTGCGCCTTGCTCTTCGGTGGTTGCCCTCTCGAGATCAACAATTGCTGGTTGGAGGCAGAGGGCAAATGGGGCATATCTGCAAGCTACAACGAGGCAGAAGAGGTGCTCACCATCCGCAACTCTCACGTTGAAGCCAAGGGCACTTCGGGCTCAATCTGCGACATCGCCGGTCTGAAGCTTGAGGGATGCTCCATCGACATTCCGTACAAGGCGGCATACAATGCCGATACTAAGTCGGTGGCAGTGAACGGGGTTACCGTCACCGACAAAGTTGTGATTGAGCCAGACAGCTATGGCATCTATATCGCCGACAAGCCGGTGACAACACTCAACTATAAAGACCTCACAAGCATCTACGGAGTGAGCGGCAGCGCCTCTTACGACCCCGAAACAAAAACCCTCACTCTCGACAACGCCACCATCGAAAGAAACTCTACCGACGGAACGGGCATTGTGAACAAGACTGTCTCCGACTTCACCGTCAAGCTGATTGGCAAGAACACCGTTACAGCCGACCTGGCAAGCATGGTGTTGAACCAGGCGTCTACCATCACCGGCGACGGTTCGCTCCATCTCACGAGCAAGCGATTCTGCGGTCTCGACATGGAGGGGGCTTCCGTAACCATCGACAACACCAGTCTGTTTGTTAAGGGTGGCTATGGCATAGCAGGTTTTATTGGAGCAGAGAGCGAGGTGCTCACCGTGCGCAACTCTTACGTAGAGGCAGAAGGCAGCGGCAGCGGATCTATCACACTCATCAGCAACCTCATCCTCGACAACTGCGCCATCACACAGCCCGTCGGTGCGAAGTTTGACGTCGACCAAAAGGCGGTAGTCCTGAATGGCGAGGTGTTTAAGTCCAAGGTCGTGATTGAGCCTGTCAACAACAGCATCGGCACCATTACAGCCGACGTGCCCGCCCGCAAGCAAGGCATCTACAACCTTAACGGCGTAAAGCTGACCCAGCAGTGGGACGACCTGCCTGCCGGCATCTACATCGTAGACGGCGTGAAGCGCGTGAAGAACTGATACAGCAAACGAATAACTAAAAAATAACGGAGGGTGTGCATGGAAAAATAGAATGCACACCCTCTAAGCAGTTATACGTACATATTCCTCATGTGTGTCAAACTAAGAATAACCTCCACAAATTCTTCTACTGGTTGCACCTCGTATATAATACGGGTTATCATCAGCCGATGCGGTGGTTGCTCATGCCACCGGTGTCACGGGGTAGGCGAGCCAACCCCGTGCTGACATATTAAACCGTACTTCGGCAGTTTATCAATGGCAATCCGGTGATGGAGGCAACCGCCGAAGGACGGTTGTATAATCATAGCCCCAGGTTGGCAAGCCTACCTGGGGTCAGGGTGCGGAAGAATAATCTACCGCCGAAGAGCGGTTGTATAAATCACGGAAAATATTTTAGCGAGAAAAGTTGAGTCAGCGGCATCGTAACCATCCGTGGGAAGCCGTCCGGCCACAAGTAGTGACGAACCTCCGGCACGCATCCGTTTCGCTCCGCGTACCGGGTTGCGGAAAAGTTCCGTCGCTCCGCGACGATGTATGTGGCGATGGTTCTCGACGTTTCTACAACCGCACTTCGGCGGTAGTTGCGCGTGCCACCGGTGTCACGGGGTAGGCGAGCCAACCCCGTGCTAACATATTAAACTGCTCTTCGGCAGTTTTTTCTCGGTGAATGTCGCCTTTCAACTACAGAGAATCCCGCGAGTAATCCTGTGGGATTCTTTTTCCATACACAAGTCGGCTTGTTTCGGATGGATACACTGAAAGCGCGTCCGCATTGCGGACGTCGGGTGCAGGGTTGTTGCTTGACGGACTCTTGCCGGTTTTTGTGGCACAGCAGGCATAGCCGCGTAAAATCAAGAAGCCCCGGACCAATGTCCGAGGCTTCTTCGGCAACACGTTGCCGTTGTGTCGTTTTACGTCCATTCGATATATCACATACTTCTTTTCTGTCAACGACGTAGGGAAATTTAGACTAAATGATTAAGGTTGAAGTGTAATATATTTTCTTGTAAAAAAGTACAATCAATCTTATCAAAATAAGACCTTTAGGCCCTAAATCGTGATACAAATGTAATGTATAAAATTTGTTCTGCAAAATAAAAATTTTAAATTGCCCCCCCCCATTAACTTTTAATGAAGGAAATACACAAACTTTAACAAGGCGATTACATTTTCAGCGACCATTCAAAACCGTCTTTTGTATCTTTAACATCGAAACCGATTGCGGCGAGACGGTCGCGAATAAGGTCGGACGTAGCCCAGTCCTTTTTCACTTTCGACTCCTTTCGGATTTCGAGCAAAAGGTCGACAGCCTTTTCAAACGGTTCGAGAGCCTGAGCGTCGTCGCCAGCCACGATTTCAGTGCGCACACCGAGGATGTCGATGAGAAACGCCTGGAACAAGTCTTTCAGCTCGTCGATGTCGTCCTTTGTCAGTGTCGCCTTTCCGTCGTTCACGGTAAACTGCCACATCCGGTGAGGGCACCCATTGCCATAACTGCGGTTAATACTGCTGCCAAAATTCTCTTCTTCATAATCTTATTCCTCGCTTTCTGTACGTCCTGCGTACCATGATATGCAGCGCATACCATAAAATAGTTTGCTCATAAGATTACTGAACCTTTCACTGTCATGAAAGCCAGATGCTTTCGCATCTGTACCCACATTCGTATTTGCATACAAGCGTCATGTGGATTGAAAGACTTTCATAACAAAAAACCGCCTCAAATGTATATTGCTATACACTTGAGACGGTAATAAGCTCTTGCTCATCATCGTGGTGCCACTCAATTTGACAATTCCTGCGAATTGTGTCCACTCTCTCTGGATACTATCATATCCATCGGCTTGATAACGGGTCCGAATCCCGCTGACGCCTAAAACTGATCTGTTCTCGGGCCAGCCTCGGAAGTCCATTCGGCGAAAGTTCCTTTACCGTGATCCCACCATCCACGGCTCTCTGTAAAATTCCCTAAGGCTTACTACTCTTCCTCACAGGTTTGGTAAACTTATGAATGTTGTTTATGTGTCTTAGAATAATCTCTATTTTCTATTTTGTCAATACTATTTTTAGAAAATTTACAAATCTTATCCGTACTGTCACATACTTACATTCGTAAACCCAACGAATCCAACGAACAACTGTTACTCTGTCTCTGGCAGAGTGATCACCACCTTGAACAGGTCGCCGTCCGTGACAATCTGCATATCACCATTCTGCAGTTCCGTCAGGCTCTTGGCTATGGATAATCCCAGACCGTTGCCCTCCATGTGGCGGGATTTGTCTCCTCTGGTGAACCGCTCTTCCAGTTCCTCCGGTGACATCTCCAGCGGGAAGGCTGACATATTCCGGAATATGATTCTCACATCCTGACCGTCATGCTCCACGTTCAGGTAGACGCGGCTGCCTGCCTGGGCATATTTGTAAATATTATTCAGCAGATTGTCAAACACTCTCCACAGATGCCTGCCGTCCGCCATGACCTTTACGGTCTCCTCCGGCTGTTTTACGATAGTTTCCAGCTTCTTGTCAGAGAATCGCTGCTCATATTCCCCCGCCGCCTGTGACAACAGTACCGATACATCGCAGACTTCCGGGTGTACTTCCAGATTGCCTGTGGTGGCTTTGGAAGCCTCCAGCAGATCGTCCAACAGTTTTTTCAACTTCTTGGACTGGCGTAACAACACTTCCGCATACTCCGAGATCCGCTGTTTCTTTTCAGAATCCGGATCCGTCGGGCTGCTCCCTGTGACTGCGTCGTTCTCTTCCACTTCTTTTCCGATGAGATCCGCATAATTGATAATGGAAGTCAGCGGGGTCTTGATGTCATGGGACACATTCGTGATCAGCTCCGTCTTCAGATGTTCGCTCTTCATCCGCTGCTCCACTGCTGCGGAAATTCCCTCGCCGATGCGGTTCAGATTCTCTCCGTGCTCCTTGAAGGACAATACCATATGGGAGGTATCCAGCTTATGATTCAGATCTCCGTCCGACAATGCTTCACTGCCCTCCTGCAGTTCTTTGCACATCAATGCCACAAAAGTAATCGTACCGCACAGAATAACTTTCTCTATGGCCCAGAAAAAGAGTAATACACCTGTATCGTGATAAAACAGCATTAAACCGAAAAACTCTGCCACGCAGACTGCAAGGCACAAGAGTACTGTTCTCCATACCACAGGAATCCCACGGATCAATTTCACAATACCACGGAAAAAACCCTTGCAGAATCTTCCGAAGAACCGGAACACTCTATACAGAATCGTATTCTGCCACCATTTTCCCATTTTCAGGCGGATCGCCAGCTCCATGAAGTACAGGGTACACCATATCACCTCTGCGGCAAACAGTACCACCAGAACGATCAGATTGATCATACTTGAGTTCATACCGATCCATCCAAAAGCCAGGTACAGACCGGTAAAAGCTCCAACAACAACGACCACTGTATACACATCCAGGTGGATCTCATGGATCGCACTGGGGGTAATACCCTCCCTGCCATTCTTATGTCCGGCACTGCACAACAGGAAGATAAAGCATAATAATGCCAGTATCGTTCCCGTACAGCATACCACAGGGATCACATTTCGGTTATCATAAAACTGCTCTGCCTGATGATAGATCAGGGCATATTCGTCTTCCTTCGGCAGGCTGGGATTCACTGTCAGGGTAACCACAATACGCTTGTTACGCTCTGCTAATGCTTCCTCTGCAGCCTCTTCCTGCTGCCGTTCTGTCTCACTTAAGGCATCCTTGATCATCCATTTTGCATATTGTTCCGCCCGTTCAACCGGCACATAGGTCTCTCCACCTAAGGATACGCTGTCCCCCAGATCCAGATATTTCTCCAGATTACCAGAGGAAAGGGCTTCCTGCTCCGCTGCCGTTATACTTTCCACATCAGACCCGGTATCGACAGATGGCGCAAGTTCCATGATATCAGAGCTTTCAGAGCTTCCATAACTTTCATAGCCATCAGAGGCAGATGCATCTTCCGTGTTGATATAGGTGTTATCATTACTATGCCACACCTGGGACTCCAGCCGGTAGGTCAGATCATTTGTCTTGTCTACATAATCCTCGTTCTTCCATTCTCCCAGGAATTCATCCGTATCCCGATCGTAGCACTCCACCTTCACCCAGATGTTCCGCTGCCTGCAATAGGCTTCCATGGTCTGCAAGCTCTCATTCTCATACCAGTCACGTATCCGATACAGATCCTGATTGACCTGCCGGTACAACAGCTGATCATGGATAAACATCCTTTCACCGGAGGAATACGCTCCACTGTCTGCAAGCATACAGGTACCATAGAGTCCCAACACCCCCACAATTGCGGCTGCGATCATCAGAACAAATGCCACGACCTTTGCCAATGTGCTGCCCAACAGGCTGTTTCCCTGTGCCGGTGCTTTCTCTTTTTTCTCGGCTTTTTCTCTTTTTTTCCGTTCCCTTTTATTCTCTGACAATGCTGGTTCTACCGTCGTACTCACTGTTTTTTCCACCGGATTTGCCACTCTGTCCTGTTCTGTGCTCCTGCTGTTTTCTTCCATGTTATCCATATTCCTGTCTCCTTATTTCCCCAAGCTGCTCCGCTCTCCTGCCTACTCTTATCCCTGCTTCTCACATTTGTATCCCTGGCCCCAGACTACTTTTAAGTATCTGGGTTCTGCCGGATTGATTTCCAGCTTTTCCCGTAAATGCCGGATATGTACCGCCACGGTATTCTCGCTGCCCAGGGGCAGGTCGTTCCAGATTCTGGTATAGATCTCCTTCGGGGAAAATACCTGTCCCGGATTCTGGATCAGAAGCTTTAAGATCTCATACTCCGTGGGCGTCAGCGTCACCGGCTCGCCGTCCAGCATCACCCTTTTCTCCTTGTCATCCAGTTCGATACCACCGACTCTTATCACATCCGGCCGGACAGTACCTCCACCCAGCTGCATATAGCGACGCAGTTGGGATTTGACTCTGGCGGATACTTCGATGGGGTTAAAAGGCTTCGTGATATAATCGTCCGCTCCCACGGTAAGTCCCAGCACCTTGTCGGAATCCTCGCCCTTGGCAGTCAGCAGGATCACCGGCACGTTACTCCTTTCCCGAATCTTGATCATAGCCTGAATGCCGTCCATCTTCGGCATCATAATGTCCATCAGCACCAGATGTACCTCTTTCGTCTCCACCACATGCACGGCTTCTTCACCGTCAAAAGCCTCCAGAAAATGATAATTGGTGTCATTTAAGTATATCTTTAACGCGTTTACGATATCCTTCTCATCATCACAGATCAATATATTGTACATACTCTCCCTCATTTCCATACCGGCCATTGCCGCCCGGCACCTTTTCCGCAAGGGCTTCCCTTACGCTAAAATCATTGTAACAGAATCCAGATTAATAAAAAACAGGAAAAACCTTTAAAACTTTATTAAGATGACTTTACATAAAAACACCCTCTGCCATTCCCAGAAGAGCAAAGGCAAAGGGTGTGGACAACACATGTTGAAAAGTGAACAGTGAGCAGATCAAATAGCCGGTGAGGCCGAGGAAAACTGCAAGTGCCCGGGGATCCCTGGTTGCGGAGATTCGAAGGTTCCGGAATGCGGTGAGGAAGATTCCACCGTAGGCAATGACTCCCAGAATTCCCTGCTGTACCAGGAGGGTCAGCCATTCGTTGTGGGCATTGGAATAGATATTGTTGTCCAGAAGTCCCCGGTTGATCCAGTCCATGGCATCACTGCCCCATTGATAGAGCGCATAATAGAAGCTGTCAGGGCCCATACCGAATATCTGAAACAGGAGTCCCTCTTTTCCATAAGTAAGAATCGTGACCTTCCACAGTGCCAGTCGGCCGTTGGCAACTTCCGACACTTTATCACTGCCGGGCAGATATCCCGCCACCAGCAGACAGCCAAGAAGCAGTGCCGCCAGCGTCACCGCAACCGCAAGCCCCACAACGGTCCGAAAAACCCGGCCGCTCTCCAGCCGGTCACTTCTCTCCTGTCTCTCCCGCAGCTGCAAAATCAGATATACCGCCACTTCCACAACAAACACCACATACCAGGCCGGAGTAAAAAAGAGTCTTTTTTCGGCATCCCCTGCCAGCACCAGGCCGGTCAGATGTAACAGCAAAAACATCCTGACCATAAATACCGAAAGCGGTAAAAGCATCAGGATCTCCAACGCCCGCAGCAGCCGGCCTCTCTTCCGCAGAGAAAGCAACAGTAACAGCAGGCTTAATCCGCAGGCTGCCAGTATAGCTGTAGTACTGTTGGAAGTAATGGCCGATGCAAAAAACACAAAGCTCCCAATCATCCCCAGTACTCTGACCTGCCGTTTTCCCATAAAAGCAGCTGCCAGAGAGATACCTGCAGTCACACTGATATAGCCTGCATACCAGTTATTGTTGCCGATGGTGGACAACAGCTGCGTCCGGTTCCATTCTCCGTTTTCCATTCCGCGGAAAGTTCCCAGCACATCGATGTCCAGACGGTTCAACAGTCCGATCAGTGTCACGATTCCCGCTGTGATCCCGGCGATCCACCAGATACTTCTGCTGCCGTCATAATACCGGGATACCGCAAAATAGATCCCCACCAGCAATCCCTGGGTCACCAGCCCCATATACCAGCCGGGATACCCTAAAAGGACATCCTCCCTGCAGGGACTGATTCCATAAGAAAAGATTGCAGACACCAGATACAACAGCATAAACACATCCGTTTTCTTCCACATCCGTTTCGTTGTCCGTTCTCCCCGGATCCTCTGCCACAGCACAGCCAGCACCACAAAAGCCCCCAGCACCAGCGTAGTATTCCGGAAAAACAAATATTTTGCATTTCCGATCATCACCAGCTTGTTCTGCATATACAGCGGTAAACCGGCAAAAAGAATCACCAGATACCCATAAACCAGCATACTCACGGTCTCTTTTGTATTTTGTTCCTGTTTCTTCATAGCTTACATTATCCTTCAGACTGAAAAACAAGGCACCCCTCATTAACTGAAGAGTGCCTTATATTTCCCGGTTATTTTATTTCCTTACACCCCTACGGGCATCCTTGCCTCCAAAGAGATTCAGGCGGTAAATCACGTGCAGCATCGCATAGCTGTTGATGGCATTATACTCCGTATCCGTGCGGGATGTAGCAGAAATGGCACGAGAGAAGGTGCTCTGCTGGCGGAGAATATCGTAGAACTGCAGCATGATGGTAAGAGGCTTGCCCTTCAGGAAACCCTGAGAGAGCTGCGCATTCCATACAAACTCATCCGTATTCATGCTGTTGTCGCTATAACCGCGGCGGCTGCTGATAGAGAGGCTTGAGTTCAGACTGGTGCCCCAAGGCGCTGTAAGCGTCATGCTAGAACCATAAGAGAACTGCCAGGTATTGAGGTTGCTGTTAGGCTGCAACTTGTTTGTAGCATGGTTATAATTCAATGTTCCATCGAGCGAAAGCTCCAGCCAGTTGTTGCGATAGCTGAAAGAGAGGCGCTCTCTCCAAGTAGTACTGCGGGTGGTATTCTTCTGGGAATCAGACTGCTTGTCAAGACTCAGATAACTCACATAGTTGTTGTAACCCAAGTAGGTGTCGGTATTCAAGTTCCATACACCGGCACTATCGATAGAGCAGTTGAACATAAAGGCTCCCATCACATTCCAGTTGCCATTGATATTCTCAGGTCGGGTGATTCTACCACCAGTCTTCTCATCGTAGGTCACCTTGTTGCTGATGCTATTGTTGGTGGTAGAGAAGTTGATGAAGGTCATGACACCCTTGTTGTGGTTCTGCACGAAATTGTTGTAGAACAATCGGAAGTTCTGGGTGAACGATGGCTTCAAGCCAGGGTTACCCTTCGAGATGTTCAGCGGGTCGCTGTCATCTGTGATGTCAAGCAACTGCGAGATGCTTGGCTGAGAGGTGGTACCACGATAGTTCACGCGCAGATTGCTCATCTTAGAGAAGCGATAACGGAAATCGAGGGTTGGACTGATATTCGTCACGTTGCGAACGGTATCTACATGCACGCCCTGATAATCCTGGATATACTTCGACTGCTGTGGCTGAACCATCACACCGAAGTTCAGGTTATACTTCTGACGGACGAATCGCATCATCACCTGGATATCGTGATTGTAGTTGCGATACTCAGAGAAACGGCTCTGATCATCATCCTTGTAATCTTCGAGATGACCGGCAAACGGATTCAGGTAACTATCCCAACCACGGTACTCCTGATCGCCATTCATGGCATACTTGCTGAAATCGTAGGTGCTGCGGTCGCTCTTGGAGTAGCTGTAAGTAAACTTATAGCTGAACTGCAGGAAGGTAGCCTTCCAGAGTGGCTCACTATAGGTCAACTGGCCCGCATAACTGTAATTCTTCGAAGGAGTCAGGTTATAGCGGTTGGTCTGATAAGTAGAATCCTTACCCTCCGCTGTCTGTACGAGATAGAGCTTGGCATTGTTGAGCGAGATGCTCTTGCTGTCATTATCCGTATATTTGGCATCCACACGGAAGGTGATGTTACGTCCCTTATTGCCCAACTTGCGGTTCACCTGCAGCATACCCCTGATATTGTTATTATCAGAATAGGTGATTCCGTTAGTCAACTGACTGTTTACCATAGCCTCAGCCTTTTCCAACTCATCAATACCTTCCTCAGAAAGAGGGTCTTTGGTGGTAATGGTATAAGGATCCTTATTGTAAGATGCCGACTTGCTGCCACTCAATCCATCGCTGGTGCTCCAGGAAATGGAAGGACGGAAGAGGATATTGGTCATGGAATCAGGCATCCACTCCAATCGGATGTTGCCATTCCAACTGTTGCTGCGAGAGAAATTCTGAGTCAAGCTGTTGCTGAACGAAGAACTGCTACCCATGAAGTTCTCGCTGGAACGACGGCTCCAAATATCGCCATCGCTGTGATTCCAGCGAAGTGAAGTATTGAACTTGAATTTATCCTTCAGTTCGTAATTGTAGTTGGCGGCTATCATCTTGCTGGCATTCAAGCCGTTAGCGCCTCCGAAACCTCTACCAGGGCCACCGCCTCCGAAACCACGGTCGCTGGTGTTATTGGCATTGGCAAAGAGCATGAATCGGTTGTTATCATTGAAATAACCTCCCATGCCACGCATGTTGTAGCGGCTCTTGTTGCCCACACCCAGGTCGATATTGGAAATCAAACCCCTGTTCATACCCTTCTTCACACCGAAGTCGAGCACGGTCTGCTCCTCACCGTCATCAATACCGGTTACCTTAGAGAGATCACTCTTCTCATCGTATGCCTTGATTTTCTCGATGATGCTGGTAGGCAGATTCTTCAGGGCAGTCTTGGTATCGCCCGTCATAAACTCCTTGCCGTCTACCAGAATCTTCTTTACTTCCTTACCATTAATCTTGATGGTACCGTCATCGCTCACCTCTGCACCCGGCAGACGCTTTACGAGTTCCTCTACTACCGAGCCTTCCGGTGTGCGATAGGCAGAAGAATTGTACACGAAAGTATCCTCCTTCAGAGTTACCTTCTGAGCCATAGCTGTTACCACTGCGCCTTTCAGCATGATAGCCTCAGCACCCAGCACAATCTTACCCATAGCCAGATCCTTGTTATCAGAAATTTGGATACGCTTCACGGTAGACTTGTATCCTACGCTCGAAATCTTGAGCAGATACTTGCCATTAGCCGGAGCGGTAACGTGAAAGAGTCCATGCTCATTACTGATGGCACCAGCCACATACGTGCTGTCGCTCTTAAGCAATTGAACAGTTACCTGCTCAATTGCCTCCTTGGTATCGCGGTCGGTAATCTGACCGGATATCAGTCGCTGTTGAGCAAAGGATGCTATTGCCATCAACAGCAGCAGCATCGTCAGAATCGATTTTTTCATTCTTATTTTTATTTGTTATTATTTCCAACTATGAGTGTTTTCACACATAATCGCTATGATATTCTATTATCATTTTTGTTACTCGATTGTTTTGACGCGTTAAATACACCAAGGTTTAATGCATTCTGAGATAAAAAACGCAAATTTAGCAACTTTTTTTTTGTATTGTCTCCATTTTAGTGTATCTTTGCACAAAAATTAATACGTTAGAATGTTATGGAACAAAGAGTAATCATATCAACCCAACTGGAAAGCGAACTGGTAAGTGCACTTTCTGAGTGTGAGCACGACAAGCTTTTTGTGCTTACAGATACTACGACATTGGAACTATGCATGCCTGTATTGCAGAATTTTTACTGCATGAAGGAAGCCCATATCATCACTATTCCGGCTACCGACAGCCATAAAGACATCGAAAGTCTGATGATGGTATGGAAAGGACTGCAGGAGGGAGGAGCTTCACGCCACTCCTGTATGATTAATCTGGGCGGCGGTATGGTAACCGACCTGGGTGGCTTTGCTGCCAGCACTTTTAAGAGAGGTATCAACTTTATCAATATTCCTACCACCCTGCTGGCTATGGTAGACGCATCGGTAGGTGGAAAGACAGGCATCAACTTCGGCGGACTGAAGAACGAAGTAGGTGTGTTCAACGATTCTAAGTTCGTTATTCTCGATACAGAGTTCCTGAAGACGCTCGATGCAGAAAACATCTGTTCGGGCTATGCAGAGATGCTGAAACACGGTCTGATTTCTACAGAAGCAATGTGGGAAGAACTGGTCAGCTTTGATCTCGACAAGCCTGATTTGAAGCAGTTGCAGCGCATGGTAGGCGACAGCGTGAAGGTAAAGGAGCGCATTGTAGAGCAGGATCCGCACGAGCAGGGCATCCGCAAGGCGCTGAACCTGGGCCATACTTTCGGTCATGCGTTTGAGAGTTGGGCATTGAAGCGCAAGCCTATCCTGCATGGTTACGCGGTGGCATTCGGTCTGATTCCAGAACTCTATCTGAGTGTTGCCAAAACCGGATTCCCTACTGAGAAGATGCGCCAGACCATAAACTTCATCAAGGAATTCTATGGTACACTGGATATTACCTGCGATGACTATGATGAACTGATAGAACTGATGCATCATGACAAGAAGAACCAGAATGGCATCATCAACTTCACGATGCTGGGTGGCATAGGCGATATCCGTATCAACCAGACAGCTACGACAGAAGAGATCAAGGAAGCACTCGATTTCTTCAGAGAAGGATAATTCAGCTAAAGAATCTTTCTTCAGAGAATCCCTTTAAAGAAAGATTGAGCGCTTCGGCTTTCCGGTTTCGGTAAGCGGGAGTTGATTTACATGAAGGTATTCCCTTGGAATCCAATATTTATGATCAGATAAGAGGCGGCGAACAGTCGCCTCTATTTTTTCTATCTCCTCATCTTCCGTCAGGAGGACTGCAATCTCTCCAAACTTCCCGTCTTTCTTCTTGACAATCATGAAAGGTTTTTCAAGATAAGGCTTCAACAGAGCCTCAACCTCTTCTATCTGTATCTTGATGCCTCCGCTGCAAATCACATTGTCTTTTCTGCCTTTGATGCGAAAACGGAGTTTTTCCACCTTATTATATATATAGGATTCTATTTCCACTATATCGTTCGTTACCAGGGGCTCAGCACAGACTTGCGGAGCATCTATCACCAGACATCCTTCATCGGTCTGACTGATTCTGACACTATCGAAAGGCTGGTACCATTCGCTGGCCTCATCACCGTTAATTCTTCTCAGGGCAATATGCGAGAGCGTTTCGGTCATTCCGTAGGTACTCCAGATGGCAATATTGCCGGGAAGAGCCTTCAGTTTCTGTTCGAGAGCCTCATCTATGGCTCCGCCACCGATAATAAGATGCCTGATGCGGCAGAGACGAGCCCGCTCTTCAGGAACCTGCAGGGTGTTATAAACCTGCATCGGGACCATCGCAGCGAAGGTAATCTCTTCATTTACATCTTTCAAAGGATGCCCACTTGGGCAAACAGAAATAAGATGGAGATGGCGCTCTATACTCCGCACCACCACCATCTTACCTGCAATATAATCGAGCGACATACAGAGCAGGGCGCTATCACCAGGTTTCAATCCCAGGAAATCACAAGTGATGCGGGCCGAGTTGAGCATTCGCTTCTTCTCTACCATCATCGGCTTGGGCTTTCCCGTGGAGCCACTGGTATGCACCAGCACCCGGTCGCTATCGTTATTCCATTCTGAAAGAAAATCTTCTAAAGTCATTTTACTACAAACAGTTTGTCACCACGAATCTCCAAAGGCATCGGTATATTATCAGTAAAGAGCTGTCCGGTGCCCAAGCCTTGCGGCATCTTGACATTAGGACCATATACTTTAGCTGCATAATGAGCAATAGCATTCAGACCGATATTACTCTCAAGAGCAGAAGTAATCCAGCTGCCGATACCACGCTGGTTAGCCAGTTCTATCCACTCGTTACATCCATAGATTCCACCATGAAGTGAAGGCTTCAAGATGATATATTGTGGTCGAATGGTATTGAGCAGAGCCTCTTTCATGCTTCTCACATTCACACCAATCAGTTCCTCGTCTAGGGCGATAGGAAGCGGTGTTTCGCGACAAAGCTGGGCCATCTTAGGCCACTGATGCTGCTTGATAGGCTGCTCAATCGAATGAATGTCATATTTAGCCAAAGCCTCCAGCTGACTCATCGCATTCTCCGGCAAAAAGCCGCCATTGGCATCTACACGCAACTCAACCTGCTCCTTGGTATAAACATCACGGATGCGCTTGATGAGATCGAGTTCCTTGAAGAAATCGATGGCACCGATCTTCAGTTTCACGCAATGGAAACCCGCCTGGAGTTTCTCCTCCAACCGGGCCAGCATCTCCTCATAGGTTCCCATCCACACCAAACCGTTGATGGTGATGCCCTTTTCTCCCCTACCGAAAGGAGAATCGAAAAGATTGACAAGATTCTCCATTCCCATAGGAACAGAGACTCCCTCCTCCTTCAGTATTTCGACAGAAGTCTTTCCCTCAGACAGATTCATTGCCCCCAGCTTCTTCTTTGCTGCATCAAAGAACGAAGCAAAGGCTGTTTCCAAACCGAAGGTGATGCTAGGGTAAGCACGAATCATATCGTATGGAATGCGTCCCATCTGCTCCACCATCTGACAAACCTGTCGCAGGGTCATCTCATATTCTGGTTTGGCATCGCAACTGAGATCAGGGAGCGTAGCACACTCTCCCACTCCCTCTACCCCCGGCAATTCATCCGAGGTGAGAGTGAGATAATAACTGTGCCTCGTGGTATAAACCCCACGAGACGTGCCTGCCGGCTGCTTGAAGTGGAGCGTGCGCTCCGAGATTTCTATCTTATACACTTTATTTAAATGTTAAATGTTGAATGTTGAGTGTTGAATTATCCTTCCTCACTTACTTCTTCTGTTTCAAGTCATAAAGATCCTTGCGGCGGTCGCGAAGATTTCTTACAGCACCATAGGTATGAAGCTCATTCAAGAGATTCAGGTCAACATCTGATACGAGAATCATCTCGGTATTAGGTGTTGCCTCTGAACGCTTGCCATCGTTAGGGAAAGCAAAGTCGCAAGGAGTGAACACGGCGCTCTGGGCATACTGGATATCCATGTTGTGAACACGAGGCAAGTTGCCCACACTACCCGCAATGGCTACATAGCACTCGTTCTCGATGGCACGCGCCTGTGCACAGACTCTTACTCGAGAGTAAGCGTTCTGCGTATCGGTCATGAATGGAACGAAGAGAATCTGCATGCCATCCTCAGCCATTAATCTTGACAACTCAGGGAACTCCACATCATAGCAAATCACGATACCAATCTTACCGCAATCGGTATCGAAGGTCTGGATATGGCTACCACCACTCAATCCCCAGCACTTCTGCTCATCTGGTGTAACATGGATCTTCTCGTACATATCCACGCTACCATCTCTGCGGCAGAGGAAGCCCACGTTATAGAGGGAATCGTCCTTAAGATAAGGCATACTACCCGTGATGATATTGATGTTGTAACTGATGGCAAGTTCGCGGAAACGGTCACGGATTTCTTCGGTATACTGCGCCATCTTTCGGATGCTCTGCGCCTCACCCAAGTCGTTGAAACGAGCCATCAAAGGCGCATTGAAATACTCAGGGAAGAGAATGAAATCGCTCTTGTAATCGCTCACAGAATCAACGAAGAACTCAACCTGTTCAAAGAGGTCATCCACCGAAGCATATGGGCGCATCTGCCACTGTA
>ENA-ORCN01001511-ORCN01001511.1-human-gut-metagenome-genome-assembly--contig:-NODE-1511-length-15527-cov-5.942848_pt1 | contig 15527 bp, 10 predicted proteins | sample MGYA00242984_ERZ507984 | MGnify/ENA primary metagenome ERZ507984 (study PRJEB26167, sample SAMN06115395) | human gut metagenome | host: Homo sapiens | place: China:Hubei | collected 2016-05-19... | reverse complement strand
ACGAGCGTAGGTATACTGGATGAAAGGACCTGTGTTGCCGTTGAAGTCGATACTCTCCTCTGAGTTGAGACGTAAGAAATTTGATCTTACGATCGGCGATGAACTGCCTACTGGTATTGTTCAGATGGCTAAGGTTTACATTGCTAAGAAACGTAAGATCCAGGTTGGGGATAAGATGGCCGGTCGTCATGGTAACAAGGGTATTGTTTCCAAGATCGTCCGTCAGGAAGATATGCCATTCCTTGAAGATGGAACTCCGGTTGATATCTGTTTGAATCCGCTGGGTGTACCTTCTCGTATGAACTTAGGACAGATTTTTGAAGCTGTGTTAGGTTGGGCAGGCCGGACGATGGGGGTTAAATTTGCTACTCCTATCTTTGATGGTGCAACATTAGATGATATGAACGAATGGACGGACAAAGCCGGATTACCCCGTTACGGTAAGAGTTACTTGTATGACGGTGGAACAGGTGAACGTTTTGACCAGCCGGCTACAGTGGGTGTTACTTACTTCCTGAAGTTGGGGCACATGGTTGATGATAAGATGCATGCTCGTTCAATCGGTCCGTACTCTCTTATTACTCAGCAGCCTCTGGGTGGTAAGGCACAGTTTGGTGGTCAGCGTTTCGGAGAGATGGAAGTTTGGGCACTGGAAGCTTTCGGTGCTGCACATGTTCTTCAGGAAATTCTTACGATCAAATCTGACGACGTTGTTGGACGTTCTAAGGCTTACGAAGCAATTGTGAAAGGTGATCCGATGCCACAACCGGGTATCCCTGAATCTTTGAACGTATTGCTGCACGAGCTGAGAGGTCTTGGTTTAAGCTTTACTCTGGATTAATTCAAAAACAATATAAGTAGATGAGTTTCGGCTCATCTACTTACTCATTGATAACTCTTTATAAATAAAAAATATGGCCTTTAGAAAAGAAAACAAGATAAAGAGTAACTTTTCAAAAATAACCATCGGTCTGGCTTCCCCTGAAGAGATTCTTGAGAACTCTAGTGGTGAAGTTTTAAAACCGGAAACGATTAATTATCGTACGTACAAACCTGAGCGTGACGGTCTTTTCTGTGAGCGTATTTTCGGTCCTATCAAGGACTATGAATGCCATTGCGGTAAATACAAGCGTATTCGTTATAAAGGTATTGTCTGCGATCGTTGCGGGGTAGAAGTTACAGAGAAAAAAGTACGTCGTGAACGTATGGGACACATTCATTTGGTTGTACCTGTTGCTCATATCTGGTATTTTCGTTCCCTGCCCAATAAAATCGGTTACTTGTTAGGCTTGCCGACCAAGAAACTGGATTCTATTATCTATTACGAACGTTATGTCGTGATTCAGCCGGGTTGTGTAGACACTATTGCTGAATTGGACTTGCTTTCGGAAGAAGAATATTTGCAGATTCTGGATAACCTGCCAAAGGAAAACCAGATGTTGGAAGATACGGATCCGAATAAGTTCATCGCAAAGATCGGTGCTGAAGCCATCTATGATTTGTTGGCTCGTCTGGACCTAGATTCTTTGTCTTACGAATTGCGCCATCGTGCAAGCACAGACGGTTCGCAACAGCGTAAGAACGAAGCATTGAAACGTTTACAGGTTGTTGAGTCCTTCCGTGCATCCAGAGGGCGTAACAAACCGGAATGGATGATCGTGAAGGTTGTACCTGTTATCCCTCCAGAACTGCGTCCGTTGGTTCCGTTGGATGGTGGCCGTTTCGCTACTTCCGATTTGAATGATTTGTATCGTCGTGTTATTATCCGTAATAACCGTCTGAAACGATTAATCGATATTAAAGCTCCCGAAGTTATTTTACGTAATGAAAAACGTATGCTTCAGGAAGCTGTGGATTCTTTGTTTGATAACTCTCGTAAATCGAGTGCTGTTAAGACAGATGCTAACCGTCCGTTGAAGTCTCTCTCCGACAGTTTGAAAGGTAAACAAGGTCGTTTCCGTCAGAACCTGTTGGGTAAACGTGTTGACTATTCGGCCCGTTCGGTTATCGTTGTAGGTCCGGAATTGAAGATGCATGAATGTGGTCTGCCAAAGAATATGGCAGCCGAACTTTATAAGCCTTTCGTGATCCGTAAATTGATTGAACGCGGTATCGTAAAAACGGTTAAGTCTGCTAAGAAGATCGTCGACCGTAAGGAGCCGGTGGTTTGGGATATTTTGGAATACGTAATGAAAGGACATCCGGTATTGCTGAACCGTGCACCGACACTGCACCGTTTGGGTATTCAGGCATTCCAGCCAAAGTTGATCGAAGGTAAAGCTATTCAGTTGCACCCGTTGGCATGTACGGCATTCAACGCCGACTTCGACGGTGACCAGATGGCTGTTCACTTGCCTTTAGGAAACGAGGCCGTATTGGAAGCACAGATGCTGATGCTTGCTTCTCATAACATTCTGAATCCGGCTAACGGTGCACCTATTACTGTTCCTTCTCAGGATATGGTGTTAGGTTTGTACTACATAACCAAAATGCGCAAGGGAACACAAGGTGAAGGTCTTGTTTTCTATGGGCCGGAAGAAGCAACGATCGCATATAATGAAAAGAAAGTGGATATCCATGCTCCGATCAAAGTATATGTGAACGACATAGACAAGGAAGGTAATCCGGTTAAGAAAATGGTCGAAACTTCTGTCGGGCGTTTGATGGTCAATGAATTTGTTCCGGAAGAAGTCGGTTATATTAATGAAGTATTGGGTAAAAAAGCTCTCCGTGATATCATCGGTAAGGTGATCAAGGCTTGTGGTGTTGCCCGTACGGCTCAGTTCTTGGATGATATCAAGAATCTGGGTTATTATATGGCTTTCAAAGGTGGTTTGTCCTTCAACTTGGCTGACGTTCTGATCCCACCTGAAAAAGAGGCGTTGGTGAAAGAAGGTTATGACGAAGTTGAACAGATTATGAACAACTATAACATGGGGTTCATTACCAACAACGAACGTTATAACCAGATTATTGATACTTGGACACATGTTAACAGCAAGTTGTCCGATACATTGATGAAGCAGTTGACTGCTGATAATGATGGTTTCAACTCTATCTATATGATGATGGATTCTGGAGCCCGTGGTTCTAAAGAACAGATTCGTCAGTTGTCCGGCATGCGTGGTTTGATGGCAAAACCGCAGAAAAGTGGTGCAGAAGGTGGTCAGATTATTGAAAACCCGATCCTTTCTAACTTTAAAGAAGGTCTGTCCGTGTTGGAGTATTTTATCTCTACTCACGGTGCTCGTAAAGGTTTGGCCGATACAGCTTTGAAGACTGCTGATGCTGGTTATTTGACTCGTCGTCTGGTTGACGTATCGCATGATGTGATCATTAATGAAGAAGATTGTGGTACGTTGCGTGGTTTGGTTTGTACGGAATTGAAGAACAATGATGAAGTGATCGCTAGTCTGGGTGAACGTATCTTGGGGCGTGTTTCCGTTCATGATGTTATTCATCCGTTGACAGGAGAAGTAATCGTTCGGGCCGGTGAAGAAATTCGTGAAGATGCGGCTAAAAAGATCGAAGATTCTCCGATCGAAAGTGTTGAAATCCGCTCTGTATTGACTTGTGAATCCAAGAAAGGTGTTTGTGCGAAATGTTATGGCCGTAATCTGGCTACGAACCAGATGGTTCAGAAAGGTGAGGTTGTGGGTGTTATCGCAGCACAGTCAATCGGTGAACCGGGTACTCAGCTGACACTGCGTACATTCCACGTCGGTGGTATCGCATCTAACGTGGCAACAGAAAACAGTATCACTTCTAAATATGACGGTGTTCTGGAAATCGAAGAACTTCGTGCTGTGGATAGCGAAGAAAACGGTAAGAAATTCCAGGTTGTTGTCAGCCGTTTGGCTGAACTCCGTATTGTCGATCCGACAACGAAGATCGTATTACTGGCTCACAATATTCCTTATGGTTCCAAATTGTTCTTCAAGAATGGAGATACAATCAAGAAGGGGGATGTTATTATCGAATGGGACCCGTTCAACGCCGTTATCGTATCGGAAGTTTCCGGTAAGATCGAATTCGAAAGTTTGGTTGAAAATGTTACTTACAATGTTGAAAGTGACGAAACGACCGGTTTGAAAGAAAAGATCATTATCGAATCTAAAGATAAGACAAAAGCTCCGGCTGCACACATCGTGGATGAAAACGGAAACTATCTGAAGAATTATTCATTACCGTTGGGTGCACACGTTGTAAAAGACGAGGGCGATATGGTTAAGGCGGGTGAAGTCTTGGTCAAGATTCCGCGTGCAGTAAGTAAAGCCGGTGATATTACTGGTGGTTTGCCTCGTGTAACGGAATTGTTTGAGGCTCGTAACCCGTCTAACCCGGCTGTCGTTTCTGAAATCGATGGTGAAGTTGGTTTCGGCAAGATCAAGCGTGGTAACCGTGAAATTACTGTTACATCCAAATTGGGTGAAGTAAAGAAATATATGGTGCCTCTGTCCAAGCAACTGCTTGTTCAGGAAAATGACTACATTCGTGCTGGTATGCCTCTGTCTGATGGTGCGACTACTCCGTCTGATATCCTGGCAATCATGGGACCGACGGCTGTTCAGGAATATATCGTAAATGAAATCCAGGACGTATACCGTCTGCAGGGTGTAAAAATTAACGATAAGCATTTCGAGGTAATCGTTCGTCAGATGATGCGTAAGGTTGAAATCATCGATCCGGGAGATACTCGCTTCTTGGAACAGCAGGTGGTTGATAAGCTGGAGGTAATGGATGAAAACGATCGTATCTGGGGCAAGAAGGTTGTGACGGATCCGGGAGATTCTCAGACATTGCAGGCAGGTCAGATCGTTACTGTCCGTAAGTTGAGAGATGAGAATAGTATGCTGAAACGTCGTGACTTGAAATTGGTTGAAGTCCGTGATGCAGTTCCTGCTACGGCTAACCAGATTCTTCAGGGTATTACTCGTGCCGCTTTGCAGACAAACAGCTTTATGTCTGCCGCATCTTTCCAGGAAACAACTAAAGTGCTGAATGAAGCTGCTATCAATGGAAAAGTGGATCGTCTGGAAGGTTTGAAAGAAAACGTTATCTGCGGTCATTTGATTCCTGCCGGTACAGGCCAGCGTGATTTCGACAAATTGGTTGTCGGTGCTAAAGATGAGTTCGAACGTATCTTTGCAAATCGTAAGAATGTCGTAGATTTCAATACTATGGACAGAGACGATGAGTAAAATGCGGAATAAATAAAAGAGAAGGGTTACCGATATTCGGTAGCCCTTTTTTATTTTCTGTTATTTGTTTAATAAAATCAGAGTCCTTATATTTGTGTATTATCTTGATAATTAAAATAAATCATATATGAAGAAAGTACTATTTTATTTGTTCACCCTTTTGATCTCGACGAATATTGTTTTTGCTGAACATCTTGATAATGAAATGAATGTGATGTCTTTTAATATTCGCATGAGTACAAAGTCTGATGGGGCTAACTGGTGGGAGTATAGGAAAGACCTGGCTGCCAATGTGATCAAGTTTTATGATGTCGATATGTTTGGTGCGCAAGAAGTCTTGCATAATCAGTTGACGGATTTATTGGACCGTTTGCCGGACTATGGTTATGTCGGGGTGGGGCGTGAAGATGGTAAGACAAAAGGTGAATATTCTCCTATCCTTTACAGAAAGGATCGTTTCTCTGTTGTCAAAAGTGGCAATTTCTGGCTGGCGGAAGATATGAATGCCGTGGGCAAAAAAGGCTGGGATGCCGCTTGTGAGCGTGTTGCGACTTGGGCGATATTCAAAGATAAGAAATCCGGAAAAGAGTTTTTCTTTCTGAACACTCATTTGGATCACATGGGACAGGTTGCTCGTCATGAAGGGGCTTCTTTAGTCTTAAAGCAGGTGAAGTTGCTTTCCAGAAATCTACCGGTGATTGTTACTGGTGACTTTAATGCTGTTCCGACTGATGATCCGATTAAAGTTTTAACAGACGAAAAAGATCCGCGACATTTGACACATGCCCGTACATTGGCTCCTTTGTGCTACGGACCTGAGTGGACTTTCCACGATTATGGGCGTGTTCCTTTGGACGAACGTGTATGGATTGATTATATCTTTATAAAAGGTAATATCAAAGTGCTTCGCCATGGTGTTTTGACTGAAAGTTTGGGTAACTTGTATCCTTCAGATCATTGTCCTGTTATATCGAGAATAATTGTTCAGTAAATGTTATGGGTTCCGTAGATGTATTAAGAGAAATTACGCCGCTTTCACCGGAAGATTGTTTTCTGGTGATGCAGCGACCTAAGCGTAGTTTTTCCTATCCGCTTCATGTGCATCCGGAATTTGAACTGAACTATTTGGAGAATGCTGCTGGCGCGATTCGAATCGTTGGTGATTCGGTGGAGGAGATGGAAGAGCTTGATCTGTTATTGGTTGCAGGTGGAGCCAAGCATGCTTATTCAAATCACAAATGTCTGAGTACGGATATTTTGGAAATAACAATTCAGTTCCATGCCTCTCTTTTCGATAGTTTTATCAACAAGCGTCATTTCAAGACTATAAAGGATATGTTTGGGAAAGCCTCGTGCGGTCTTGTCTTTAGCCGTGAAATGATTTTGCGTATTCAACCCGAACTTAAAAAGCTATCGAGTGATAAACCGGATTCGTTTCACAATTTATTACGTTTGATAGAAATACTCAAGACTTTGTCGTTAGATGAAAAGGCACGCAAGTTAAATGCTATCAATACTGTAGAAAACTTTAGCAATATAGATAATGACCGTCTGGATACGATCATGTTGTTTTTGCATGAAAATTATCAGCGTCCGGTTTTATTGTCCGAACTTGCTTCGTTAATAAATATGAGCGAAGCGTCGCTTACTCGGTTTCTGAAAAAGTGGACGGGAAAAACTTTTATCGACAATTTGAATGACATTCGTATAGCTGAAGCGGTTTGCCGACTGATTGACACAAGTGATACAATAGCAGAAATATGCTATAAATCTGGTTTTAATAACTTATCGAATTTCAATCGGGCTTTTAAGCGACGAAAAGGTAATACTCCTACCGAATATCGTGAAAAATATGCACGTACTCGTTTTAGGATTTAAAACATGATTTTAAACTAATTTGCAAAATAGATGAATTATCTGTGACGGAATAGTATCATATAATGATAAAATAGTATTTGGTGGTTAATTGTATGAGGCATATCTTTGTAACGTTGAATAAACAATGAAATTACTAAGACGAATTGCCTTAGTTTAAGCGTCGAGATTATAGAATATTAAACACAATAAGGTATTTTTTTTACATTGGTCTAAAGAATTGAGAATTAAAAACACAACTGAAAAAGGGCTGCCTGTGAAGGTAGCCCTTTTTATTTGATACTATTCCGATTTTAATATGTATATTTGTCTTGGAATATTTATAATCAAATAATAAGAATATGGAAAATAACAAACCGACAAATGAGATTCAAGTAGAGCTGTCAGAAGAGATGGCTCAGGGAACGTATGCAAATCTGGCAATTATATCACATTCTTCATCCGAGTTCATATTGGATTTTATCCGCGTTGTGCCGGGTGCTCCGAAGGCACAGGTGAAAAGTCGTGTCATCCTGACTCCGGACAATGCAAAACGACTGTTGTTTGCTTTGCAAGATAATCTGGCAAAGTTTGAAGAACAAGCAAATGGTAAGACTGCCAAATTTGAAAATTTTGTTCCTCCTATCGGAGGGGTGAAAGGGGAGGCCTGATTCCCGGACAGAAAATAAAAAAGTCCGTTCCTAAGGAGCGGACTTTTTTATTTGTAAGTGTGTGATTATCCGAGTCTCTTGTTTATAACGATATGACCGATATAACCCAGAATAATGACTCCTAAACCGGTAAGAAGAATAGTATTTGACAATCCTCCGTTAATTGCCGGTACAGCCAAAATGATAACACCGATAAGGAGTACGATTACCCCCAGATTTTTCAATAATTCGTTCATGGTGATAGATATTTTATATATTATTTTTTTTCTACCGCAAATAAAGCAATAATAACCCGATTGCAAAAATATTTTGGGACAAAAATGATGAAACCATTGAATTTAGCTTTTATATTTGTGAAATAATACAGTTATATATGCTACGGATACTTTATATGCTCTATTTATGGCTGTTTGTGGTTCCTGTTTTTGTGGTATTGACCATACTGACAGCCCTTACGGTTATTGTTGGTTGCCTGTTAGGCGGGGAAAGAATATTTGCTTATTATCCGGGAATGATTTGGTCATGGCTGACTTGCCATTTGGCCCTTTGCCCGGTGAAGGTGAAAGGACGGGAAAATATAGACCGGAAGAAATCGTACGTATTTGTTGCCAACCATCAAGGCGCTTTCGACATATTCCTTATATATGGTTTTTTGGGTGTACCGATCAAGTGGGTGATGAAAGCCGGTATTGCCAAAATCCCGTTTGTGGGAGCTGCTTGCCGGGCTGCAGGTTTTATCTTTGTCGATAATTCGACACCGAAAGCTGCCGCCCGTAGCGTGTTGGAGGCGGAACGTAGCCTGAAGAACGGAGCGTCGGTGGTGGTATTCCCGGAAGGTTCACGTACTTATAACGGAAAAATGATCCGTTTTAAGAAAGGAGCTTACCAGATGGCAGCCGACCAGCATTTACAGATTGTCCCGATCACCTTGAACGGACCTTTTGACGTATTGCCGATCGGTTCGTTGAATATTCACCGTCACAAGATGGAAATGGTCATTCATCCGCCTATCCCGACCGAAGGGATGGATGCTTCCCATAAAGGATTGCAGCAGATGGCTGACAAAACACAAGACATCATTGCGTCAGCCTTATGGGAGCAATATAAATAATCTATTTCCAGGATTTTAAAATGCCGCGTTTGCAGACACTCAGACTGAACCCGACGTTATCCCCATAGAGTGAACCTGCATCTGCGGCCACAGCTCCTGTGAATTCCCAACCTTGCAGGCGTGGATGGCGATATTTGACTTCCACCTGTCCGGAATTGCTTCTTTTGTTATCCAGAAACGGGGCGTAAGGTTTTCCCCAGCTATTCATGAGTGTGTATCTGAGGCGATAGGAAACCATTGGCGACAGGTCTCCTTCAAATGCCAAATGCCAGGCACGTACACGTGTATTCTTGAAATCTATATCCCCGTTCGTATTGTATTGGGGGGAAGTCAGAAGCGGTGATCCTATACCTTGTCCGAAATAGGAAGAGCCGGTTATGTATTCTATATTATTGTAATAATCATCTCCGCCACCACCCGGACCTTGATATTTGTCATGATCGAAGATGATAAAATGGAACGGTCCGCTCTGATTGCGGGTGACCAAATATTCCGTTACAACCTTTTTTAGCCAAGGAAGGCGTGGCAAATCCAACTGTGCTCCCCAAAGTCCGTCTGTCCCGTTCACGAATATCATTCCGGATTTATCTTCGAAATAATGCTGATGATAAGCTGCCAGTTTCCAGTTCGGCATCGTATATTCTAGTTTGAAATCGTACGAACCGAAATGATTGCCAAGCACGTTGACCTGGTCCGAAAGAGTTGCATTGTCTCCGCCTTCGCTACCACAAACTACCCGGATAAAATCTTTCAGGGAGTGAGGTTGTACACCTATTCTCGGATTGCTGGATGTTCCACCCCATTGCGCCCAGTGTTGCACGCCGATAATACCGGAAAGCGGGAATTCGTTTTGTGTGTCCTTGATGCGGACGTAAAAAGATTTATGATGCCAAAGGACGTTCTTTATATAGGTTTGTTTTCCATTGGAGAAATCTTCCAGATATTTGGTATCGAAAGACTTGCCTACCGCAAAATCTCCTTTCACCTGCATCCAACCCTTTGTGAGCGGAACGACGGTGAATTCCGGCATACTCAGTTTTATTTCCGGAATCGGGCGTGCGTTGGAGGAGAGAACCATGTCACCGGAACTAAGGGAATGATCCCAAAGCGAATGCCGGTTTTCTTTGCTCCCCACACTCAGAAGCATACTTTTATATCCTAACTCGGCATATATCTGTTGGATATACACATTACGGTAACGGGGTACGACAGCTACAATGTCCAGCCCTGCACTCCAGCGAAATCCCTTTCCAAAATGTTGTTGATGAAAAACTCCAGCGTTGAGATAGCCGTTATTGGCGTCTAGGGGAACTACCCCGTACCGATTGCTCACCATCCAGAACGGAGTTGTCGATCCGCTGCTGGCCGATCCGAAAACTTCGGCTTTATATGAGGTTGCATCTTCTGCTTCTTCCGTCTGTGCAAGAGTATTTGCAGCATGGAGAAGAGTGGCAACTGCAATGATTGTCTGTAAGGCTTTCATTCCATATTTATTTTAACCGGACAAAGGTAAGGATTAAAACTTACCGGCCGATATCTCATTTCGAAAAGAAGTATAAGCATTCTGAAAATACAAATATCAGAATAATCAATGTTTATTTTCCTGGCAACCAGTCGAACACTGTGCGATATACATGGTCGCGCGAGTCTTTTTCAGAGAGTATCAAGTCATGAATCCCGTTCTGTATCGTGTCACGTGTAACATAATTGCCTAATTTCTGTCCGTATTTTTGAATATCGTGTATGTCCAGCACGATGTCGGAAGACAGATATTCGTTATTCCATTCTTTTGTTTCCGGGAACGACTTGTTTGACGACATCACCAGTACCGGACAGTCCAGGCCGATCCCTTTCTGCACTGTTTTCTGCGCTTCTTGTATGGCGTTTATCCATCCGGCTTTTTTCGGATGCCCGTTCATCATCTTCCAGCTCGCGTTCATGGAGCCGAACACCCCGAGCTCGGGCCGGTCGCGCAGGATGTAGAGCGACATGGACAGACCCAGCGACAGGACAAATCCCGGCACGATAAACAGGCATATGCCGATGAAGCATGCAATCACCGTCAGCAGGAAGATACCCAAAATAGGCAGGTAAAGCCGCAACGGGGGAAAAAGACGCCCCAGCCCGGTAGGCTCATCGCGCGTCATGTCCAGATAGATATACTGGGCGCCAGCGACGACCTGAACAGCTATGAGCAGATAGGCCGCCGTATACAGCAGCGGGTTGACAAACCGCAAGCAAGCGACAGCCAACAGAATCAGAAGAAGGCACACCGAAACGGAGACTGCCTTTCCCCAGCGGCCCCGCAAAACCTGCCGGGCTTCAGTCAAAATTTCTACAAGTTTAATCTTTTCCATAAAGTTTGGGGTTTGAAGGTTAGGTTACAATTTTGTGCCGTGCGTCGCACGCCACCAGACCGTCCACCCGCCGCCGTAACTGCCGGGACGGTCGAAGTGCCGGAGATTCCTTAACCAACCACCATTCCCTATAGAGTTGGATTCTCCAGGCACTTCTCCCGCCAGGGCAGCCAGCCCGTCCGTCGGGCCGGTATTCAGAATGGCGGAGCGAACAGGCATTCCAAAACCACGGGGTAAACCGGCGCAGGCAGTTCGGGCGGACGGCTCCGGAGCGGGGTCTCCAGTGCAGCCCGGACGGCACGAGATGGTCGGCAACGATCATCCGTAGCACAGCGGGGAGCCGTTACTGCCGCACGCAGCGGATCGGGAACGCGTATCCCCTGTCATAATTCGCTTTCAGGTTGATGCTCGGGCCTGTCGTGGTATATTCCCAAGCACTCCCGGTATTGGTATTAGTCCCCGCCGTGGAGCTCCAGTAGACCGGCTTCTGAGTCGCATAGTACCTGCTTCCGTCCTCACTGGCCCGCCATCCCGACGAAGGCATGAAGCTGCCGCTCACATAACCCGTGAAATTCGCCCAACTGCCGTAAATGCCGTTCACGCCGTCTTTCGTTCCCCAATAGCATTGCGTCGAGAGGAAAGCGATATTATCCGCCTGGGTCGGCATCCGCCACTTCTTGTTATCGACCGTGGAGCCGGAGCCGTACTTGATGTCGTAAACCGTAGTGCCGACCAGCTTGCACGGGTCGCCGAGGCCATCCATGGTGACCGTGCCATAATTGTGCTGGAGGGCCGTTCCGGTGGAATACGGAACGCTGTTCCAGTCGGTAATGGTGATATACTTGGAGTTCGTCGGGTTGAAGGCAATGTCGTCGAGCGAAAAGTTGTCCGTAACCGCACCCGGCAACCGGCTGTTTGCCCCGCCGGCATTGTAGAGGCCGACCACGCTGCCCCACTTGAAATAGAGTCCGGCGTCGTGCGGGTCGTCGGTCAGCACCAGCATCGCCTGGTCGCCCGTTCCCTGGATGGTGATGCGTTTGTAAAGCTCCTTCCATTTCGCGGTAAAGGTCGTGCTGGCCGTCACGGCCCCGCCGAACTTCTGGCCGTTGGTTCCGTCCGACCATCCGTCGAAAATATAGCCCTCACGAGTAGGATCGGGCGAAGGTTTCAGCCACTTTTCCCTAGCCGTCTTCACCTGGTCGGGTACCGCGGAGCCGCCGCTTCCCGTATCGAACTTCGCCGTCGCCTCGTCACCCCAGCGCGCATAGAGGATACCCCCCTGCTCCGGCATCGAAATCGTCGACAACACGGCCACGTCCTCATTGGTGCTTTCCGGGTTAGGAGCCGGATTCCAGTTCCAGCAAAGGAAAACACTTCCCGTCCGGTACATGGTGTTCGGCATTTCGGGGATCACGATCTTCGCATTCGATTCGGCAATGATCGGCGGCGGCGGGGTTCCGTCGCCATAATTCAAATGGAAATCCAGCCGGGCCCGGTTGCCCACATAGATCGTCTGGACCGTGCTGCCGACACGGACGTTTACGCTGGCGCTCCATGCGGTTTTGGCAGGAACAGCGCTCGTAATTTTGATCGGCTGGGCCACGTCGCTCAGCGAGTGGGTCTCCAGGGTCAGCTTCGGGGCTGCATTCGCCGGCTTGATGTCGCTCAGCGTGATGGTGTTGGTCAGGCCGTCGGGAGGCGTCGGCGGCAGTTCCGGCGACGGGGAGTACCGGCCGGTGGCAACGACGTAGGTACCGGGAGCGTCCGGGACGACTTTCCTGTCGTGGGAAAGCAGCAGCACGTACTGGCCGTTGTTGATGATGACATCCTCGTCGCCGTCGATCTTGATCGAAAACTGGATGTTGCTGCCCGGCAGCAGCAGAGACTCCTCGGCCGAAAGGTATCCGTAGCCGAAGATATTTTTGATGTTCACCCTGATCCGGGTGTTGCGGCGCACATCGATGTACTGGCGGTTCGAGTCGCGCAGGTCGATGCGGAAGTAGCCCCGGCTCGGACTGTAGAGGACCACGCAGGTGCGGCCCGTGTCGAAATCGCTCCCGCCGACGGGTTTGACGCCTGCTTTCGTTGCCGTGGTATATTCGGGCAGGTAGTAGGCCTTCTCGCCTTCGGTTGCAGACGACCCCAGCGTTTTGCGCGTAAACGCGGTATTGACGAAATCCGCAGCCGCAATGTCCGGTGCCGTGACGATGCCCGTCTCCCCGTCAGGCACGTAGACCGCCCCCTTATCCGACCTGAGCACATGGTAGAGGCCCCAGCTCAGCTCTTCGGGGTCAAGTCCTCCCGCGTCCCCCGTAAATTCGACGGTGATCTTCGCCACCGAACGCTTCACCGGACAGGCAACCCCGAACGAGTAGTTCATCTCCCCCGACATCGGTATGCCCCGGTTGCCGTCCGCTCCGGGGCGGTTGATATTCCACGACGTGGCGGGGAAGAGCGTATTGAGTTCCGCCGTCGTGGTGACACCGGGCTGCAAGCCTGCCGGAAGGGCCCCTAGGCCGGTATTGAACAGGCAAACGATCCGGCTGCCCTCGGTGAAACCGTGCTTCATCAGCAGCGACGGACTGCGGGTGCCGTTGTCGAGAATATCGGCCTGCTCCACCTTGTCGCCGCCCTTGTAGGTCCCGTCCGCATTAAACTCCAGCACGTAGGCATCGTCGATGGTCAGCTCTCCGCTACTGGCGGCGCTGCGCGTCTCCACCACTTCGGGGTTCTGGATCGAGACCCTGAACCGGAACGGGCCGCCCGGGCCGGTCGGATCGTCCTTCACGCAGGCGCCCAGTACCAACACCAGCCCCAGCGCCACCAGACGGGAAAGGTTCTTTTTCATATCGGATTTCATTTTATACCACTCAATCTATACTACTTATACCGCGTTTCCGCTGCACTGCACCCCGGACCGACCGCGGCGATCCTTTAAAAAGCCCGGACACATCGCACGATGTAGGAGCCGTTTTTATCCCTCGAATAGGAGGATACACTGCCGGGACCGTTGTATTTCACCGTGTAGGCGTTGTTGTGGTCCACTTCCGAGGAGCTCAGCAGCTCGCTCTGCGGCGCAAATCGGTACGAGGGGCCGAGCATGAGGTTGTATTTCAGCAAGACTTGCAGTTCGTCCCGCGAGAACAACCATACGTTGCCATATCCCATTGTGCGGCACTCCGTGAAAGCGGGGATTTTATTGGAAGTGGAAATATAGAACCGCGTCACCGCCAGCATATTCGCCTGGGCAGTATTGAATCCCGTCGCCGTTCCGCCCACCGATTGCTTGTCGGTCGACCAGGGCAGGCTTTTGTCCCCGGCCGCCGGGGTGCTGCCTATATCTTTGTTGCCGATGCGATTGAACAGCATGCCCAGGCCGTTCACGATGGGATAGTCCTTCCGTGGCCAGCGTCGTAAACGGAATCAGACCGTTGTCGTAAATGACCTGTAAATCCCGGATCAGGTTTCCGCTCTGGAAGCGCAGCGTCACGCCGGGATGCTCGTTTTCGGCCGTCGCCTCGTACTTTATGTATACGGTCTTTTTGACATGGCTGTTCGGCAGTCCGGTAATATTTTGTTTCGGCAGCCAGGCGGGAAGGTTCGAGCCGTCGGTGGTCAGTTCGCCGTTGACGATATACCCTTTGAAATAGATCGGATAATTGGAGTCCATATAGACTTTCGCACCGAACCGGTAGAAGCCGTAATCCATCACGATCCGCCCCGGCTGCATCGAAAAGGCGACGGGAACCACGTCCACCGGAATATTCTGGTCGCCCCACTCGCCCAGGTCACCCGGCACGCCGTCGACGTGCTGCTGGAGCCGCACCGTGGCGCTCATGCGCCCCGATGTGAAGGTGAGCGTCACAAACCGGTCGCCGGCTTTGAGGTAAGGCTTCATGCCGATGTGCAGCGTGGAAGTCACACCGCCCGCTCCGTGCGTCACACCCTGGGTAGCCCACCCGGACTCAGGAATCTCGTTCCCGGAATCGTCGTAAAAAACCAGCCAGTCCTTTTTTGTGTTGTAGTCGTCCCAGGTCAGCGACCAACCCGAAGCGGATGAGTCCGGAATACCCGTGTAATCGGTAAAGACCGAAAGGTCGCGCCGCTGGCCCGGCATATCGAACCGCAGCGTGCCCGATGCGCTCAGCGCGAGGCGGTACTGGCCGTCGGTGGTGATGTTGACCATATCGGCCTGGTCTTTGGCTTCGATCGCCACCTCCATGTCGTTGACCGGTTTCGCCTGGGCCGCCTGCTCGGGATCTGGATACCCCGGACCTTTCACCTGCCTGATATCGACCACATAAGCGTAGTTACGCAGCAAGTCGAAGCGGTT